>Ga0105102_10000547_pt1 | contig 11415 bp, 10 predicted proteins | sample PPLLaktember2015_FD_87032 | JGI IMG/M metagenome (GOLD analysis project Ga0105102, IMG submission 87032) | Freshwater sediment microbial communities from Prairie Pothole Lake near Jamestown, North Dakota, USA - PPLs Lake P7 Core (6) Depth... | ecosystem: Environmental > Aquatic > Freshwater >...
CTGCCGGTATAGAGGATGTCCTCGGACAGCACGAGGTTGAAGGGCACGTCGTCGCGCACCATGCCGATGACGGTCGCCGTGTAGTCGTTGAGTGGCGCGAACACGGTCTGGTCGCGGTTGGTCCAGGGCGTGGCGAAGTTCTTCAGCGTCACGTCGTAGAAGGAGGGCGATTCCATCGCCTTCTCGGCCGCCTCAAAAGGCCGCCCGGCGGCGATGTCGGCCGCCATCGAATCGAGCACCGCCGCGCTCGGCGGCACGCCGGCGATGCGGTCGTGCATGCGGCGCGCCTGTTCACGCGGGCCGGCGTGCGCCACGCCGGCGAGCAGGCTCGCGGCTGCAATCAAGGCGATCAGTCCCCGGGTCTGCATCGGCACCTCCCCCTGCTCGCCATCGCCGGCGATCCAGGCGGCGCGACTGTCTCCCGCACGCCGCCGTCCGCCAAGCGCACTCGGTGCTTCTGCGATTCGAGTCACGCTTCGGGCAGCAATCCGTGCATGTACGTGGGCGACTGCGCCACATTCCGCCCATGTCGCCGACCCTCCCGCGCTCGAATGGCGTTCCTGCGTGCACGCGCGCAGGGCTCGCAGGTGTTGCCGCCGCCTTCGTCGTGCTCGCCTCGGGCTGTACCAGCAGCGACGGCGGTGGCGGCGACATCGACCTCGGCAGCGGCCAGGCCCCCGACGCGGCGACCGTGGATTTCCCGATCGCCTACGTGAAGCGGCCCGTGCCGACGAATCCGCCCGACGCCCGCCGGATGCTGCCGTTCCTCGAGGGGGGCGATCTGTACGTGCGCGACCGCGCCTCGCCGAGCGCACCCGAACGCAACGTCACCTTCGGTTTCACCGGAGGGCTCGGCGACGTGCGGGATGTCGAGCCGTCGTGGGACGGCCGCAAGCTCGTGTTCGCAATGCGAGCGCCACTGCTCGAAGGCGCGCCGCCCGAGGAGCAGCCGACCTGGAACCTGTGGGAGTACGAGGTCGCGACCCGGACGCTCGCGCGCGTGATCGTCTCCGACACCATCGCCGAGGACGGACACGATTTCGCGCCGCACTACCTGCCCGACGGGCGGATCGTCTTTGCCTCGACGCGTCAGCGCCAGTCCCGTGCCGTGCTGCTCGACGAGGGCAAGCCGCAGTTCGCGGCGCTCGAGGCGAGCCGCACGGAGCCTGCGTTCGTGCTGCACGTGATGAATGCCGACGGCAGCGACATCCGCCAGCTCTCCTTCAACCAGAGCCACGACCTCGACCCGGCGGTGCTTCCCGACGGGCGCGTGGTCTTCAGCCGTTGGGACAACGCCGGCGGCCCCAGCGCCATGCACCTGTACACCGTGAATCCCGACGGCACGGGCTTGGAGCTGCTGTACGGCGCCGACAGCCACGCAACCGGCACCGACGGCGCGATGGTGCAGTTCCTCGACCCCCGCCCCATGCCGGACGGCCGCGTGCTCGCGCTCACGCGCCCCTACGCGGGCACCGAACTCGGCGGCGACCTGCTCGCGATCGACGTCGCGAACTACGTGAACGACACGCAGCCCACGCGCGTTAACGTCGGCGCACTCGCCGGACCGGCGCAGGTACCCGTCACGGCGAACGTCGTCACGACCGTTCCCGGCCCTTCGCCGGGTGGCCGTTTCAGTGCCGCCTACCCCCTCGATGACGGCACGGGCCGGATCCTGGTGAGCTGGACGCAGTGTCGATTGCTCGAGTCCGACCGGATCGTGCCCTGCACCGACGAGCGCCTCGCCGGCGCCACGCCGCAGCCGGCGCCGTCGTTGTACGGCGTGTGGATGTACGACCCGCGCCAGAGTACCCAGCTGCCGGTGGTTCCACCGCTCGAGGGCACGATGATCACCGACGTCGTGGCGCTGCAGCCGCGCGCGTTGCCTGCAGTGCTGGTGGAGCGACTTCCCGCGCCCGGGCTCGAGACGCGACTCGCCGAGGCCGACACCGGCCTGCTGGACATCCGCAGCGTTTACGACGTCGCGGGCGTGGACACCTCCGCCACGGGGCTCGCCGTGCTCGCCGATCCGGCGCGCACCACGGCGGCGCAGCGCCCGGCACGCTTCGTTCGCATCGAGAAGGCCGTGGGCCTCCCGGACGACGACGTGCTCGAACTGCCAGGCTTCGCCTTCGGGGTGAGCGCCGCGCAGGGCATGCGCGAGATCATCGGCTATGCACCGGTCGAGCCCGACGGCTCGGTGCGAGTGCAGGTGCCGGCGGGCGTGCCGCTCGCCATCACCGTGCTCGACGCCGATGGCCGGCGCATCTCGCCGCGCCACCAGAACTGGCTGCAGGTGAAGGCCGGCGAGATCCTGAGCTGCAACGGCTGCCACGACCCGGCGGACGGCCGCTCGCACGGACGGCGCGAGCTGTTCCCTGCCGCGAATGCGGGCGCCACCACCACCGGCCTGCCCTTCCCGAACACGGTCGGCGCGATCTTCGCGGATTTCGGCGAGACCATGGCCCAGGCCCGCGGTCGTATCAGTTGCCAGGACGACTGCGCGTCGATCCGGCCCACGGTGGACGTGGTGTTCGATGACGTCTGGACGGATCCGGTCAAGGCCGGCCGCCCGACCGACGCGCCCTTCGCTCATCGCTACGCGGACCTCGGCACGGCGGCGCCCGTCGGGGCGGACTGCCAGGCGGCGTGGAGTGCGACCTGCCGCATCGTCATCCACTACGAGACGCACCTGCACCCGCTGTGGGGTCGCCCGCGCCAGACCTTCGACGCACTGGGCCTGCTCGTCGCGGACCACACCTGCACCGACTGCCACTCGACCGTGGATGCCGCGGGCGCCCCACGGGTGCCTGCCGGCCAGCTCGAACTGACCGACGGGCCCTCCGACCAGGTGGCCGACCAGCTCAAGTCCTACCGCGAACTGCTGGCGGGCGACGCCGAGCAGGAACTCGTGGGCGGCGCGCTGCAGGACCGGCTCGTCCAGACCGGCGTGGACGAGCAGGGCCAGCCGGTGTTCTCTACGGTACCCGTGGGACCGTCGATGAGCGCCGCAGGCGCCCGCGCTTCTGTGGCCTTCTTCTCGAAATTCGCGACGGGCGGCACCCACGCGGGCTGGTTGAGCGGCGCAGAGTTGCGTCTCGTCTCAGAATGGCTCGACATCGGGGCGCAATACTTCAACGACCCCTTCGCCGTGCCGGTGGACTGAGACACGCCGTTGAAGACCCGCCGCCTCCGATTCGCGACCCACCTGCTGCTGGGCCTGCTCGCCGGCGCGCCCGCGAGCGCGGCGGCAGCGGTGCAGACGGTGGTGCAGGACCCGTACCTCGAGCTGCGCACCGGTCCGGGGCGCGGCTTTCCGGTCACGCAGGTGGTGGACCGCGGCGCTGCGGTGAGCCTGCTGCGGCGGCGCACCGACTGGATCAAGGTGCGCGGTGCGGACGGCACCGAGGGCTGGGCGCATCGCACGCAACTCGAGCGCACGCTGACGCCCGAAGGCGAGCCGCTCGCGCTAGCGGGCCCCGCACCCGATTCGCGTACGGAACACCGCTGGGAGACGACGCTGGCCACCGGTGATTTCGACGGGGCGAGCGTGGTGTCGGGCAGCGTGGGCTACCTGCCCGCCCCGAACCTGCTGCTGCGGGCGGACGTCTCGCACCTGCTCGGCAACTACTCGAACGGCTGGCTCGGCACCGTCGGCATCGCGCACGTGTTCATGCCGCAGTGGCGGGCCTCCCCTTTCGTCGGCCTCGGCGGCGGCGTGCTTCGGATCGAGCCGAAGGCGACGCTGGTGCAGGCCGAGGACCGTACCGACACGACGGCCTACGCCGGCATTGGCCTGCGTGGCTACCTCACCAACCGCTTCCTGCTGCAGGCGGAGTACCGCCAGTACGTCGTGTTCACCAGCCGCGACGACAACGAGGAGATCGACGCATGGACCCTGGGCTTCGCCTACTTCTTCTGAGCGGCCTCGCGCTCGCAGCGCAGGCGGCGCCGCCCGGCGCGCTGGCTCAGGACGCCGTGGGCGCGGCGCCCGCCACGCCGCAGGTGGTCGAGCCCCGCGTCAAACGGCGCGAGGTGGAGCCGGCGGCGATCGACTCGGAGAACTTCGAGGCTGGCGCGTTCCTCGGCGTCGTCGGCATCGAGGACTTCGGGTCGAGCTTCTCCTATGGCGCACGCATCGCCTATCACTTCACCGAGGACGTGTTCGCCGAGGCGACGATCGGGTCGGCCGAGGCCGGCCGCACCAGCTACGAGGAGCTGAGCGGCTCGGCCGAGCTGCTCACCGACAGCGAGCGACGATTCACGCACTACGACCTCTCCGTGGGCTGGAACGCCCTGCCGGGCGAGGTGTTCCTCGGCGGCAGCCGCGCAATGCCGAGCGCCGTGTACGTCACGCTCGGCGCGGGCAGCACGCGCTTCGCGGGCGACGACCACTTCAGCGTCGTGCTCGGCGCCGGCCTGCGGCTGCTCGCGAACGACTGGCTCGCCGTGCATCTCGACGCGCGCAACATCGCCTTCGAGAGCGACCTGCTCGGCGACGACAAGCTGACCCACAACCTTCAGTTCACCTTCGGCCTCACGGCCTTTTTCTGAGCCCCGGGGTGCCACCCATGCGACCGAGTCCGCTGTTTGCCTTCCTGCTCCTCGCGTTGAGCCTCGCGGCCGGCGCCTCCTCAGCGGAGCCGCGGCCGGCCCCCGATTTCCAGCTGCCCGCGCGTGGCGGCGAGGAGGTGCGCCTCGCCGACCTCAAGGGCCAGGTCGTGATGATCAACTTCTGGGCCACGTGGTGCGGGCCCTGCCGCCAGGAAATGCCGCTGCTCGAGCAGATCCAGGCGAAGTACGCGCCGCTCGGCTTCACGCTGCTCGGCGTGAACGTCGAGCCCGACAGCGCCGGTGCACTGAAGTGGCTGGAGAAGGTGCCGGTGAGCTTCCCGATCCTGTTCGACACCGCCAACGCCGTCGCCGAGCGCTTCGGCGTGGAGGGCATGCCGAGCTCGGTGTTCGTCGATCGCGAGGGCCGCGTGCGAGCCGTGCACCGCGGCTACAAGCCCGGCGACGAAGCCCAGTATGCCGACCTGATCCGCAGCCTCGTGAAGGAGTGAACCGCATGTTCCTGCGCCGGATCGTCCTCGTCGTATCGCTGGCCGCGGCCACGGGCTGCAGCGGCGTCGAGCCGTGGGTGAAGCCCTACGAGCGCCAGAACTTCGCCGACCCGATCATGGCGGCCGACCGCAACCCCATCGCCACGAGCTACCTGAACCACGTGTTCGACGCCCGCGAGGGCGCACGCGGGGCGCTCGGTGGCCACGGCGGCGGCTGCGGCTGCAACTGAGGACGCGATGGCCCGGCTCGTCATACCGTTCGCACTCGCCGCGATCGCCGCAGGGGCCGCGCTGACCGCTGGGTCGCCGACGCAGGCGGCCGTGCTGCCCGACGACCGGGCCGACGTGCTCTACCACCGCTACGAGGGCGGCGGCGTCACCGTGGACGGCCCGTCGCTGCTGGTGCGCAAGAAGGTCGCCGAGAACTACTCGGTGTCCGCCAACTACTACGTGGACATGGTCTCGAGCGCGTCCATCGACGTGCTGACCACCGCGAGCCCGTACGAGGAGACGCGCAGGCAGGGCAGCCTCGCGCTCGATGCGCTGAACGGGAAGACGCAGTACAGCGTGAGCTTCACCAACAGCGACGAGAACGACTACACCGCGAATACCGCGAGCTTCGACCTGAGCCAGGAACTGTTCGGCGACCTCACGACCTTGTCGCTGGGATTCAGCCGGGGCTGGGACGAAGTGCGCAAGCGCGGCGACGAGGAGTTCGAGGAGCCCGTGGACCGGCGCAGCTACCGGCTCGGACTGTCACAGATCGTCACGCCCACGCTGATGCTGGGCTTCGCGTTCGAGACGATCACCGACGAGGGGTTCCTGAACAATCCCTACCGCTCGGTGCGCTACCTCGACGCGGAGAACCCGGCCGGCTTCGCTTTCCAGCCCGAGGCGTACCCGAACACCCGTACCAGCAACGCCGTCGCGTTGAATGCGCGCTACTTCCTGCCCTACCGCGCCGTCGCGCACGGCGAGTACCGCTGGTTCACGGACACCTGGGGCATCGACGCCCACACCGTGCGCCTGGGCTACACGCACCCGCTCGGCGAGCGCTGGGTACTGGAGGGCGGCTACCGCTGGTACGACCAGTCGTCTGCTGACTTCTACGCCGACCTGTTCCCGCGCCGCGACGCGCAGAACTTCCTGGCGCGCGACAAGGAGCTGAGCACGTTCTCGAGCCACATGTTGAGCGTCGGCGCGACCTACGAGTTCGGTGTCTCGCGCTGGTCGTTCCTCAAGCGCTCTACGGTCAACGTGTTCTACGACCGCATGCGCTTCGACTACGACGACTTCCGCGACATCCTCTCCGGTGGCGCGCCCGGGGCCGAGCCGCTCTACGGCTTCGACGCCAACGTGTACCGCATCTTCGTGTCGGCCTGGTTCTGAAGCCGGCTCGGGGCGGGACGCGTGCCGCAAAGGTCGCGCATCACGCTGCGCCCTCCCCGCCGTCGCCGGGCTCCAGCGGGGCCAGAGGCAGCGCCGCCCGCTCCAGTTCGAGCTGCGGCAGGTCCTGCTGCGCGAGACCCTGCAGGTCGCCGGCGATCCCGAGGAGCTGTGCGCTGGCGAGCTGGATCTGCCTTTCGCGGCGATTCCAGCGCTGCTGAGTGGTCGCACGCTCGCTGTCGAGCTCGGCGCGCATCCGGGTGAACGCCTCGTACACCGCGCGCAGCTTGAGCGCGAACTGCGGGCTGACGAGGTAGTCGTACACCGCCTCCATCTTCTCGCCCTTGTTGGCGCCCGCCACGCGCGCCCGGTGGGCTTCAAGCAGGCCCTCGCGCAACGCGGCGGCGAGCGGGATCGCCGCCGCGGGCGCGGTCACCCAGATGTGCTCGTGAAGACCGAAGGACTGTCCATCCGGCCACTCGGCCGGGAACGAGGTCGTCACGATCACGCCCGCCTCCGCGCCGGCGGCACGCATGTCCTCGCGGAGCTTCGCGGACCAGCCGGGGCCCCATCTGTGCGCCCGCTTGGCCTCCCAGAGGATCACGCCGGCGGCCTGGCCGGAGCGGCTCATGACGGTGTGCAGCGCGTCGCCGCCGCGCGCGCCCTTCCTGACTTCGGCGATCGCATCGAGGGGGAAGGCCTGCGCGAGCCGCTCTTCGAGCAACAGCTCGAGCACCTCGCCCTGGAGCTGCTGCGATCCCTGCGCGCCCTTGCGCTGCGCTTCCTCGAGCCGTCCGCGCATGTCGTCGATGGTCTTCTGCAGCTCGGCCTCGCGCAGGCGCGAGCGGTCGGCCTCGGCGGCCCGGACGCGCTGCTCGATCTCGCGCCGCTGCTCGTCGAGCCGGCGCTGCGCCTCGAGCTCGAGCGCCTGCCGCGCTTCCTCGAGCCGGGCGCGCTCGCGTCGCAGCTCGAGCTCCTGGCCCTGCAGGGCCGCGACCTGCCCGGCCTTGTCCGCGAGCAGCTGCCGGAGCGAGACCAGCTCGACCTGTGCGCGCTGCTCGCGCCCGGCGGCCTCGCGCGCAAGCCGGCCCTCGAGCGCCGCCTCGACGGACTGTCTCTCGCCCTCGAGCGCCTCCGCGCTCGCCCGGGCCAATGCCTCGAGCGACCGCTTCGCGAAGCCCTCCACGAGGCCGAACTCGCGCTCGCAATGCGGACAGGTCACGCGCGTGTCTGGATCGAGCAGCAGCCGGTCGCGTCGCCGCTCGGCGCGGGCCGCCCGCCCGGTGTCGTCGTCCGCCGCCGTCATGCGCTGCGGCCGGCACCCGGTGTTCCGGCGCCGGCCCGGCGACGGCGGCGCTCCACCAGCATCATCAGCGGCCCGACCGCCAGCATGAACAGCACGATGAACAGGTAGACGGCGAACACGCCGAGCAACAGGGAAGTCATGAGCGGCACTCCTCGCCAGGGGGAATCCATCGGGGCACGCGCGACGCCGGGGCGCCCCGCACGACGACGTCCGGAGGCATCTTAGTCGCCGGCCCCTGGACGACCAAGGCGTCCGTTCGCGACCCGCCCCGGCGGCCCAGCGCCGAGCAGCCGCAGGTACACGGCGAGGTCGCGGGCCGAGTGGCAGCAGAACGTGACCGACTCGATCGAAGTTGTCGCGGCCAGCTCGGAGCGCACGGCCACGATCGCAACCTCGGCCGCCTGCCCGAGCGGGTAGCCGTACACGCCTGCGCTGATGCAGGGAAACGCGATGCTGCGCAGGCCAAGCTCGCCCGCAAGGACGAGCGAGCGGCGGTAGCACGACGCCAGCAGCGCCGACTCGCCACGCGCGCCACCGTGCCAGACCGGCCCGACCGTGTGGATCACGAACTTCGCCGGCAGCCGATGCCCGCCCGTGATGCGCACTTCGCCCGTCGGGCAGCCGCGGAGCGCCCGGCACTCCTCGAGCAGCCCAGGTCCCGCAGCGCAGTGGATGGCGCCGTCCACGCCGCCGCCGCCGAGCAGCGAGTTGTTGGCGGCGTTGACGATGGCGTCCACCGGCAGCGTGGTGATGTCGGCCTCGATGGCCTGCAGCGATGCGGGCACGGCGTCCCTCCACGATCGAACGGGCAGGCGGCACTGTGCCCCAGCCGGTCGCGGACCCTCAACCTCCATCGACGGGCGCACCGCAACGCTCGGCCCGGAATGCGGCCTTGGTTGACGGCCGCGTCCAACTGTTGCGTAATCCAGACGAGTACGCCCGCATCCTGCAGGGCGCTCGTGACAGGGGGATGCGAATGAGCAACAAGTCGAGTCAGGTGCTGGCGCGCATCGTATCGGGGGTGCTCGCGGCGACCGCCGCGCAGGCCGCCGTCGCGCAATCTGCCCGGGACGACCTCGAGAACATCATCGTCACCGGCACGCGCGTCGCGGACCGCTCGGCGCTCGAGACCTCCGTGCCGGTGGACATCGTGTCGGCGGAATCGCTCTCCAACGTCGGCGTCTCCGAACTCAACCAGGCCCTGTCCATCGCGCTGCCCTCGTTCAACTTCCCGCGACCCGGGCTTGCCGACGGCACGGACACGATCCGTCCGGCCACGCTGCGCGGCCTCTCGCCGGACCAGACGCTGGTGCTGCTCAACTCGAAGCGGCGCCACGCCTCCTCGCTGGTGAACGTGAACGGCACGATCGGCCGCGGCGCGTCCGCGGTGGACCTGAACACGATCCCGACGGCGGCCGTGAACTCCATCGAGGTGCTGCGCGACGGCGCCTCGGCTCAGTACGGTTCCGACGCCATCGCCGGCGTCATCAACGTGCGGCTGCGCGACAGCTCGGAAGGCGGGGACCTCACCGCCATGTACGGCCAGCGCGAATCGAGCTACACGACGCCGACCGGCGCCCCGCCCGCCGGCGCGACGTGGTCGGCGAAGTCGCGCATCGAGCGCAACGTGTCCGACGGCGAGACCTTCACCGTGCACGGCTGGAAGGGCTTTGCGCTCGGCGACTCGGGCTTCCTCACCCTCACGGGCGAGTACAAGGACCAGTCGCGCACCGAGCGCGGCGGCTGGGACTTCCGCCAGCAGTATCCGCGCGTCGACGGCGCCTTCGACCCGCGCGAGCAGACCATCGGCCGCTTCAACGCGTGGTACGGGGAGCCCGAACTCGACCAGCTCACCTTCTTCGCCAACGCAGGCTACGACCTCGCCAACGGCGCCCGGCTCTACGGCTGGGCGAGCTACCAGGACCGCGAGGCACGCTCGGGAGGCTTCTACCGCCGCGCGCTCGACGACCGCAACGTGATCGAGATCTACCCGGACGGATTCCTGCCGATCATCGCGCCCGAGGTCACCGACTACAGCCTCGCGGGCGGCGTGGAATGGGGCTGGGGTGAGTGGCAGATGGACAGCTCGCTCGTCTACGGCTTCAACGAGATGGAGTTCACGATCGAGAATACCCTGAACCGCTCGCTCGGCCCCGCGAGCAAGACCCGCTTCGACGCCGGCGGCTTCGACTACGACCAGCTGGTGTTCAACTTCTCGGGCGTGCGCCAGTACGAGATGGGCGGGCTCGCCTCGCCGCTCAACGTCGCGGCCGGCGTCGAGGCGCGCACCGAGAGCTACTCGATCTCGGCCGGCGAGCCCGACTCCTACCGCAACGGCGGCGTGCTGCTGCCTAACGGCAATCCCACGGCCTCGGGCGCGCAGGTGTTCCCCGGTTTCCAGCCGGCCAATGCGGTGGACGAGGACCGCACTGCTGTGGGCGCCTACGTGGACGTGGAGGCGAACATCACCGAGCGCTTCCTGGGCTCGGTGGCACTGCGCGTCGAGGACTACTCGGACTTCGGCAGCAACCTCTCCGGCAAGCTCGCCGGCCGCTACGACTTCACCGAGTCGTTCGCCCTGCGCGGGTCGCTGCAGAACGGCTTCCGCGCCCCGTCGCTGCAGCAGCAGTACTTCGCGACCACCTCGACCAACTTCATCAACGGCGTACCGTTCGACATCGCGACCTTCCCGGTGAGCGACCCGGTGGCGGAGGCCCTCGGCGCCAAGCCGCTCGACGCCGAGGAGTCGGTGAACTTCTCGCTCGGCGCGGTGATGCGCTTCGCCGAGGTCACGATCACGGTCGACGCCTACCGCATCGACATCGACGACCGAATCGTGCTCTCGGAGAACCTCACGCAGACCAACGTGCGCGAGTACCTCGAGAGCCTCGGCTTCATCGGCGTGGGCGGCGGCCGCTTCTTCATCAACGGCGTGGACACGGAGACCACGGGCGTGGACGTGGTCGTGAACTGGCCGTGGGTGACCGCGAGCGCCGGCAAGTTCGACTTCACGCTGGTCGCCAACTGGAACGACACCGAGGTCACCCGCGTGCCGACGACGCAGGAGCTCGACGCGCTGGCGCCCCCGCCGCCGCTGTTCGCACGGATCAACGTCCTCACGTTCGAGGAAGGCAACCCGAGCGACAAGTACGCCGCGATCGCCAACTGGAGCCTGGACCGCTTCGCCGCCACGGCGCGCGTCACGCGCTACGGGGAGGCGCTCGACCCGGGCACCACGGCCGCCCTCGACTTCGAGCTCGGCTCGGAGACGCTGGTGGACCTCGAGGCCCGCTTCGACGCGACCGACCGGATCCGCATCGCGCTCGGCGCAGAGAACGTGTTCGACGAATACCCGGACGCGTTCCCGGTCGCGCGCAACGGGACGGGCAACACGCCGTTCTCGAACTACTCGCCCTTCGGCCGCTCCGGACGCTATCTCTACGGGCGGGTGTCGATCGGGTTCTGAACCCGGGGGCACGGCACGATGCAGGCCGCGCCGGGGCGTGAAGTGCGTCCCGGCACGGCGTGCGAGAATCCGCGCATGAAGCCCCACATCGCAATGGCTGCTGCTCTTGCCGTCGCGCTGGCGGCGACGGCGCTCGTCGGCCGACCCGCCGACTCCGCAGAGGAATTCAACCCGCCGGTGGCGGGCGTGCCCGCGAC
>Ga0105102_10000549_pt1 | contig 11404 bp, 10 predicted proteins | sample PPLLaktember2015_FD_87032 | JGI IMG/M metagenome (GOLD analysis project Ga0105102, IMG submission 87032) | Freshwater sediment microbial communities from Prairie Pothole Lake near Jamestown, North Dakota, USA - PPLs Lake P7 Core (6) Depth... | ecosystem: Environmental > Aquatic > Freshwater >...
CGGCCCTGTTCGTCCTTGATCCAGGCGATGGTCGGGCTGTTGTCCATGAAAAGCCGGAAGCGCTCCTCGCTTTCGCGCAATGCAAGCTCGACCTCCTTGCGCTCCGTGATGTCCTGGCTGGTGCCTTCGAGACACAGGATTTTTCCACTTGCATCCCGGACGACCTTTGCATTCAATGAACCCCAAACGATATCGCCATTCTTACAGATGAATTGAGCCTCAAAATTCTCTATATGGCCTTGCTCCTTCAGAAGGCGGGAAACCTCGTCCCTGTCTTTGGGGTTTCTGTAGACTTGCGTGCCAATGTCCGTGATCATATTGATGAGTTCTTCGGGGGAATCGTAACCGAGATTTCTGGCCGCTTGAATATTGGCACTGATAAAACGGCCCTCCGGAGACGACTGGAAGAGTCCGATGGTGATATTATCGAAAATAGAACGATGTTTCTGCTCCGATAATCTCAGATCCTTTTCTAACCGTATGCGTTCGGTGATGTCCAGCCCGATGCCCGCGATGTAGAGTTCCCCGGAAACACGGAATGGAAACTTGGAATTCAGCCAATGACAGCGGCTGCCGTCGGGACTGACGGTCTCCTCCGTAACTTCAATGGGGCGGTCGGCAGCAAGCACGGCAAGGTCGTTCTTTCTGAAATTTTCAGCGATCTCGGGCGGCCAGAGTTCCGCGTCGGTCTTGCCGATCCAGTCTTTCAGCTGCACGCCGAAGCGGGCTTCGTAGGTCCCGCTCAGATACACGTATCGGCCCTGTTCGTCCTTGATCCAGGCGATGGTCGGGCTGTTGTCCATGAAAAGCCGGAAGCGCTCCTCGCTTTCGCGCAATGCCAGCTCGGCCTCCTTGCGCTCCGTGATGTCCTGAAGGGTTCCCACGACGAAGGATCGCTCGCCCTCGATCACGGGCGCCAGGCCCCGAACCTCGGCCCAGCGCCGCTTACCGGTGTCCGTGATCAACTGCAGCTCGACACGGAACGGGACCCCCGTCTCCAGGCAATCGGAAATTTTATCCTGGAGGACCGGGCCGTATTCAGGCGGAAAATACTTCCGCCCTTCGGCGTATCCGGGCGAATAATCGCGCGGCGCCTCGATGATGCTGTACACCCCGTCCGACCACTCGAGATAATCGGTGTGCGGGTTTGCCTTCCAGCCGCCGAGGCGGGCAATCAGCTGGGTCTCCTTCAGGAAAATCTCGCTTTTCCGCAGGGCCTCCTGCATCTGCTTTCGTTCCGAAACGTCCCGGAAGATCGTGATTGTCCGGTCCCCGCTGTCCGGCGCCCTGAAGACATTCGAGCTCACTTCGGCGGCAAAGGTCGACCCGTCCTTGCGCCGGTAGGTCAGGATCCCCCGCCATTTCCCCTTCTTTTCCCTTTCTTCAATGGCGCGGGCAAGTGCCTCGTCCTGCACGACGATCCCGGCACGCCCCGCACGGCAGATCTCCTCTTCCGTCATGCCCAGGAGCGACTGGGTGGCGCGGTTTGCCGAAACGATTTCACCGCCGGGCATCGTCAGCAGGATCGCATCCAGGCTGTTGTCGAAGATGGACCGGAAACGCCCCTCGCCGGCGCGCAGCGCGTCGAGGTTCTTTTTGTGCTCGGTCGTGTCGATCAGGAATCCTTCCAACCCGATGACTTCGTGATCGGATAAAACGGGACTGGCGGAAAAGGTGTGATAGCCGATCGATCCATCCTTGCAGAGCCGCGAGAATTCGCCCGTGGGGAACGGTTCCCCAGCCAGCAGTCTTTCAACGTTCTGTTGTGCTTTATCCAGGTCCCTGCCAACCTGCGTTACCGAATAATGTCTGCCGATGATCTCGTCCGGCGAATCATACTTATGCATCCGAAGCCAGGCATCATTGACCTGCCGATAGATGCCGTCCCGGTCGATGAAAAAATAGCCCGACTGGGCATTGAGGATAATTCCACGCAGCCTCTGCTCGCTGCCCCTCAGCCTCTCCTCCATCTGCCTGTCCTGCAATTGCGCCTGTTCGAGCTCTGCAATCCTCTTCCTGAGGGAGGCCAGCTCCCGCATCTGTGCCTGCCTGGCCTTCGATGGATCTCTCATAGGGGTATCCTCTCTTCCTGTGACCCGTGCGGATCGGAAAAGGTCAAAGGACAATCAGGGTATGGCCGATGGGAACAGTCAGCTGCGGCGGGATCCGTTCGCACCCTGCGCTTTAGCGTCCTTACGAGCTGACAGTCTTCTGTTTATCATCATTTATTTCCCGTCTCTGCAATAAAAATGTTGCGAGCGGAACAACCGCACGACGCAGCCTGTCAGGCGCAAATTGCTTTGCAATTGACCCGGCGATGTGGAAAACTACGCCCCACAGAATCCTCTGCCAGGAGTTTAGCGTCATGAAGAAAGGGAAAAAGGTCCTCGTTCTGCTCGGAAGCCCGAGGCGAAAGGGCAACAGCGCCATCCTTGCGGAAAGGATCGCCGGGGGCGCCAGGGCAGCCGGAGCTGCCGTCGAGACGGTCTATCTCCACGCGCTTGCGATCGCCCCCTGCAAGGCATGCTATGCCTGCCAGAAACCGAAGAGCAAGGGGTGCTCCATCGACGACGACATGCAGCCCCTCTACCGGAAGATGATCGAAGCCGACGCCTGGGTGATCGCATCCCCCGTCTACTGGTTCACGATGTCCGCCCAGCTGAAGCTGTGGATGGATCGCTGCCTGGCCTTCGGCGCCTACGGGAAGGAACCTTTCGAGGGCAAGCGGATCGCCCTGGCCATGACCTACGGCGGCGAGGACCCCTTCGATTCGGGCTGCGTCAACGCCCTGCGCACCTTCCAGGATGCCTACAACTACGTGGGCGCAAAGATCGTCGGGATGGTCTACGGCAGCGCCATGGAGGCAGGCGACATCAAGGCGAACAAGGCCCTGCTGAAAGAGGCGAAGGCGCTGGGAACGAAACTTGCGGGCAACAACGATTAACGAGAGGGTTGGGAATGAGCACGGAGGGTTTTGGTTTCGAGAAGTGGTTCGTCGAGACGATGATGGGCCTGGCGCCCGACCCGGAAAAAATCCGGGTGGACGGCGCACCCCGCGACATGACGGATTTTGCCTCCAACAAGTGCTTTTCGCTGAGCTTCGCCTCGGGGATGATGCCCGGCCCCTTCGGGATGGCGACGATCCTGCCTGAGCTCGCAGCGATCACGAAGATCCAGATGGATCTCATCTACAAGATCGCCAAGTACCACGACAAGCTCGACAAGGTGACCCGCCCGCTCGTTCTCTACGTCTTTGCCTGCGCCCTGGGGGTGACGGCGGGCCGGCTGCTGGTGCAGAAGGTGGGCTCGCGGATGATCATCAAGGCGCTAAGCACCCAGGCGGCACAGAAGATCGCCGCGGCCATCGGCACGCGGATCGGCTCGAGCTTCGTGCAGCGAAGCGCCGGCCGCTGGATCTGCCTGGCCACGGCTCCCGTGTTCGCCTGGCTTTCCAAGAGGATGACGGAGAAGGTCGGCGAATACGCCGAGGACCTCTTCCGGCAGAACATCGAAATCGAGAAGATCGAAGGCTGAACGAGCGGAGAGACGCTCCGGGACTGCCGGAGGGAGACGTGGACGATCACATCGCCCTGGACCAGCTCGAGGCGCTGGCTTACGGCCTCGGGATCGAGGTCCGGTACGAGAAAATCCCGCAGGACGATGTCACGATCTCCGGGGGGCTCTACCGGCTCAAGGGGAAGAACGTCATCGTCATCGACTCGCGGGCAAAGGCAAAGGAGCGCATCCGGACCCTGGTGCAGGCCCTGAAGCCCTTCGACCTCACCGACGTCTACATCCGCCCCGCCCTGCGGGAGCTTCTGGAGAAGGAGTAAGGCGCCTTGCTGCGTCCCGCCTCACTTCGGCATCTGGGCCGTTCCCACCTTGTAGTCGAAATCCCCGAGGGGCCTGAAGAAGGTGTACTTGAAGGGCTCTTCCACGAGCAGCTGCCCTGTCTTTCCTACGCTGTCGCTTGGAATGGAAAAGGGCAGCGCGACGATGTACATCACCGACCCGATGACGATGGAGGCAAGGCCCACGGGCCTCGCGATGAGGACGTCGCAGATGATGGCTGCGCCGTCCGTGGTCTCTGCGAAGGCCGGCGCGGTGCTCACGATCAGGGCACAGACTACCAGCAATGCAATCGATGTCTTTTTCATGAACAAACCTCCTTGAGAACCTCTTTCTCTGGAATCCAATCCATTCTCTTTGACTGCAGTTTCGCCTTCACGTCGCCGGAAGTCAATACGACGGGAGCATGATTTCTTCCTACGAAAATCTTCCGACCCCGCCCCGGGCTTCCTACTCCGTGAAATGCCGGTCCGTCTCCTTCATCCCCGGGGTGAAGAGGACCAGCACGACCAGGGGCTCCGTCCCGGTATTGCGTATGGCGTGAACGGCATGGGCGGAGTTGAAGTGAAGGCTCCCCGCCTCGACCTCCACCCATCGATCGTCCACGAGAAGCTGTCCCGTGCCGCGGATGAAATATTCCGTCTCGGCGTGCTTCTTGTGGTAATGGGGATTCAACTCGGCGCCTTCGAGCATGCAGCTCACAATGATGCTGATCGCGTCATCGTCGACGAGCTTGACGGCCCGGGATTTCTCACCGGCCGGCACGGGGTTGTCTTTCAGGATCTCATCGACCTGGGCGATGATCTGCCTCACCGTGTCTTTCACCTCCGGCATTGCCGCTCCTCCATGAATGGGATCCCACGAATTCATCGTGGGCCGACAGCCTCCCAGGGGGGCTTCTTAGCCGGCAGCGGTCGGCGTGCTGCGTTTCAGCGCCTCCCGGAACAGGGCCAGATTCTCTTCGAGCATCTCGGGGATGGGAAGCTCGTAGGGGCACCGTTCGATGCAGGCCCCGCACTGGTCGCAATTCTCGGCGCTCTTCACGGCGTCACGGGAGAAATTCAGGGCCGTCTCCCCCTGGAACCGCTTCAGGATGGACTTGAAGCCCAATGCCTCGGGGATCCGCACCCCCTTCTCGCAGGGCAGGCAGTATCCGCAGCGGTGGCAGAACCGCGTCCCCAGGTCGGCCCGGATCTTCTCCATGTCGGCCAGATCCTTTTCGGTGAGAGGCCCCCGCGATCGATAGAGGGAAACGATCTCGTCCATCTCCTCCTTCGAGACGACACCCGGGATCGGAACGATGCCGGGGTAGCGCTGAAGAAATTTGAAGCAGAGATCCGCCCGCTGCAGCAGCCCCCCGCCCAGCGGCTTCATGCCGATCACCCCCATGCCCATCTCACGGGCCACGCCCAGGAGCTCTTCGGCCGCTTCCGTCTCGATGAAGTTGAAGGGGACCTGCACCGTCGAGAAAAGGCCCCTGCGGCAAACGGCGGCGGCAAACTTCACGTTGTGGGAGGAAAACCCGATGAAGCGGACAGCACCCTCCTCCCTTGCTTTTTTCGCTGCCCCGTATGCGCCTCCGGGGGCCAGGACCTGGCCGAGCGTGTCCTCGTTGGAGACATTGTGCAGCTGGTAGATGTCGATACGGTCCGTCCTGAGGTTTTCGAGGCTCAGCCGGATGTGCGTTGCAGCAGTCTCCGCATCCCTCCTGAGGGTCTTCGTCGCGATGACGACCTTGTCCCGGACATCACAGAGGGCCAGACCGACTTTCTTTTCGCTGTCCCGGTAGACGTTCGCCGTGTCGAAAAAGGTGATCCCCTTTTCGTAGCAGTGGCGCACGACGGCCGCCCCATCCTCAATGTTCAACGGGATGATGGGAATCCCCCCGAACCCGATTTCCGAGACGGTCAATCCCGTCCCGCCCAGCTTCGCGGTTTTCATCGGTTGTCCTTTCAGGTGAATTGCCCGGTCAACGTCCTCCGCATTTCCGCGGATCAATCGACCCAATGGACGACCTCCCTCAGCTCCGCCCGCTTTCTATCGAAGCAGTTGAGGGGATAGTCGAGATCGGGGTGCCCCAGGGCGATCGCCACGACGATTCGCCGGTCATCGGGGATGGAGGCGATTTTCCGCAGCCGGTCGGGGTACCGCACGGCGGCGGCCATGATGCAGGTGCCGAGACCCTTCCCATGGGCAAGCAGACAGATCGTCTGCACGACAAGCCCCACGTCGAGCATGGCGTACTCGACAAGCGACTCCCGGGGGATGCAGGCAACGACCAGGCAGGGCGCGCCGAAGAGGTCCGCCATGCGGGCATAGAGCTGATTCCGGGCATCCTTGTCCGCCCGGTTGATCCCCAGCATGTCCAGCATTCCCTTACCCAGTTCGCCATAGCGCGCTTTCAACGCCGCAGGCCAGGCCTCGGGCATGGGGACGTCCGGCAAGGAGGGCAGCCCCTCCTCCAGCATTCGCCTGTTGGATTCCTTGAATTCCGACAGGGGCCTTCCCGTCAGCACGTAAAACTCCCAGGGCTGCGTGTTGCCCCAGGAGGGCGACCAGCGGGCCGCATCGAGGATCTCCTCGACAATGACCTCGGGAACCCCTTTGTCGGTGAACTTCCGGATGCTCCTCCTTCCTCTCACGGCCGATTCCAGTTCCATTTCCCCCCTCCTTTCATCGTCGATTACTCTTCGTCAGCGACCCCGTTGACCTGAACAGGCTCATTCATACGCTGCAAGCCGCAGAGGATTCTCAAGGGATCCCCGCACCCGGCGCTACCCCTTCAGGTACTTGTTGAACCAGGCGATACAGCGGCCCCAGGCGTCCTTTGCCGCATCGGCACGGTAGCTTGGCCGGTAGTCGGCAAAAAAGGCATGCGGCGCCCCGGGGTAGATCACGAACTCGGCCGTCCTGCCGGCGGCCCTCAGGGCCGCCTCCAGCGTCTTGACATCGGCCACGGGGATGCCCAGGTCCTCCGCGCCGTAAAGTCCCAACACGGGTGCGTTGATCTGTGCCGCCACATCGAGCGGCCCCACGTTGCGCACACCGGGCGTCAAGGCGGGTCGGAGCTGGCCGTACCAGGGAACGGCGGCTTTCAGCTCCCTGTTCCGTGCCGCATAGAGGAGCGTATACATCCCGCCGCGGCAGAATCCCGTCATCCCGATCCGGTCCGCCAGGGCGGACGGATGCTTTTTGGCCCAGGCCACGATGGCATCCAGGTCGGCCATGACCCGGGCATCGGGGACCGGGTCCACGACCTTGCGCACGGCGTCGAGATCGGGCAGGTTCAGCACGCCTCCCTCCCTCGCATAGGGCTCGAAGGTGACGGCCAGGAACCCCTCCCGGGCAAACCGGCGCGTCACGTCCCTGATGTGCTCGTGCATCCCGAAGACCTCGGGGATGACCACGACCAGCGGGTATTTCCCCGGTGCGGCGGGCCGGGCTTCATAGATGGGAACCCGGAACCCGTCCGAGGGCACCGTGCCGTCCGAGACGGCAAGACCAACCGCGGCCGTCGAGATCACCTTTCCGGCAACCGGGGTTGCCGCTATGGCAAATCCAGCGAGGCCGACACCCGCCACACCCATCTTTGCGAGAAACTCCCGCCGCGACATTCCGTCATAGGCATTTGCCAGCCAGTCTTCGACCATGGAAGCCTCCTTTTCCCGAGGATGGGCACATTATAAAAGAGGAAGGGGCGGGCCTGCCACTTTTTTGTTTCACGCTTTTCAATCTTGCACACCCTGATGTCGCGATCGAAGACGGATTACCGTTTGCCCAGGTAAACCAAACGCTCCGTGAAACGTTTATATTATCAGAGTATTTTTTCTGCGGGCATGTCCCGTTTCGTTTCAGCAGGTTTTGTCGTGCCTGCCCGGCGGTATTGTGTATTTATGCCCGAGTGGGGGGCAATTGAAGTCCAACGGGGAATGAGAATGAACACATTGAAATCCTTTCGAAATATACTGATCTGTCTCCTGGTCCTGCTGATGGCGATGCCGTCGCCGGTCTTTGCCCAGGAGGGCAAGGCCACTTCGAAGAGGTTCTCCCAGGAAGAGCTGGACCAGGTGCTGGCGCCCATTGCGCTGTACCCGGATTCGCTCCTTGCCCAGGTCTTCATCGCTGCGACCTATCCCCTGGAAGTGGTGATGGCGGACCGCTGGGTCAAGCAGCACAAGGACCTCAAGGGCGACGAATTGAACAATGCCGTGAGCAAGCAGCCCTGGGATGCCAGCGTGAAGGCCCTCGTTCCTTTCCCCGATGTGCTCACCATGATGAGCCAGAAGCTGGACTGGACCCAGAAGGTGGGTGACGCATTCCTTGAGCAGCAGGCCGATGTCATGGACACCGTCCAGAAACTGCGGAAAAGAGCGGCCGATGCGGGAAACCTGAAGTCCACGGAACAGCAGAAGGTGATCGTTGAACAGGAAGTCATCCGGGTAGAGCCGGTCAACCCTCAGGTGGTCTATGTGCCCGTTTATCACCCCTGGTGGGTCTACGGGCCGTGGTGGTGGCCTGCCTATCCTCCCTATGTCGTCTATCCCTGTCCTTTCGGGGTGGCGATCGCCCCCGGGTTCATCTGGTTCGGGGCCGGCTTCTTCGTGGGGGCTTACTGGGGCAGCTGGGGTTACTGGGGCTGGCACAACCACGCATGCTATGTGAACCGGCATTACTATGCCCACGGCGGTCATGGCGGGGCCGTCGGCGGGGCCTTCGCAGGCGGTCGTGGCGGCTCCGGCAGCGGGGCTGTCGGCGGAGCCTTCGCAACGCAGCCCTGGACGCATGACCCCGCTCATCGAAGGGGTGTGGCTTACCGGAACACGGCGACCCGCGAGCGGTTCGGGCAGCAGGCAAACCGCGCGGCCGTCGAGAACCGCCGCAGCTTCCGCGGCTACGAAGGCAATTGGATTGACAGGGGAGCCAGGGCCGGGAGGCCGGGTAGCACGACCGTCGGAGCCGGCGGGACGGGTCGGCCCGGCGCTTCAGCAGGCAGACCGGATAACCTGTCCGGCAGGACCGGCCGGACCGACGCCGCAGGCAGACGCGATGCGGTCAGCGGAAGGGCCGGCGCCACATCGGCAAGGGCGGGCAGACCCGATGCCAGCCTTTCCCGGCAGGCACCCGGGCAGCAACAGGCTCCCGTCCGCGCCGTGGAGCGGAGCCGAACCGGCGGGGCCTTTGAAGGAATCGGCCGTGGCAGCGAGGTTCGCCGTCAGAGCAGCTGGGGCCGGGAGAGCCTGAATGCCGCAAGATCCAGCGGCGGGACGGTCGGTGATGTCATACGCGGCGGGGCGAGCGGCAGAGCCGGGCGTGGCGGCTTCGGCGGGGGCCAGAGCGGCTCCGGGCGAGGTGCCGTCGGCGGGGGCCAGGGCGGCATGCGAGGCGGTCACCGCTAACCGGATGGCATCTCATAGAGGATATTCTATGGGTCCATACACTCTGCGAGAAAACCCTTCTTCCCTGAAGCGTTTCCTTCTGACCTGCATGGTCGCACTGCCCTTGATCCTGCTCTGTATCGGGCGAGAAGCTGCTTCCGCTGCACCGAGGCAGAAGTCTTTTCCATCCCCCGAGGCGGCCGCTACCCCGCAGCAGTCGGCTCTTCCGGGGTGAACAGCTTCATCGTGAATCACGAAGGGACCGTCTAAAAAAAAGACTTTGGAAGAGACGCGGCGAAAAAAGCCGCATCCCTGTCCCTGTACGATCCGGACAAGACCTGGGAAAAGGTGGAATAGGCCGGGAATGTTCCGCCCCGGACCCCGGAATCCTCAGGATCGAGGCGCAGGCCTGTAGGGTGTCTTCAGGTATTGCCTGGCCTCAACCTTCGCGATGCTCTCCCCGCTCTCAACGGTCAGGGCCGTGGAATAGAACTCCATGGCCTGCTCCCGCTCGTTGCGGACGTCGTGGATCATCCCCAGGCGCACATAGGACCAGACCCTGACACGGGCGTTATAGTCGGAGGTGTCCGTTAAGGATCTCCGGAAATAGTCCTCGGCCGTGGCATAGTGGCCCTGGTTGAAGTAAATCCTCCCCAGTAGCTGGTCGTGGCGGGGCTTGAGTTGAGGCGCAAAGGGCGGTTTGCCCGAGGCGATGCCCTTCTCGAGATCCCGGGCGATGGCCAGGGCCTCCCTGAACTGCCGCATCTCCGCGAGGATATTGGCCAGGGCAAAGGAAAAATTGTAATTCCGGGGATATTTCCTCTGCAGCTCCCGGGCGAGGGGCAGTGCCCGGGCGGGCTGTTTCTCGAAATTCAGATACACGGAGATGAGCTCGGACCGGGCAAGATCCCTGAGGAGGTCTCCCCGTGTCGCCGCCCGCTCCAGGTCCTGCAGTCCCCTGCGGCGGTCCCCCTGCGTGATCAACAGGGAAGAGAGATAGCGGGACAGGTCGGGCAGGTGGTCGATGTGGTAGCGGATCAGGCCCGTCAGCAGATAGCTGTCATGATTCTCCGGGTCTTCCTGTTGCGCCCTCTCCAGACAGGACCAGAGGCCATAAACCTGCTGCGCCGCCGTGAATGTCTGCTTTTTCCGCAAGGCCCAGCGAAACTTCGCCGTCCTGGCCAGGGCCATGGCGAAGTATGCCTGGCCGTCCCGGGGATTTTTCGCTACCTGCTGCTCCCCCCGTACCAGGGCCTCCCCGACGCTGCGCAGCATGGCCTCCTGGCTCGCCTCCCGCCGCATCGAATCGAAGCTGACCTCCGAGCCGAACAGGTGGTTCAACGCCTGGAAGGCATATCCCATCGGGTCTTCCGGGTCCATCTCCACGGCCTTCCGGAACAGGGCGTCGGCGCCGGGGTAATCCATGTTGAATGCCCTGTCGACTCCCTGCCGCAGGATGTCGCTCACCCCGGCCGGCTGAGACAATGGGGCACCGGCCCCCGTGCCCGGCACGGCCAACACGATGAAAGCACAGAGGACCATGAAAAGGATTGCAGTAACTCTTTTACTCATCGTGTCGGTCCGTGGGTTACAGCCCTTAAGTCTGCCAGCATTCCCGCTTATTCCTCACATAACACGTAACACATAACACTTCTTCACTGCTGCGAAGCAGCCGTTCACGTCAGGTTGATCACCGTGATCTCCGGCCTTGCGTTGAGCCTCACGGGTGTGAAGGTCGTGCCGATCCCGCGGCTCACGTATAGGTGCGAATCCTCGATGCGGTAGAGCCCCTCGGGCCAGGGGGTCCGCAGGTGGGCGAGGCTCACGTCCCCTCCAGGCAGCTTCAGCTTGATCTGCCCCCCGTGCCAGTGGCCCGACAGCGTCAGTGCGATCCCCTGCCCGGCAGCCACCGGAAAGATCTCGGGGCGGTGCGAGAGCAGAATCGTCGGGATGGCCGGGTCCAGCCCCCTCAGTGCGGCATCCAGGTCGTGGTTGCCGAACCGCATGTCATCGATCCCGGCAACGGCAAAGGGCCCCCTTTCGGTCCGGATCACCCGGTGCGCGTTGTAAAGCAGCGGAACCCCGTACTGGCGGAAAAGCACCTTGAGCCGGCCGATGCTGCCGACCCAGTGTTCGTGGTTGCCCAGGGTGGCAAACGTGCCGTACCGGGCCTTGACACG
>Ga0105102_10000550_pt1 | contig 11400 bp, 8 predicted proteins | sample PPLLaktember2015_FD_87032 | JGI IMG/M metagenome (GOLD analysis project Ga0105102, IMG submission 87032) | Freshwater sediment microbial communities from Prairie Pothole Lake near Jamestown, North Dakota, USA - PPLs Lake P7 Core (6) Depth... | ecosystem: Environmental > Aquatic > Freshwater >...
AACCTATAATGTGCCAAGAAATGTATCAATGATTAGTATATTTCTATTGGCTGGTGGAGGCGGCGGCGGTACTGGCGGCACTGGAACATCACCTCGTGGTGGTGGCGGTGGTGGAGGTAGTAGCGGCCAAACTACGGTTACAGTGCCTGCAGCATTATTACCTTCTACATTATTTTTATCAATTGGAAATGGTGGTGCTGCTGCGACAGCGGGTATAGCAAGCAGAATAAGCGTGTTCCCAAATACCACTGCAAACCATTGTTTGGCTATTGCAAATGCTGGTGGTGCCGGAGGTTCTCCTACAACAGGAAACGGCGCGGGTGGTACTGCAGGTGGTGTTGCAACCATTGCTACTATGCCATTAGCTACTTTAGGATTTTTTACCCTTTTAGCGGGGCAGGCGGGAAGTCAGGGTAACGCAGCAACCGCTGGTGCTGCACTAACAATACCCACAACAGGCTTAGTAGTAACAGGAGGTACTGGTGGGGGAGGATTGCCGGCAGGAAGTGTTGCAGGTACTGCAGGTGGAGCATTCACGGTTCCTGCGGGTGGATTTTTCCCTCCTCAACCTGGTGGTATTGCTCCTGTTGTCGGTTCGCCTACTACATCTGCGGGTATCGGTTCAAATGGTATAAATTTTATTAACGGATTAAACTACTTTTATGGTGGAACTGGAAGTAGTTCTACACACGGCGCTGCAACCGGAGATGGATTAATAAAAGCTAATGGTGGTAATGGTGGCTTTGGATGTGGCGGCGGTGGATCAGGTGGCGGATTAACTAACTCTGCTGCTGGTATTGGTGGTCGTGGCGGCGATGGATTGGCAATCATTTATGCTTGGTAAGTATAGGAACAAATTATGTTAAGCGGTATTCCAGCACCTACGGGTAGTCTTGTCCAACGAAATGTATTTTATGGCACTTCTGAAACTGAAGGTGCTCATTGGCAGACATATGACATACCACCTAATATTTCGATGTTATACATTTTCTTATGGGGTGGCGGTGGAGCTGGTGGAAACGGCTTTTTAGGGAATGACGAGAATGCCGGTGGAGGTGGCGGAGGTGGATCTGGTGGCCAAACTCGTATACTGCTGCCAGCACCATTAGTACCATCTACTTTATATTTGTCAATAGGATTAGGTGGGGTCATTGGGGTTCGTGCCGGAGTGGATAGTAGAATAAGTATATATCCAGACTTGGTTGCAAATCATTGTTTAGCTAGGGCGGGTGGTGCATCTAATGGAGTTTCCTCTACTGGCACTGCGGGCGGGGCCGGCGGTACAGGAGGACCTGTCGCTGATGCATCAGCTGCAAATATGCCATTGGGTTATATGGGATTAGTGACAGTGGTTGGTGGTGTTAATGGATCCAACGGTGGCGACGCAACCGAGAACGGGGCGACGGGTGTTGTAACTACCACTACCACTAATAATGGAGGCACCGGCGGTGGCGGAATCGAGAGAGATGCAGATGACCCCTCCCAGTCCGGTGGAACTTTTCCTACCATTGACAACGCATTATTTTTTCCGATTCAACCCATTGGATTGAACACCCTTGCCGACGGTAGGGGTAGTAACGGATTTTTTGTAAATAAGAATCTTTTATATACATACGGCGGTACTGGAGGAAGATCGGGCGGAGGTTCTGGAGCTTCTACACTTGCTGGTATGAATGGCGGGAAAGGTGGATATGGTTCTGGAGGCGGTGGTGGCGGGGCTGGACGCACTGGTAATGCTTTTGGTGTTGGCGGCAATGGCGGCGACGGATTAGCAATAATTTATGCTTGGTAAATTGATTGGATGGACTTTTGGTTTTTAGTATTGATAAATAGAAAGTACAGAACTTAGGAACAATTTATGAGTGCTTTAGACTTTCCATCGAATCCAATTGACGGTCAGATATATTCTGCCGTTGGTAAGCTCTGGAAATATGACGTAGCTACTACTTCTTGGTTAAATTTCACGGGTGTCGGCTTTGGCGGATCTGTTGGATATACAGGTAGTATAGGTTATATTGGATCTGCCGGTGCTGGATTTGTTGGGTCTGCTTCTAGCGCACCAGGATTTGCTGGTTCTCAAGGTTTTAATGGTTCCATAGGATATACCGGGTCTGGATTTGTTGGATCGAGAGGTTTTGACGGATCCATCGGTTATACCGGATCAATAGGATTTACTGGGTCAAAGGGGTTTGACGGATCAATCGGTTATACCGGATCAATAGGGTTTACAGGATCAAAAGGATTTGATGGTTCGATTGGTTATACCGGATCAATAGGATTCACTGGGTCAAGAGGCTTCGACGGATCACTAGGTTATATCGGATCAATAGGATTTACTGGGTCAAAAGGCTTTGACGGTTCGAAAGGGTTTGATGGTTCGAAGGGATTTGATGGTTCTATCGGATATATCGGATCTATAGGTTATACCGGGTCTGGTTTCATTGGCTCTAGAGGTTTTGATGGGTCAAGAGGATTCTTCGGATCACTAGGCTACACAGGATCAATTGGACAAATAGGGTCAGTCGGTTATATAGGATCCATAGGATACACAGGGTCTGGGTTTATCGGCTCAAGAGGCTTCGACGGATCAATAGGTTATACAGGGTCAGTCGGTCAAATAGGGTCAGTCGGTTATATCGGTTCTATTGGTTTAACTGGATCTGTAGGTTATATCGGTTCTATTGGCTTAACCGGTTCGGTAGGTTATGTTGGTTCCTTAGGTTATACAGGTTCACTAGGATATACTGGATCATTCGGCCAGATTGGTTCAGTAGGTTATGTTGGATCACTAGGCTACACTGGATCAATAGGTCTTACGGGATCTGTCGGATATATCGGATCAATAGGATTTACTGGATCAAGAGGCTTTGACGGATCACTGGGATACACTGGGTCGATAGGGTTTTCTGGATCAAAGGGCTTTGACGGTTCCATAGGTTATGTAGGATCCGCCTCAACCGTTATCGGTTATACTGGTTCTGTCGGATATATCGGATCAATAGGATTTGTAGGATCAAAGGGCGCCGACGGTAACTTTGGTGGTGCTTCATTTTACTATAAATGGGATACTTCAACTGATGTAGGTACTGTCGCCAACAATTATGTTTTACTCAATAGTGGTGTTTCATCATCAGCGACGATAATGGGAATTTCTATCTTTGATAGAAATAACAAAGATCTTACATCATTTATTCAAACAATTGATGATTCATCTTCAGCCATTAAAGGCGCCGTAAAGATAACGGACGAGGCGAATACTACTAATTTCGTCATTTATAATATTACCGGTGTTCATACAGATGATGGAAATCACTTTGATGTTCCTATTTCCTTTGTAAATGGTAATATATCAACTCTAGCTGACAATGCGAATACAGTAGTTTCATTCGTGGTGAATGGAGATAAAGGTGATATTGGTCTTACTGGGTCCGTAGGTTATACTGGATCAATAGGATTTACTGGATCAAGAGGCTTTTTTGGATCCATCGGATACACTGGATCTATAGGGTTTGTCGGTTCAAAAGGATTTGACGGTTCCATAGGTTATACCGGATCTGGGTTTGTCGGATCTCGTGGCTTTGATGGGTCTATCGGATATACTGGATCATTTGGCCAAATTGGTTCTGTAGGTTACGTTGGCTCCTTAGGTTACACAGGTTCACTGGGTTATACTGGATCATTTGGTCAAATTGGTTCTGTCGGATATATCGGTTCATTAGGACAAATTGGTTCTGTCGGATATACTGGTTCAGTTGGGCAAATCGGATCCGTAGGATATACTGGTTCATTAGGCCAAATAGGATCCGTAGGTTATATCGGTTCTATTGGTATCACAGGGTTTATTGGTTCAAAAGGTTTTGGCGGGTCTGTTGGTTATACCGGATCTGGTTTCACTGGATCTATTGGTTATACCGGTTCTATAGGACAAATTGGTTCCGTTGGATATACTGGTTCAGTTGGGCAAATCGGATCCGTAGGTTATATTGGTTCGTTAGGTCAAATTGGATCTGTAGGTTATACAGGGTCTGGATTTATCGGATCTCGTGGCTTTGACGGCTCAATCGGTTATACAGGGTCTGGTTTCATTGGTTCTAGAGGTTTTGATGGGTCAAGAGGCTTCTTCGGATCTATCGGATATACTGGATCAATTGGACAAATTGGTTCTGTCGGATATATTGGATCACTAGGGTATATCGGATCACTAGGATATATTGGTTCATTTGGGCCACAAGGTCCACAAGGTCCACAAGGGGTACAGGGTCCACAAGGTCCGTCAGGGCCTCAGGGTCCATCTGGCCCTTCAGGACCGCAGGGGCCACAAGGTGTACAGGGTCCGTCAGGCCCTTCAGGACCACAAGGACCACAAGGGGTACAGGGTCCATCAGGGCCTTCAGGACCGCAAGGACCGGTTGGATTTGTAGGATCTCAAGGAATACAGGGGCCACAAGGGCCGTCAGGTCCTTCAGGTCCTTCAGGACCGCAGGGACCGGTTGGATTTGTAGGATCTCAAGGAATACAGGGTCCACAAGGGCCGTCAGGTCCGTCAGGTCCTTCAGGTCCTCAGGGTCCATCGGGACCTTCAGGACCTCAGGGGCCGGTTGGATTTGTAGGATCTCGTGGTTTCACTGGTTCTTGGGGAGGTACTGCCCAAGCTGATGTGAATATGAACAATTATTCGATTACCAATGCAAATGGTATTGCTGCGGTGGATATTACAGTTTCTGGAAATCTAACTGTATCCGGTACAACTACGACTCTTAATACTACAAACCTTGATGTTGAAGATGCTGTTATAAAATTAAATAGTGGTCAAGCTACACCATTAAATGACATTGGCATCCTGATGCAGCGTTATTCCTCTCCAACTAGTACGGATTACAATGTTGGAATTGCATGGGAAGAAGGTACCGACCGTCTTGTATTTGGTACTACAACAGAAGTTGGTGGCGATAACGATTTATCATTTTCTACTGAATGGATGACAATTGCCAGTAACGGTAATATTGGTCTCGGAGGTACTACCACACCTGCTAGTAGAATTTCCATTGTGGATAGTGCAAGGACCGGAATTTCTCTTACAAATACCGACGGTGGCAATTTTAACATTGGTCTTCTCGGGACTCTAGCCGATGCTCATATTAATCAACGTTCACTTGCTCCACTTATAATCTCCACCAATTCTTTTGAAAGATTGCGGATTTCCAACTTCGGAAACATAGGAATCGGAACTGGTGAACCAAAAACAAAATTAGATATAGATGGAAGCATACTTACTTCCACTAGTAGTTATATTTCATCTAATCTCTGGCTTGACAGTGCTACATGGAAGTATAAGGCAAACGGCGGCGGCAGCTATATTAGGTTTACTGAAGGTGTTACTTCAGGAATAGCTTTCTCTATAGCTACAGGGGTAAATTCAAGTGGAGCCGATGCCACTGCAACCGTTTCGGAAATTATGCGAATTGCCAATACTGGTCTTGTTGGAATCGGTACTAATACACCACAGTATGAATTAGATGTTAATGCTGGCAATGGTGCAGGAACATTCCAAGCTAGTTTTGCTGGAACTATTAACAATAACGATTGGACTGGTATCCATTTCGGTTATGCATTAAAAGCAAATCAGAACTATAGAAAATCTGCTATAGTATTTGAAAGACTTGACGACAACGCTAGAGGTAAGATTCATATTCTTAACGATGGTGTTGCCGATACGGGTTCTGCTGTATTATCAGACTCTAAGTTAACTATTGATTTTAATGGCAATGTCGGAGTTGGAACAACTTCACCGACATTAAAATTTGTTGTATCTAATAGCGGTGCGGCGGGATTAGAACTTGATCCAACAGCTGTTTCAAGTGCTCCTGTAATACAAGCTTATAACCGCAGTGGCTCAGCATATATACAGTTAACATTTGATGCTCTACAATATGTGTGGAGACCAAGTGGTACTGAAAAAATGCGATTTACCAATGCGGGTGAATTACTAATTAATAGAGCCAGTACATCTGGTTATGGTAAATTAAACGTTGACGGTGGAGCAGACTTTACAGGTGGTAACGTTCTACTATGTCGTGATAGCGGTAATGTCGGTGTTGGTACTGCTAGCCCAGGATATAAGCTAGAAGTCAGTGGTTCGTTTGCTGCTACCACTAAGTCATTCGTTATTGATCACCCAACTAAACCGGATATGAAACTGCGACATGGATCACTTGAAGGACCAGAGAATGGCGTATATGTTCGTGGTCGCCTAAGAGCTGGTGAAACTATTATCCAGTTGCCTGACTACTGGGAAGGTCTTGTTGATCAGGATACATATACAGTCAATTTAACACCGGTCGGAAAACATCAAGAATTATTTGTTAGATATATTGCTGATGACTACATTGTCGTGGGTGGAGACGACATCGACTGTTTCTATACTGTGTATGCAGAACGTAAAGATGTTGAAAAACTTGAAGTAGAAATTATAAAGTAAGGAAATACAAATGGCTACACTTTCATGGAAAGTAGATAATATTGAAGTTAAACCTGTTGAAGGTGAACTTACTGATGTGGTATATACCGTTTATTGGAGATTATATGCTGAAGAATCTGGTACTACTGTAAGTAACTACGGTTCGGTACTAATCCCATTAGCAGAAGAAGGTGAATTCATTCCATTTGAAGAACTTGATGAAGCAACAGTAATAGGATGGGTTCATTCTGTAATGGGCCCTGCTACAGTTCAAAGTATTGAAACTTCTACTTTGGCTGAACTTCAAGCAATTCTATCACCAGAGCTTGTAAATAAACCGGTGCCTTGGGCATAAGGAATTAATCGTGGGTATTAAGTTTAGACCGGGTATTGTATCTAGTGATCTTGTATTGGCTCTTGATGCCTACAATCCTAGAAGCTATCCTGGTTCTGGTGGTACATGGTTTGATTTGAGCGGCAATAAATTGCACATGACGTGCAACGCATCAAATTTAACATCCACTGGATTAAATTCTGGAGCCAGTGCTTCAACGGCTACTACTGATATTTTAAATACAGATACTCATACGATTTGTTTAGCAATTAAATTCATGGGTACTGAAACTTACCCAAATGGATATATTGATAACTGGGAACAAATTTTTGATTTTAGTGCTGGAGGGAGTGACAGAACTCCGGGCGTGTGGAGATACCCTTCGAGCCGGCATATTCATTGGAGATATGATCCTGCTAATTCCGGTAATGATTTTGGATCTGATTCTATAGGTTCTGGTGGTGCTCAATTTGCACTGAATACTTGGTATTATCTTACTCAAACTAAAAATGGTACATCTGTTAGTGGTACTGCTACAGCTTATGTTAATGGTGTATTATTAGGAAGTGGTACTGTAAGTTCACCTAAAACTAGAGGGACCGCTGCTGTTCGGTTATTTAACTATTATACTGCAGGTTTAGCCCAAATTGGGTGTGTCCACGTTTATAGGAAACCATTAACACAAGAAGAAATTATGCAGAACTTTACAGCCATTAGAGGGAACTACGGCATATGAGTGAAAATACGCCAACACCAAATGACGTACCCATTATTGCCGATGTTAATGCTCCCGTATACACTAATTGTGATATGAGTACAACATTAACCCGTTCAAATGGATGTGTATCATGCGTAAATATGATAGAGGTTGGGGGTGTAACTCGTTGTCAACTTCTTTCTCTCGATATTAATCTGATTATATCAGCTAATGAAATTTCCTGTCCTATAGGAGTCTGGTAATGGGTTATTCATCTGGGGCCAAAATTCCTACAAATGGTCTTACTTTTTCTATCGATATGCAGAATGAAAGAAGTTATACTGGGCCGCCGATTCAGAATATCGCTACAGCATTAACAGTTGTGGATTCATATTCGGCGACGAGTATAGCATACACCTCGGGTATTGAAACCGTTAACATTCCATCTCTTGGAACTATGGCAGTTCAATATATAGACGGGTACAATTCTAACTCTGGTTCATATTGCTGTCTACAGCAATTTTATTATACTATTGGTAATGGTCTTGTTACCTGCAGTCCATCAACAACTTATACCTATGCTATTGTATATCGTTGTACTTCGGGGTATACTAATGCAAATTACATGTATCGTTATGAGTATAACAGTGCAGGAACGTTCGTTAATGTTGAAGCAGGTGTTCACGATGATGCTAAAAGAATACATCTTGGTGATGGGTGGTATTGGGCCTGGAATACATTCACTACTTCGGCAACAACAGAGCGACTTCACTTGAGATGCTTTTATTATCAATATAATGTATCAGATAGACTTTCTGTTGCTAAAGTCATGGTCACACCTGGAAACAAAACAGAATTACATCCAAGATTATGGCCAGCGGTTAATACAACCAAGAGCAGCACACAGTCCATTAAAGATTTAACTAGAACTAATACTGTAACCATTAATAATCTTACATATGCCAATAATGGAAATTTTAGTTTTGATGGTACCGATGATTACATATCAGCACCTATATCTACAGGGCGAGTAAGAACGGTATGTATGACTTACAAATTAACAAATCCTGGAGCAGGATGGGGTCCCCTATGGAGATCAGATGACTGGAAAGAAAGAATTTTTCCAGGTACTATTACACTTATTAATAGCAATGGCACATATTATAATTTAGATGGACCTAATAGCAGTACAAATATAGTTCATATAGCGTACTCATATAATCAAACTAATGCTAAATCGTATTTAAATGGAGTGCTTCAGAGTAATATTACGATGGATGGCCCTATGGATATTGGAACTTATACATATAATTTTGGAAGACAAGCGGGAGGTAGTACAACAGCATTTGTTGGTATGGAATTATATAATGTACAATTCTATGATACGCAATTAACTGATGAGCAAGTTGCACAACATTTCAATTCGATTAGGGGTAAGTACGGATTATGATATATGAAATTAATACAAGCGACATTCCTTCAGCTCTTGCAAGTGGTGCGATTCTTATTATCATCTCAGGTGATAGCACCGTGGCGCTTGTGAAGTCTTATATTACGATGGATTGTATAGCATCATATGAAGATAGTGAATTGATTGCTGTAATGGGTGAACCGAAATGGCGACAACCGTGTAAGGATTGTGAGGTATAAATGGGTATCTATTCTGGCCCGAACATCGTTACGAATGGGTTGATTCTCGATTTGGATATAGCAAATGCTAAATCGTTTGTTGATACTAATAATACGTCTCTGATTAATACAAGCACCTGGGCTGCTGGTAACAACGCAGTGACAGGATATGGTTTGAATCAGACAGCTGCAAACGAGAACTCAAGATTTATAGCAACAGATCCGTTTGGCAATTCTAATATGATTTGGGGCACATTTGCTGCCAATGATACTAACCCAACCAATGCTGATGGGGGTTGGAATACCGACTACTATACTATTGATCGTACAAAAATGTATCGATTCTCTATGTGGGTAAAAAGAACATCGTCAACCGGTGCTGGAACTTTTTATTTTGGATTGTATGGAAACGGTCCGACCTTTGCTGTAAGACGAAATGATACTGGCGCTACAGAAGGCAACCCATACTGGGATTGTGTCGGCGCAGGAACTCTTACTCAAGATGTTTGGTACTTGGTCGTAGGACATGTATATCCAGCTGGCACGACATATACCGGTGCACATCCAGATACTGGTGTGTATACAATTGCAGGTGGCACATCAAAAGTCCGCAATCCTAACTTTTGCAATATTGGATCCGATGTACAATGGCTCAATGATAATACCTCCGCGGCCCATAGAGCCTATCATTTTTATTGTGGTGATAATACTACTCGTCTTCAGTTTGCATATCCAAGAATGGATCTTTGTGATGGTAATCAACCTTCTATTAAAGAATTATTGACTAGAAGTCCCGCTGCTATTTATGACAATAGTGGTAGAGGAAATCATCACTATTTGTCAGGTTATTATGTTCCGAATTCATCCGCACCTCGTAAATTTGATATCACGCAATCAAACTGGATTACAAGAGTCGGGGCTCTAGCTGGAGTATCATCTACATGTACGGTTGTTATGTGGTATTCTACAACTGATACCCAAGAGTTATGGGTTAGAGGTAATGACTCAGGTGGTACATATCTTTCAGCATCGTATGGCAATGATTATTACCACTCAAGTGTTGGTTCACCTACCAACTATGTGGATTTAAAAACAGTTACAAATCCGGAGACTCCTGTGGATTATCGCGATGGCAATTACCATATGTGGGAGGCTAAGGGAGTTGATTTTACAGGATGGACCAAGTTCGACTGGTTTGGATATGGCACAGATTGGAATATGACAGGAAAGCTATCACGAATCCTCGTCTATAATAGAAACTTAACAGCCGAAGAATCAACAAGAAATTATGCAGCTATGCGTGGTCGGTTTGGTCTTTAATAAATAGAAGAGAAATATAACAAGGTAACATCATGGCAAATAGTTATAAAGACATTATTATTACGCCGAATAGGTCACAGACTGCGGATCCTAAGATAGAATTCCGCGGGGCTAATTCGTCCGTGAATACTTCTATAACGATTCAAACATATCCGACATCAAATGGTACACTATCGTTTGAAGGTTCTGCTGGGCAATTATTCTCAGTCACCAATGATATGACCGGAACTATCTTTTCCGTTAATGACGTTTCGGGTATACCTTCTATTGAAGTATTGTCAACCGGTCAAATAAACCTTGCACCATTTGGTGGTAATGTTGTTCTTGGAACTGGTGTAGGATTCAGTGCTAATGGTGGCTTCGGAACGGCTGGTCAAGCATTAGTATCAAATGGTACTGGGGTATTTTGGAGTAACAATCCAGGTTATACCGGTTCAGTAGGAGCACAAGGAGTACAGGGGCCACAGGGCCCACAAGGACCACAGGGCCCGCAAGGACCATCGGGTCCTTCAGGACCCCAGGGTCCACAAGGAGTACAGGGGCCTCAAGGGCCATCGGGACCTTCAGGGCCACAAGGACCACAAGGAGTACAGGGACCATCAGGACCGTCCGGCCCACAGGGACCGCAGGGAGTACAGGGTCCATCGGGACCTTCAGGACCGCAGGGCCCACAAGGGATACAGGGACCATCAGGGCCGTCCGGTCCACAAGGTCCACAAGGGATACAGGGACCATCGGGGCCTTCAGGACCGCAGGGTCCACAAGGGATACAGGGACCACAAGGTCCATCAGGGCCGTCCGGTCCACAAGGACCACAAGGAGTACAGGGACCATCGGGGCCTTCAGGACCGCAGGGTCCACAAGGGGTACAAGGACCTCAAGGTCCATCGGGCCCTTCAGGACCCCAGGGACCACAAGGAGTACAGGGACCATCAGGACCGTCCGGTCCACAAGGTCCACAAG
>Ga0105102_10000552_pt1 | contig 11387 bp, 7 predicted proteins | sample PPLLaktember2015_FD_87032 | JGI IMG/M metagenome (GOLD analysis project Ga0105102, IMG submission 87032) | Freshwater sediment microbial communities from Prairie Pothole Lake near Jamestown, North Dakota, USA - PPLs Lake P7 Core (6) Depth... | ecosystem: Environmental > Aquatic > Freshwater >...
CGGCACGGCAAGGCGCTCGGTGATTCGGCGTGCGATCTCGGACGGGACACACTCGAGGACGATGGAGAAGACGCCTGCGTCCTGGAGGGCGAGCGCGTCCTCGACAAGCTCCCGCGCGCGTTCGCCCGTCTTGCCCTGGACCTTGAATCCGCCGAGCTGGTGGACGGACTGCGGCGTCAGGCCGATGTGGCCCATCACGGGGACGCCGATCGCGGTCAGCCGGCCGATTGTGTCGGCGGTCGCCCGTCCGCCCTCTAGCTTCACCGCCTGGGCGCCGCCTTCCTGCATGCAGCGGCCGGCGCTCTCGATCGCCTGGGCGGCCGATCGATGGTAGGTCATGAACGGCATGTCCGCGACGATGAGGGCGCGGGTTGTGCCGCGCACGACGGCGCGGGTGTGGTGCAGGATGTCATTGAGGGTGACCGGGATCGTGTTCTCGTACCCGAGGACGACCATTCCGAGGCTGTCCCCGACGAGCAGGAGAGGAATCCCGGCCTCGTCGGCAATCCGGGCGGTCACCACGTCGTACGCCGTCAGACAGACAAACCGCTCGCGTCGCTCCTTCCAGCCCCGGATGTCGGCCGTCGTCACGCGCATGCGTCGTCATCTCCTTGTCCATCGCCCAGGCTTCTTGCCAGCCGCCGCGCGGTGGCCGCGTCGATCCGCCCCTTGGCGAGCGCGATCGGGAGGGTCCGGCGCGCGAGTTCCTTGTACAACGTCCTGGCTTCGGGCGCAACGCGATCGAGGACTGCCAGATGGCGCTCGATGGTTCCGACATCTCCGCGGGCGATCGGCCCGGTGAGCGCGGCAGGAAGGCCTACTCGATCGAGGTTCTCGACGGTTCCGCGTACGAGGGGGAGCAGCGCGCGAAGACCCTCTTCCTTAGAGAGGCCGAGCTCGACCCACAGCCCGGCGGCTAGATCGAGGAGCGTGACCAGGTAGTTCGAGGCGATCGCGGCGCTCAAGTGGTAGACGGCGCGGTCGCCGCGCAGCGCGAGCGGGCGGCCGCCGAGGGCGACGGCCATCGTTTGGAGGTTCGCCAGGAGTCCTTCGGTCGACGCGTCGATCGCGATCGCGCTTCCGGGGAGGTTCCTCCGCGCCTGTTCCTCCGTGGCGAACGACTGGAGCGGGTGGAAGGCGCCGACGGCGGCTTCTTGCGATCGAGGGCCGGCGAGCAGGTCGAGCGACGCGGCGCCGTTGCAGTGGACCACGGCCTTGTTCCGGCTCCAGCGGATTCCTCCAGCGACGGCGGCGATCGCGTCGTCGGGGACGGTGAGGAAGACCACGTCGGCCTGGTCCGCGACGTCCTGCGCTAGTGGGACGGCGCGGGCTCGCGCGCCGCGCGCGGCAGCGGTTCGGCGTTCCGCGCTCCGGCTGTAGACGGCGGCGACGGGGTAGCCTGCGCCGGCCAACGCACCGGACAAGACGGTTCCGACGACGCCCGCCCCGATGAACCCGAGGCGCGGCCGATCTGCGGGCTTCATGTCTCCCCTACCCAGGCCCCGTGAGGAGTGCAGCAACGCGGTCGAGGATCCGTTCCGCGATGGCTCGCTTCGCGGCGCGCGGAAGCTCCTCCGCTCCGTCCGCATCCACCAAGGCGACTTCGTTCTCCTCGGAGCCGAACGGGGCGCTCGCGCCTCCGACGAGGTTTGCCACGACGAGGTCGAGGTTCTTCTGCCGAAGCTTGGCGCGCGCGTTGTCGATCAGATTCTCGGTCTCGGCGGCGAAGCCGACCTTCACCGGGACGTCGCCGATCGATCCGAGGACGTCGGCTGTGCGTTTGAGGTGCAGGACGAGGCTTGGATCAGTCTTCTTCAGCTTCGATGCGGCCGGGGCGTCCGGCGTGTAGTCGGCGACCGCGGCCGCCATGACGAGGGCGTCGGCATCTGAGACGGCGCCTCGGACGGCGTCGAGCATCTCCGCGGCGGTCGCGACGGGGAGGAAGCGCACCCCGCCCGGAGTGCGAAGCGCAGTCGGCCCCGACACGAGGGTCACGTCGGCGCCGCGGTCGCGCGCCGCCAAAGCGATCGCATACCCCATCTTGCCGCTCGATCGGTTGCCGAGGAAGCGGATCGGGTCGACGGGCTCGTGGGTTCCGCCGGCCGTGACGACGATGCGACGTCCGGCGAGGTCGCCGTGACGGCCGAGCAAGCGGAGGGCTTCATCGACGATGTCCTCGACGGGGGCGAAGCGGCCGACCCCCGTGCCGCCCGAGGCCAGTCGGCCGACGGCGGGGCCGACGAACGCGACGCCGCGGACTCTCAAGCGCTCGACGTTCTCTCGCGTCGCGGGGTGCTCCCACATGGCCGTGTGCATGGCCGGCGCGACGAGGACGGGGGCCCGCGTCGCGAGGAGGGTGCACGTCAAGAGGTCGTCGGCGATTCCGTTCGCCATCTTGGCGAGGACGTTGGCCGTGGCCGGGGCGACGATCACGAGGTCGGCGGCGTCGGCGAGCGACACGTGCTCGATCGCGAACGGGTTCGTGAGCTCGAACATCTCGGTCGAGACGGGGCGGCCGGTGATCGCGCGGAAGGTAGCGGGGCCGACGAGCTGAGTCGCGTTCTTTGTCATCACGGCGTGGACGACGACGCCCGACTGCGTAAGGCGGCTGGCGAGGTCGACGGCCTTGTACGCCGCGATCGAGCCGGTGACTCCGAGAACCACGGTCCGTTCCGCCATGCTCGCTTCCCTCCGGGTCGAGAAGATGCCTGAGACGCGCACGGGGATTGTATCTCAGAGCCCCGGAAAGAGAAAGAAGGGCGGCGCTCCGCCCTCCTTTCGTACGCCCTTCATGCCCGACTCTACGTTGAGGCGAGTGCAGCCTGGGCGGCGGCCAGGCGCGCGATCGGCACGCGGTAGGGGCTGCAGCTCACGTAGTTCAGTCCCGTGCGGTGGCAGAAGTGGATCGACGCGGGGTCGCCGCCGTGCTCGCCGCAGATGCCGAGCTTGATCGTCGGCCGGGTCTTCCGCCCGAGCTCGCACGCCATCGCCACGAGCTTCCCGACTCCGCCCTGATCGAGGACCTGGAACGGATCCTTCTCGTAGATTCCGAGAGCCACATACTCCTTCAGGAACTTGCCCGAGTCGTCGCGGGAGAACCCGCACCCCATCTGGGTGAGGTCGTTGGTTCCAAAGCTGAAGAACTCGGCCTCCTGGGCGATCTCATCGGCGGTGACCGCGGCGCGCGGCACTTCGATCATCGTCCCGATCATGTACGGGATCTCCTTCTTCGTGAGGCGGTTCTCCTTTAGAACCTCTTCGACCGTGCGCTCGACGAGGTCGCGCTGGAGTTTGAGTTCCTTCACGTTTCCGACGAGCGGGATCATGATCTCGGGGTGCACCTTGATGCCCTTCTTGTGCACGTTGCACGCGGCTTCCATGATCGCGCGGGCTTGCATCTCCGAGATCTCGGGGTAGGTGATCCCGAGGCGGCATCCTCGATGGCCGAGCATCGGGTTGAACTCGTGGAGCGCGTTGACCTTCTCACGGATCACGTTGACGGGCACCCGCATGACCTCGGCGACCTCCTCCTGTCCGGCGACGTCGTGGGGGAGGAACTCGTGGAGCGGGGGATCGAGGAGCCGGATCGTGGCGGGGCGCCCTTCGAGCGCCTTGTAGATCCCTTCGAAGTCCCCGCGCTGCATCGGCAGGAGCTTGTCAAGGGCCGCCCGGCGCCCGGCCTCGTCCTCGGCGAGGATCATCTCGCGCACGGCGATGATCCGGTCGCCTTCGAAGAACATGTGCTCGGTGCGGCACAGGCCGATCCCCTCAGCGCCGAACTTCACGGCGACGGCGGCGTCGTGCGGCGTGTCGGCATTGGTGCGGATGCCGAGCTTGCGGACCTCGTCCGCCCAGCCGAGGAGCGTGCCGAAATCACCCGCGAGCTCCGGGTCCTGGGTCTTGATCTCGCCCAGGTAGACGGCGCCCGTCGTCCCATTCAAGCTGATCGAGTCTCCCGCCCGAACGGTCTTTCCAGCAACGGTGAAGTAGCCCTTCGCGTAGTGGATCACGAGGTCGCCGGCGCCGGCAACGCAGCACTTCCCCATGCCGCGGGCGACGACCGCGGCGTGGCTCGTCATCCCGCCGCGCGCGGTCAGGACCGCCTGCGCTGCGTTCATGCCGCCCACGTCTTCGGGCGACGTCTCGATCCGGACGAGGATGACGCGCTTCCCCGCGGCGGCGGCGGCCTCGGCGGCCTCCGCCGAGAAGACGACCGCTCCGGTGGCGGCGCCCGGGCTCGCCGGCAGGCCCTTCGTCAGGAGCGGGGCCTTGGCCTCTTCCTTCGGCGAGAACGTGGGATGCAGAAGCTGGTCGATCTGCTCCGGCGTGACGCGACGGAGCGCTTCCCTCTTGTCGATCATCCCGCCCTCGGCCATCTCGACCGCCACGCGCACGGCGGCGGCCGCCGTCCGCTTGCCGTTCCGCGTCTGGAGCATGTAGAGAGTTCCGCTCTCGATCGTGAACTCGATGTCCTGCATGTCGCGGTAGTGCTGTTCGAGCTTCGTCCGGATCGCGAGCAGTTCGCCGTAGTTCTTCGGCATCTCCTTCTCGAGCGTCGAGATCGGCTGCGGGGTTCGGATTCCGGCGACGACGTCCTCGCCCTGGGCGTTCATCAAGTACTCGCCGTAGAAGACGTTCTCGCCCGTCGCCGGGTTGCGCGTGAAGGCAACGCCGGTGCCGCACCCCTCGCCCATGTTCCCGAACACCATCGACTGCACGTTGACGGCGGTTCCGAGCAGGCCGCGGATGTCGTACAGCTGGCGGTACTTGTTCGCCCGGGGGTTGTTCCACGACTTGAAGACGGCCTCGATGGCGCCCCACAGCTGCTCCTTGGGGTCTTGGGGGAACGGCCGGCCGACCCGCTTCTGGATCGCCGCCTTGAACCGCTCGACAAGGTCCTTAAGCGCGTCGGCGTCAAGATCCGTGTCGAGCTTCGCCTTGCGCTCCTTCTTCACCTCGTCGAGGATGGCTTCGAACGGGTCGAGGTCGGCCTCGGTCTCCGGCTTCAGCCCCATGACGACGTCGCCGTACATCTGGAGGAGTCGGCGATACGAGTCGTAGGCGAAGCGGCGATTGCCCGACTTCGCGGCGAGGCCGTCGACCGTCTGGTCGGTCAGACCGAGGTTCAGGATCGTGTCCATCATCCCGGGCATCGAGGCCGCAGCGCCCGATCGCACGGAGACGAGGAGCGGGTTCGCGGGATCGCCGAATCGCTTTCCCGTCGCCTGTTCCAGCTTCTTCAGGTTCTCGCCGACCTCGTCCTCGAGCCCCTTCGGGTAGGCGCCGCCGTGGTCTTGGTAGTGGGCGCAGACCTCGGTCGTGATCGTGAACCCTGGGGGGACAGGAATTCCGAGCTCGGCCATCTCGGCGAGGTTCGCTCCCTTGCCGCCGAGCAAGTTCTTCATCGTTGCGTTGCCGTCCGACTGGCCCTTGCTGAAGAAGTAGACGTTCTTCATTCCAAGCGCACCTCCGTATGCGCGGCTGACCTCGGCTTACTCTGAGAAGAGCGCCTCGACGAACTCCTCGGCCGAGAAGGCGTGCAGGTCCTCCGCCGACTCGCCGACGCCGACGAACAAGATCGGCAGTCCGAGTGACTCGCGGATCGAGAGGATCACGCCGCCCTTGGCCGTCCCGTCGAGCTTCGTCAGAACCAAGCCGGTCAGCTGGATGGCAGCGTGGAAACGCTCCGCCTGCGCGATCCCATTCTGCCCCGTGGTCGCATCGAGCACAAGGAGTCGCTCGTCCGACGGGCGGTTCAGCTTTCGGGCCACCGTTCGCTCGATCTTGCGCAACTCCTCCATCAGGTTGTGCTTCGTCTGAAGTCGACCGGCCGTGTCGATGAGGAGGACGCCTCCCTTGCGCTCGACGTGGTCGAGGGCGTCGAAGACGACGGCGGACGGGTCGGCGCCTTCCTGGTGCCGCACGAGGTCCGCGCCGATCCGCTCGGACCAGACGGCGAGTTGCTCGACCGCCGCGGCGCGGAACGTGTCGGCCGCGGCGAAGGTCAGCGGGAGCGTCGGCCGCTCCTCGCGCAGGTGCGCGGCGATCTTCGCAATCGTCGTCGTTTTCCCGGCGCCGTTCACTCCGGCGACCAGAACGACGGTCGGCGCCCCGTCCGTGCGGAGGCGAAGCGGCCGGTCGCTCTCGGCCAGCCGGGCGACGAGGATCGACTTCAGGACGTCGAGCGGGTCGCGAGAGTCCTTCTTCGCGGCGTCGCGCAGCTCGGCGACGAGGGAGGCCGAGAGGTTGGCGCCGACGTCGCCCGAGATCAGGATCTCCTCGAGCGCTTCCAGGTCGGCGGCCGTCAAGCCCTTGCGTCCCCTCAGCGCCGCGGTGAGCGAGTCAGCGAGTCCGGCCCGCGTCTTCTTCAGTCCCGACTTGAGCCGGTCGAACCAGGCGGTCACATCTCCTCCGGAGCGGCCATTCCGAGAATGCCGAGGGATCGGCGCAGCACGAGGCCGATCGCACGGAGGAGCGCAAGTCGCGCTCGGGTCATCGTCTCGTCGTCGGAGAGGACGCGGCGGCGGTCGTAGTACCCGTGAAAGGCGCGGGCGACGCCGAGCGCGAACTCCGGCAGGAGGTGCGGGGCGAAGGAGAGCGCGGCGGTCTCGAGGACGTCGGGGAACTCGTCGAGTTTCTTGATGAGATCGAGCTCCTCTCGTTCCACGAGCGGCGACAGGTCGACGGCGCCCCAGTCAGCGACGAGGCTCCGAGGGTTCTCGACCTTCGCCTTCCGGAACACCGCGCTGATCCTCGTGTGTGCGTACTGGATGTACGTGGCGGGGTTGTCGAGCGATTGGCTCTTCGCGAGGTCGAGGTCGAAGTCGAGATGGGCCTCCGGCTTTCTGAAAATCATGAAGTAGCGGACCCTGTCGGCCCCGACCTCGTCGACGAGGTCGCGAAGGGTCACGAACCGGCCGGCGCGCGTCGACATCCTCTGGACCTCGCCCCCTTCCTTCAGGCTGACGAACTGGTGGACGCCGTAGCGAAGGAACTCGGGGTCGAACCCGAGCGCAGCGAGCGCCGCCTTGACGCACGCCTGCTCGACGACGTGGTCCGCGCCCTGGATGTCGATCACGCGGTCGAAGCCGCGCGCGCGCTTGTCGAGGTGGTAGGCGATGTCGACCATGAGGTACGTGGGCCGCCCATCGCTCCGGATGAGGACGGAGTCCTTGCCGCCGGGCACGTGGTCGGCGCGCAGCCACACGGCCCCGTCCTTGTCGTAGGCCGCGTCGCGCTCTCGCAGTGCAGCGAGCGCGGCGTCGACCTTGCCGGCGCGGTGCAGGGTCGCCTCGCTGAAGAACGTGTCGAAGCGAATGCCGAGCGCGGCGAGGTCGCTGCGGATGGTGGCCGAGATGCGTTCCACGGCCTCGCGGCGGAAGAAGCCCTTCGCTCGGTCGTCGAACGTCGGGTACTCCTCGTCGAGCGAGGACCGGATGCCGCGGGCAAGTTCCTTCAGGTACTCGCCGTGGTATCCGCCCTCGGGGATGTCGTGCGACTCGCCGTAGAGCTCGCGATAGCGAATCCACAGGGACTCGGCGAGCAGATCGATCTGATTGCCCTCATCGTTGAAGTAGTACTCACGCTCCACGTCGTGGCCGATCTCACCGTAGAGCGACGCGAGGACGTCGCCGAGAACGGCCTGTCGACCGTGACCCACGGTTAGCGGGCCGGTGGGGTTCGAACTCACGAACTCGACCTGGGTCTTTCGGTGTGCGCCGCGATCGGAACGCCCGTACGCGTCGCCCGCCCGAAGCGCCCCGCGGAGGGCTTCGTGGATGCGGCGCGGGGAGACGGAGAAGTTCACGAATCCGGGTCCGGCGACCTCCGCGCGGACGTCGTCCGGCGGCACCCGCTTGGCGAAGGCGGAAGCCAAATCCTCCGCCAGCTTGCGCGGCGGCGTCCCGCAGCTTTTCGCGGCGAGCAGAGCGAGGTTCGAAGAGTAGTCGCCGAATTCAGGACGGTCCGTAGGCTGGACCTCGACGCCGGAGGGTAGCGGGACGCGCTGGAGCGCTCCATACGCCTCCAGCAACTCGGCAAAGAGGTAACTCCTGAGGTAGGCGTTCGACGTCGTGGCCATGCCGAAATCTTACGCCATGCGCGCCGGTCTCTCGACGATGAACCTCATCCCCGTACGGAGTTCCCCGTCAATCTGGAGTTCCATGAACCCCGGGATGACCCGCAGGGGAGGATCCCCTTCCTTCTCGAGCAGGCGGCGCGAGATGGCGATGGCCTTGACGGTCTGATTGACGGCGCCCGCGCCGATGGCGTGTAGCTCGACTACGCCGTCTTTCTCCAGCGCGCCGGCGATGGCCCCCGAGACCGAGTTGGGATTCGACCGGGATGCGACCTTCAGGATGTCCATCGGCGAGCCCTCCGTGACGTCTGCTGCACCCGAGAGCGTCCCCTAGCGTGACGCAGTATAGCGATGGGCTTTGGACGGGTCAATTGCGCCGTGAGCGGTGGGCGAAAGGCGCCGTTGTGGGGTGGGGATGTGTCGAGTAGTATGGGATTCCATTCGATCTGGATTAGGGAAGAGCGAATCCGTGGACATGTCGGGGCCGGCGGCGGCGGAGGGAGAGGCATGAAGAAGAGGGCGCTGTGGGGTTCCGTGGGGATGCTGGTGCTGCTGGCCGGGCTGGCCGCCCACGGCGCGGAGGCGCCCGCCGACGCGAAGGTCCTTCCTCTGGGCGAGGCGGGAACACCCTGGGCGGATCTGAAGCCGGGCGTGCGCGGCGGGACCTTCCACATGGCGTCGTTCGGGAACCCGCAGAAATGGAACCCCATCACGGCGATCGAGACAGGGACGACCGTGATCACGAACCACCTCTATCACGGGCTCGTGACGCTGAACCCGCTGAGCGCGGCGGTCGAGCCCGCGCTCGCGAGGAGTTGGGAGGTGTCGGACGACGGCTGCGTCATCACGTTCCGCCTGCGGCGAGACCTGCGTTGGTCGGACGGCGAGCCCCTCACGTCGGCGGACGTGGTCTTCACGTTCAACGATCTCATCCTGAACCCGGACGTGCTGTCGACGGCGCGCGACAGCCTTCTCCTCCCCGACGGGACGTTCCCGCGGGTCGAGGCGATCGACGATTGGACCGTGCGGGTCACGACGCCGATGCCCTTCCGTCCGCTCCTTCTCTCGATGGGAAAGAGGCTCCTTCCGCGACACAAGTGGGCTCACACCGTGCGCACGCAGAATCCCGACGCCGAGTCGGGGGCGTTCAACACCGCTCTCGGGCTCGAGACCGCGCCTGCCGACGTCGTCGGCAGCGGCCCGTACGTCTTGCAGGAGTTCGTGGCCGACCAGTACGTGATCCTCGCGCGGAATCCGTACTACTACGTCTACGACGCTCAGGGGACCCAACTCCCGTACTACGATCGACGCGTGATCCACATCGTCGCGGACGCCGACCTCGCGCTCCTTCAGTTCCTCAATCGAGAGCTGGACGCCCTCGACCCGCGCGCGAGCGACCTCGCCGTTCTCGCGGCCCGGGCGGCGTCGGAGGGGTTCACCCTACGGGTCGACCCCGAGGTTCCGATGTACGGCAGCGCGTGGCTTTCGTTCAATCAGGACATCGGTCTGCGCGAGGGGCGCGACGAGGTGAAGCGGGCCCTGTACCGCGACGCGGGCTTCCGACAGGCGTTCGCCCGTCTTGTGGACAAGGGGGCCATGATCGAGGCCGTCTTCCACGGGCTGGCCGTGCTGCAGTGGAGTCCGGTCAGCCTCGGTTCCCCGTTCTACGCGGGCCGTGGCGGGTACGGGAGCGACATCACCGGCGCAGATCCGACGGGTCTCTCGTACGACATGGTCCTCGCGATGCGGGGTCTCGACGATCTCAGCGTCGTCGATCGGGATGGGGACGGCTGGAGGGACCTTCCGGATGGATCGCCGCTCGAGATCCGGCTCTCGACGGCGGCGGGGCTGTCCGAGTATGAGAGCGAGTGCCTGATCATCGCCGACCGCGCCCGCCTGGCGGGCCTCGACGTCCGCTTCGAGCCGCTCGAGACGTCGCTCATGCTCGATCGTCTGTTCTCGGGGGCGTTCGATGCCGCCGTGCTTGGGTTCACCGGAGGGATCGACCCGAACAGCCTGGCGGGGGTCTACGCTCCGTGCGGCCGACTCCACTTCTGGCACCTCTCGGGCTGCCAGGAACCGACGCAGACGGAGACGGAGCTCGTCTCGCTGTTCGCGCGCGGCACAGCGACCCTCGACGTGAACGAGGCGTTCGGGATCTACCAGACGCTGCAGAGCCTCGCAGCCCGCGACGCCGGGCTGATCTACACGGTCTACCCCGCGTTCCGGTACGCGTACTACGCTCACGTGGGGAACGGGGAAATGGCCAACCCCAACGGGCACCCGACGGGGGAGAATGCTCTTGCCGCCGACCTCGTCTTCGACACGCGTCTCGCGCCGTAGAAGGCCCGCCCGCTCGGGCTCCGATCGCGGCCTTCCCGTGTACGTCGCCTCTCGGGTTGCGGCGGTCGTTCCCCTCATCCTGGCCGTGACGTTCGTCTGTTTCCTGCTTGTCCACATGGCTCCCGGCGACGCGTGGACGCGCCTCGAGGCGAACCCGGACGTCTCCCGCTCGACGCTCGAGGCGTTCCGCGCCCGTTTCGGGCTGGATCGCCCCATCCTCGTCCAGTACGGACTCTGGCTGCGGAACGTCGTCCTGCGAGGCGACTTCGGGCTCTCGTTTGAGTCGGCGCTTCCGGCCTTTGACGCCCTGTTCCTGTCCGGTCGGCTCGCGTGGACGGTCCTCGTCGCCGGCTCCACGATGCTTGTGGCGCTCGCCTTCGCCATCCCGCTTGGCGTGTGGACGGCGGCAAGGCCGCGCGGAGTCGTCGATCGACTGGGCGCCGCCCTTGAATTCGTTCTCTTGTCCGTCCCGGCATTCCTGCTTGGGCTTCTTCTCCTCTGGCTTCTCGTCGCCGTGAGGGTAGGCGATCTCGGACTGGGAGTCGGAGGGTTGTTCGACCCTCGCTACCTTGGAGCGCCGTGGTCGTGGGAGAAGGTCGGGAACCTCCTGTGGCATCTGTGGCCCGTGTGGGCGGCGGCCGGAGCCGCGGAGGGGATCGGTTGGGCTCGCCAGACGCGGGGAAGTCTCCAGGAGGCGCTCGCGGACCCGTACGTCGTCACGGCCCGGTCGAAGGGGCTGGCGGAGCGATCGGTGATCTGGAAGCACGCTCTGCGGAACGCCGCGAACCCGCTTGTGAGCATGGCGGGGCTCTCGCTCCCGCGGCTTGTGTCGGGATCTCTCGTCGCGGCGGTCGTGTTCAATCTTCCCACCGTGGAGCGGGCCTTCTGGCAGGCCGTCCAGGCCCAGGATTGGTACGTCGTGCTTGCAGGATTGTCGTTCTTCACGGTGTTCCTCGCGGTCGGGAAC
>Ga0105102_10000555_pt1 | contig 11375 bp, 6 predicted proteins | sample PPLLaktember2015_FD_87032 | JGI IMG/M metagenome (GOLD analysis project Ga0105102, IMG submission 87032) | Freshwater sediment microbial communities from Prairie Pothole Lake near Jamestown, North Dakota, USA - PPLs Lake P7 Core (6) Depth... | ecosystem: Environmental > Aquatic > Freshwater >...
ATCCATCCCGACAAATTGAGCATGTTCGCTTACAGGAGGATTATCGCTGCATTTGAAGATGGCGGTTCCTTCGTTTACTTCGTCGAACATGGCCACATACAGCATTTCGGCTCCGGAATTAATTGCAGTTGATATCTGCTGCCAGTAGAACCGGCCACCTTGCCGGGGTATAGAACCAACAGGTTTTACATCGTCAGGAAATTCAAACCTGCTGAGGTTGTGCCAGCTGAATCCGGGACAAACACAGGGCACATAATCAACGCCGTTCTCCCTGCACCATTTGATGTCTTCAAGTATCACATCGCGGTAGCGGTCCATGTCGTTGTGCAAAAGGGGGGAGAAGCGCTGAACCATCCAGGGCAACACGATGTCGGCCTGTTTGATCAGTTCGTGCAGATAAGGATCAGGCGTGCAATCGGCATTCAGTTCGCGCCAAAAGGTGGGTACTCCCAGCATGACCGAGCAACCGCCATATTCAGGATCGTTCTTCAGAAAGTCGATAAAGCGTGCCAGTCCAATGTTGCGGATGTTGTAGGGGCGGTCGGGAAAACCGATGCCCCATATGGTAACCAATGGTTTACCGTTGTGGAAAACGTAGGTTTGGGTTCCTGTCTGATTGGTGACCTTTAACGAATCGACCAGGTATTTCCAGTCCTCGATTAAAACAGAGCAATCTTCTCCGGAAGTTTTCAGCCCGGAGAGATCGTACATGACACCAAGGGCACGTTCCTGTTTTGAAGCTGCTGCCAAAGCATTCCGAAGCACATTGGTAGCGCCGCTGTGTCTTGCTCCGGGTTTGGCAGCATTGAAAAACCGTTGCATGAAAACACCATCCACCCCATACTGCTTCATCCATTTAAAATGGAGATCGACGGTGCTTTTATCATCTGAACTGAAGAAACGGGCGGTAGTTCCATCGGCCAGTTTCAAACCAGTCGGATACGTTTTTTCGTATTCTGTAACATCCGGCCACATATCGATGCGCACCCTGGTTTCATCAGGATACATAATGCCGTCTTTTGGAGCCCGGAACCATCCCTGGTAGCCGGCCATCACCAACCCCTTGTATGCCGGGTATTTCGTAATGGCTGAATGTTTATTTTTAGCCAGGAGTGCTGCGCAAAAGGTGAACAGGATGAAAGCTGTAAAGAACAATTTTTTCATATTTCTTAGTGTTTTATTGATGTCAGATAAGGCTGCCGGAATAATGATAACCCGAAAATTGGATTTATCTGACCCGTTTTTCTATGCTGAAATCATTTTTGCCATGAAACCACCCGCTTGCTTTTCCGGCAAGCCATAAAAAATAATCTGTTCCTAATAAATATTAACAAAATATCCCGCTGAAAACAGAGAACAGCGGGATATTTTCAAAAGGCTATGTACCGTATTGAATAGTACAATTTTCCAACATCGCTCTCTTTACTTAACTGATTACGGTACAACCACTTTCACAATGGGCGAATAGTTGTATCTGCGACTCAACGCATTGACATTTGCCCCTATTCGTACATAATAGGTATAACCTGATTTCACCGGGTAAGGGCCTAAGGTGTAGTCCTTGCTGTCACCGGTGCCAACCTCTGCGGCCCAGCTCTTATTAATCTGTTTCCTTAAATTATTATAGTCCCCGATGTTGATGTAATTAGCGTTTCCACAGAAAGTCGTCAGGCTTAGGAACCCTTTGACCTCGTAAAAGTTGGGAAGCCCTGTAATAACCGGGGCTTTCACTGTACAGGTAAGAGTCAGACTTGTCCCACTCAATGTGGCTTTAAAATTCAACACCTGAAGGTAAGGGGTTACCGTGAAATCCTGTTGGGTTTCTTTTCCCAGGACAACCCCTTTTATCGTATCAGCAGGCCAGAAAGGGCCATCGTATGGAAGCATGTTATAGGTCCCGGGAAACAGTTTTGCATTATTATACACACCATCCCTCATAACAGCCAGGGATTGAAATTGGGCAACAGTTCCGGGGTTCTTTTCTTCCCAGGTCTTGTCCCACATACGAATTTGCCAGTCGTTATTGTCCATGGCTAAATTAGTCCCGGTATATTTATCGATCACATTTCCATACAGCCGTGCATCCGGTTCATCCCAATTATCGATTTTCTGGCATGAAGCTAAGAACAACAAGGCCGCTCCCGACATTAAATACAATATCTTTTTCATAATTATTTGTATCAATAGTTTAAAATTAAATTACCAAAGCGGGTTCTGAGGCAGAAGATTCGTGTTTTTGTTAATTTCTCCCTGAGGAATCGGTTCATACGCCATACGCTTTTGAGCAGAGATGGAACGGTTATCCCTGTTCACCTCATCAAGGTAAATGTACTTCTTTTCATCGAAAATATAATAACAGGTCAGTGCATGCGGATAATACAGGTTTAACACCTGGTCAGCAATTCTCCAGAGACGGATGTCCCACCAATAATGTTGCTCAACATACAATTCGCGGGCACGTTCATCGCGGATAAACTGCAAACTTTTCTCGATAGGGTAACCGTAAGTCGAGCTCACTGTCTGGTCCAGGGCCGGGCGAGTTACCTGGCAACCGGCACGCACACGGATCTTTTCGATATAATCGAAAGCTTCGACCCTTTTACCCAGTTCGTAAGCTGCTTCCGCAGTATTCAGAAAGACTTCACCCAAACGGAACACAATCCAGGGCTGGCTTGACTTGTTCACAGTTGCCTGGGCGGCAGTTAACGTAGGATCAATATATTTTCGTATAAAAGCGCCCATAAAGGCATTGTTTTCAGCGCCCCTGCCACTGAACATCCCCTGGTCTCCGGTGATGAATGACCCGGTAGTGGTATTGATTTTCGTTCCATCCCATTTGTCGCCCTTGTTCCCTAAAATCCGGTTTGATGTAGCATTGACAGGAGCAGCGTTGCTGCCGAATTTCGCATCTGATGCCAGGCCGGTAAACTTATTATAAATGCCCCTCTGTATACTGAAAGTTTTTCCGCGAACCACATCGCCATCAAAATAGCAGGTACCCTTTAAGCGTGGTTCCATCCCAATTTTAATGTCGCTGCGGCTGTTGAAACGGACGGGTTTCCCTTGTGCGTCTGTAATGGCCGGGAAGTCATACAACTGCATCATGCCCAGTGTTGGACCAGCTTCGACGCCAACAAAAGAGGAAAAATCCGGGTTAGGTAACATCAGCGCATCATAACAATGGCCATAAGTCTGCCCGTCATAATCTTTGAGAAAGATAGTCTCGGGAGATGAAAGATCGAGGAACAGGTTTGCAAAATTGTCCGCTTTATCTGCATTTTTATTGTACAAAGAATAAGGGCCTTGTTCGACCACCTTGCCCGCATCAAAGGCATACTGAAAGAATTCATTCGCTTTGGAAGGGTCCATGCCTGCAAACCCTTGTTGAACTGAAGCTTCTGTGGCAAAACCCAGGTACTGGGTATATCTGGCAACCCTGCCTGCATAAAGCATGGAACGCGACATTAAAGCGGCAGCCACGTATTTGTTGGCGCGCCCGGATTCACTAGATGACGCCATATTTTCCATGGCAAACTTCAAGTCAGCATAAATAAATTTCCAGGTATCGTACTCTGTATTACGTGGGACCTTCATCACTTCCCGATCGCCGTTTACCGGGTCCTGCACTTCCGTTACAATCGGCACGCCCCCGTAGCGTTTGGCCATCCCCTGATAAAAGAAAGCGCGGAAGAAACGGGCTTCTCCCATTAAAGAGTTATAGGTGGCCACATCATACTTATCCTTGTAATTGGGAAAATTGTTAATAAAAACGTTCACAAGTCGGATGTTGTCGTATGGCCAGTACCCAAAACCATTATTCATTGCGACGTTCCAGCCAAAAGTTTGACCGCACATTTGGTCCAGACCATTTTTATAAGCCTGCCATTGGTTTTTGTTACCCGGTTGATAGCCGGTAGTTACGTGATAAATAAAATCTTCAACCGGGAGTTTGAAATAGAGTCCGGTAAAATATTTTTTAACACCAAATGCAGTACCAAACAGTTCGGGCTCACCTAAAATCCCTTTGGGTTCCAGGTCAAGGTCTTTGCAAGCAGAAACGACAAACCCAAAAATTGCTACAAATAATATTAGTTTCTTTTTCATAATTTTCATTTTTTAGAATTTAATGACTGCCCCAAGCGTATAAGTCTTATTGATCGGGTAGCTATAGAAATCCACATATGGAGTACTGTTAGTAGTCGGATCAGCACCCGCACGTTCCGGATCTACATTAGCCAAGCCGGAAAACGTTAAGAGGTTATAGCCACTCAGGTAGATCCTTAAATTCTTTATTCCTGCTTTTGAAGTTAAATTCTGTGGTAAGGTGTAACCCAGTTCCAACGTCTTCAAACGCATGTAAGAAGCATTCTGGACAAGGTTTGTCCCCGTGCGGCGGCCGTCATGACCGGTAACCGGGTAAAAACCCGGGATCCACTCCGTTGCAGTGTTGAAATAGTCGGCATTGGGATCTGCCGGGCGCCACCTGTCCAAAAAGTAGGACAAGGTATTTTGTCCGCCAAAAGACAAAGGGGAGGTAAGCAACTCACCATATTGGGCGTAAATCCCGTATGCTCCCTGGAAATTTGCTGCCAAATCAAAGCTCTTCCAGGAGACCCCCATATTAATTCCATAGTTAAAGAGGGGCAGACCTGACGTTGCGATAGGGTGGGTATCATTATCGTCAACCACGCCATCCTGGTTCCAGTCATTAAGGATCCAGTCGCCCGGTGTGGCGCCCTGTCCCATAGGAAGCTTATAGTTCCGGATTTCCTCCAGGCTGGTAAACATGTAGTCTGATTCGTTGCCCCACCAGATATTATTATAGCGGCCGCTGGTACGGTTGCGCCAATAGTGATACTGGTTGTTGGCAATCCCTTCAAGCCAATCGGTACGCATACTCCTTGTTGAGGATATTTGGCCGCCGATATTATAAGAGAAACCTTTGATTTTATTGCGGTAATCCAGGGAGAATTCCCAACCGAAATTGCGGTCGGCGTTCAGGTTTTCCTGAGGCAGTGCAGCTCCCACGGTACCGGGAACCACTGCGGCGCTGGTTGCAAGCAAACCACTGCGGTCGCGTTTGTAAAGTTCAAAAATACCGCTCAGCTTATTTTGTAAAATTCCAAAATCTACAGCTAAGTTGTACATCTTTATCTGGTACCAGGTCAGGTTCGGGTTGGGAATAGCCTGTGCTGCAACACCCCCGCTCAATACATTGTTAAATACCCAACTGGCATCATTAGTTAAGTTGTAGCCTAAAGTCGGAGGATAGTTACTTGCCGACCCATCATCGCCCATTTCACCATAAGAAGCCCTCAGTTTTAAATTACTGATCACTGGAAGGTTATCTTTTATGAAACTTTCCTCACTCATGCGCCACCCTGCTGCAACTGACGGGAAGAACCCCCAGCGGCTGCCTTCGGGGAACCTGGAAGACCCATCGTAACGGAATTTAAAATCGAACAGGTATTTTCCGCTGAAATCGTAGGTCATTGAACCAATCAAAGATTGACTCAGGCGGTCGCCGGGGAGACCACCCTGAGCTCTTTGGTTTAGTTCTTCACCGGCAAAAAGGTACTCGGAAGCAATCAGTAACTCGCGGTAAGCGCTAAAGCTGTCCCAGCTATTGTAGGCCTCTTCGAAGATAAGAAAGCTGTTGACGTTATGTTTGCCAAACCTGTTGTTAAAATACAATCCCAACTGCAAATCGGTATTGAAGTTGAAATTAGCGCTTCTCTGTATGGTTGAAGGCGAGTTTTTAATCGAAGGCGTATAAACGTCCGTGCCAGGGTTATATACATAGAGAGGATAAGTGCTTTTAAATGACGTATAGTCTGGCAGGCTCATGGCATAGTCGTACGACCCTCTTGCCGACAAGCCTTTTATTCCCGGAATATCGTACGATAATTGCAAGGTACCGTTAAGTTGTCGCGTTTTGTTTATGGTATAACCCACTTTGTCCGTCGAGACTTCTGCAACCAGGTTACGCCCGTCGTACAACAGCCCGGCATCGCCGTTAAGATAAAGGGGGTTGTCGTTTGCATAGATCGGTGCATCGGGGCGCATCAGCCATGCTGCCTTATAGGTTGACCAACCGGTTCCGGTTGGTGACGTTTGCTGGTCCAGTATCGCTCCTATTGAAACCTTTGCTTTCAAACGGTTGGTAATCTGGGCGTCAACAGTCGAACGGAAATTCCATTTGTCGTCTTTAAAACCACCGCCCTTGTACGAACCTTCCTGGTGGGAGTAACCAAGGCTCATGAAATAACGTAATTTATCGTTTCCACCATCTATGCTGACGTTATGCTGTTGCGCCGGCGTAGTTTTATTAAATATGGCATCCATCCAGTTGTTGGACGATTTTATTCCATCGATGTAGGGCTGCATATCGGCCGGAGTAAACATCGGGTTTTGGCGTACTAAATAGTTATTTGAGAAGTTTTGCCAGGTTGACTCGTTGCGCAAGGTCATATAATCCTGGGCGTTTACCCCTTCCGGTACATACAGGAATTGTTGCATGGTATAGTTGCCGGAATAAGTGATATCCACTTTCCCATTTTGCGAGGTTCCACTTTTTGTGGTGATCAGCATGACCCCGTTGGCTGCACGCAAACCATAGATGGCCGCTGAACCGTCTTTCAATACGGATATGCTCTCGATTTCCTGAGGGTCCATCCTGGCAAAATAACCCTGATCGCGGGTAACTCCGTCAATGACAAACAAGGGGGTACCCATGCCACGGATGTCAATCAGGGTATTGTAATCGCCCGGCGCACTGCTCTTTTGAACAACCCGTACACCCGGCAATTTACCGGTCAGCATGTTTACTACGTTTTCATTTTTGGTAACAATTAGTTCCTCATTGCGAATGGAGGCTACTGCGCCAGTTAATGTTGCCCTTTTTTGAGTACTATAACCTACGGCTACCACTTCCTCCAGTGAGAAAGATTCATCGATCATCACTGCGTCAATGATACTTTGGTTTCCGACAGCAGATTCAACGGTTACCATTCCAATGAAAGTAAATGCGATCACTGAATTGGGTGTCACATTATTCAATGAATATTTTCCATTTACGTCAGTTACCGTTCCGGAGGTAGTTCCTTTAACCATCACGGTTACCCCAGGAACAGGATTCCCGGTATTGTCAGTAACTGTACCGGTAATTCTTTTCTGCTGTGATGTTTCAGTCGGGGTGGGATAGCCATTTTCTGAATAATCGGCAGAAACTTGTAAACTTATCAGAATGAGAAGAAATGTACAAGCCATTTGAAAGCAAAGCCTTCTTCTGAACAAAGGATTCTCTTTTTTCATAATTTTTGGTAATTTTTTCATACAATATAATGGTTGGTTTTTTGATTGCAGTGAGATGAAATACCCATCCTTTTTTTTGTGTAATACTTCATAGGCATCTGAATTTTGTAAGTTCGATTAATTTGAATTTTGCATAAATGTAGGTTCCTCCGATTAACAGCTCATTTAACAGGGTATAAACAGGCGCTTAATAAATTATTAATATTTTAATAATGCCTTTAACCCAGTTGATAAGCCAGTAAAAACTGCCGTTCCGGGTGGAGTTACATAAGGGTACACCAACGCTGGTACGCAGCCCCGGGTAGAATAACGGGGAGAATGATACCAACTCACCCCCGGCCCCTCTCTAAGCTTAGAGAGGGGTGACTTTCGAAGGTTGTGGGGTGAGTTAAATTGGAATATTAGAAATAAGTTACAAAAGAGAGTACGTTAGAAGTGAGTCGGAATGAACATTCAGGCCAGAGAATTCCTTAGCGGATGATGTCGTTGAAAGAAATCGTGTATTCTGTTCCCAACACTTGTTTGTATTCGCGACAAAAAGTGTCGTACAGGTTTTTCGCCATCCCTTTTTTGCCAAGATGGTACAAAACAGAACATTTAATAGCGAAAGCTTCATCGTTAAACGGATCGTAAGCCAGGATAATTTCAGCCATGTGATAGCGCAGGCTGAAATTCTTATTAAATTCCTCCAGGTTGATTAATGAGCTGAAGAGGTCGATAATTTCGTTGGCGAACCCGGATCTGAAACTGTCCAGCCATTCGTTTTGCATGTCGGGCAGTAATTCGCCAAACGACAAAAGACCGATTAGCCGCACAATTTCATCTTCTGCAGGATTGGCTGATTGTGATTTTCGGAGCATCCCCAGGATTTCGCAATAATCGCAATAAACCGATTCGTCTGTTCTGATTTTCCAGAACGAATTTTCGTGGTTCACTTCCACACCTTCCAGTTTCTCCAATGCCGCACGAAGTTTGCTGATATTTACATTCCTGTTGTTGCGGGCGCTTTCTCCAAATTTATCGTACCACAGCGCTTCGTCGAGTTTAGCTGATGATACCCCTTTCCCATTTTTGATGGTGTTCAAAAATAAGAACAGAAACAGTTGTTTTAAAGTGGGGGAGAAGGAGGCGGTAATGTTCCGGCCTTTTCTGTCCGTAATCTGGAATTCACCCAAACACAGAATGGAAGAAGATGTTTTTCGTTCAATAGGAGGAATAGGAATGATGTTGGGGTGATCCTGATGTTCGAATGAGACCTGCTTTTTTGCCGGGACTTTCTTTTTCCTGAACAGGAGAATTACCGACAAAGCCAATCCTGCAATCAGCAACGCTCCCATTAGCCATAGCGACCACCTTTTTTTTTCGGGAATAGTCTGATAAACTTCGCTTTCCATCAATGGGGGATAGGTAATGGAATAAAGCGCTACTTCTGAATCGTGCGAAGTGATTGCAATTAAACTGGAAGTTTTCTGGTCAAGGAGCAAAGTGCTCCAGGAGTCTGTATCCAGAAAACTATAGGGAATGGAATCGTTGAACAGTTGATATTCCGGATTTTCTATTTCAAAAACAGCCAGTCGCAGGTAAGTCGAAAAACTTCCCCGGTTGTACAGCATAGTGTAAAAACGGCTGTTTTGCTCATCGGCAACCAGCGATTCACAGGGGACAAACGGTGAGTACGGCGTATCAAGTGTCCATAGCCTACGGAAGGTATAGTCTTTTAAATCAAGTTTGTATAAATCGTAATATACTTCAGGTGACAATTCCTGCCTGCCGGTTTTGCTGCCGTACCCGCCAAACACCAATCCTTCTTTTTGGTTGAGGAGGCCAAATGCACTGAGGTATCGCGGTTGAATTTGTTCGCTGCAGTCAATTTGTTTCCAGCTTCGGCCCGACTCGTTGTATTGATTCACCACTCCCTTGTATTTATAGTGGCCGTATCCGAAAAGCGTTACCAGTGATGAATCGACAGGTGATAGGAATCTGTTGTGGTGCCAGAAATCAGGTTCCTGTGCCCCGGATTGATCAGATGACCATTTTCGGGTTGCAAAATTGAATTTGCTGATGTCTCCTTTCAACCCGGTGAAAAAATCGTACGACCACAGTTCGTTCGTAAACTTGTTGTAAATGATTTGATTTCCGAGGGTAGAATAGGGGGTTCCGGATGAATATTGCAGGGTGTCGATGGTTTGGGTTTGGGTGTAAAAGAGGTACACTGCTTTTTTGTTGACAAAAAATATTCTCCCGCTTTGCTCATCCGCGGAAATTCCAATGATGCTGTCGAGGGTGAAGTTTTTCAGCTTTTGCCATTTTACATGTTTGTCGATGATCCAGTTCGGATTGTCAACCCGGGCTTCGGCATGGCTTATTTCGTCGAAAACAACCGACTGGTTGTGTTTCGAGAGCTTCCAGTTGCGGACCAGCCGGTTCTTTTTGTCAAACAACTGAATATCCTTCAGCGACATGGGTGAAACGTCGGTATTAAAAAATGAGGCATTCCGGCACGCACCAAATACCATATTGAAGTCTTTCAGTCCGGTAAGGTCAGAAACCTGAGTTTCCATCTTCTTACCATTGAATGTTATGGAAAGCTTCGAATTGCCTATATCGACATGAAGCCTGATTTTAATCCAGCGATCAAATCCTCCATTTGGAATATCGGCCCATTGGTAAGTGAACAGCACTTTGTCTTTCAGCACCAGCCAGAAATTGGAGGAAGTGGATGCCAGGTTGGAAACCAGATCAATATTGGTATTTCCATCACCAATAATCCTGAAAATATAGCCGTAGAAACCATCACCCCGCCGAAAATTGGCTTCCGCTTCAAGTGAAAAACCATCCGGAAATTTAAACGGACCCGACGGTGTCAGATTTAAAGAAGTCCTTTTATCCTGAATGACTTCATGAGATGAGAAGTATAATCCTGACAACACCTTGTCCTGACTAATGGCATGTATTCCAAATAAAAATATTAGAGACAGAATAATAGAGAATCTCACCTCACATAAAATTTGGATATAAAATTAAGAAAAAAAGCCTCAGAGAGGATAAAAAACTCATCCAATTTTCATCCTCATCAGGAAAGCAATCCGGGAAAGACGAATATCCGGGAGTACTACTTCCTCAAGTCCAGGAAAATGTTTCAGCTTTAATTCCGTTTTGGTTCAGCAGATTCATAATTTCACTGTAACACGAGTTGGTATGGTACCTCTCGGCTATTGCACTGAGCAATGCTTCTTTGTCTCCCTGATCAACATTCAGGAGGGGGTATAGTTTCTGCAACTCTTCCTGATTTACCCCCAATGCATACTCATAATCGCTGTCTCCCCAAACCTCCTCAACCCTTGAACCGATGTCATATCCTTCTACCATCAGCCATTCCTCCCGGAAGTAGGCTTCCACGGTGACCCTGATCTCCGGGCTTTCATAATGAAACAGAGTTACTCTTTCCATGGTACGAGTTAAATGATGCTAATTTACCTACTATTTTTTTCCGGTTATACTTTTCGCCTGCAAATACAGTTATAAAGGAAAAGTTTTTAAAATGATGAAGAAATTATTGATTGCCGGCCTGGTTTGCCTGGTCGTTTTCACCCTTTCCTGTGAACGTGATGATGATGACGATGATGATGCAGGAGGCCGCAGCCACAATGCCGGGAAAAACTGCCTCTCCTGCCATAAAGATTTCAAAATGGCAGGGTCAGTTTATAACAAGGCCTTAAATGGTGCTTACCCCGGAGCAAAAATTAAATTGACCTCACAGGCAAACGGTGGAGGAACTGTTTTGACCACCTTATCGTCCGACCAAAGCGGGAATTTTTATACCGAAAGCCAGATTAACTTTGGCACGGGAGTGTTTGTCAGTGTGGAAGGTACAACCGGAACATTAAAGCATATGAATGCCTCCGTAACCGGCGGGGCATGCAATTCCTGCCATGGGTCATCGGCATCTAAAATCTGGGCGGAATAGATCAGGGGAAAATTGTGAAAATGGAAAAATGGAAAAATGGAAAGATGGAAAAATGGAAAAATGGAAAGATGGAAAAATGGAAAAATGGAAAGAT
>Ga0105102_10000556_pt1 | contig 11374 bp, 7 predicted proteins | sample PPLLaktember2015_FD_87032 | JGI IMG/M metagenome (GOLD analysis project Ga0105102, IMG submission 87032) | Freshwater sediment microbial communities from Prairie Pothole Lake near Jamestown, North Dakota, USA - PPLs Lake P7 Core (6) Depth... | ecosystem: Environmental > Aquatic > Freshwater >...
AATCTGGGCAATATCTATTCAAAGATGGGGCAGGATGAAGTTGCCATGGCCAATTACAAATTAAGTATTCCCTTTTTTTTAAAGAATGATGATTTTGAGGGGTTAACTGAAGCCTATCTGGGGATGGCCAAATTATTCCGCAAAGGGGGAAAGGCAGATTCCTCTTTTTATTATGCAAAACTTTCACTGGAATATGGAAAAAAAGGAGGCTTCCCCACAAGGGTAATGGATGCCAGTAATTTTCTTACGGAGTATTACATTTCGACCAATAATGTGGACAGCGCATTTGCTTACCAGAGTGCTGCCATTGAAGCCAAAGACAGTATTTTCAGCCAGGAAAAACACAGAGTGTTCCAAAGCATGACTTTTGGCGAATCCATGCGCCAGCAGGAACTGGCATTGGCTCAGGCTGCCCAGGAAAAACAAAGAAGTGATAACATTCAGTTCGGCCTCATTGCCATTGCCATTGTGGTTTTTGCAATTATTTTCTTATTGCTTAGCAGAACCGTAATTGTCGATGATAAATGGATCCGTTTTTTGGGGATGCTGGGCTTATTGCTTTTCTTCGAATTCCTGAATCTTTTTATGCATCCTTACATTACAAAAGCAACCCTTCATACCCCCTTATTCACCCTGCTGGTCATGGTACTGATCGCCTCTTTACTGATACCTCTTCACCACCGCATCGAACTTTGGATTAAAGAAAAAGTAGTAGTAAAAAATAAAAGAATACGGCTGGAAGCAGCTAAAAGAACGGTTGCGCAACTGGAAAAAGAAGAAGAAAATTTAACCGGCAACTAACATTGTATTGTTCCCAGCTAAGCAGAAATTGCATTTCGGCCTGGGCTATCAAGAAGTATACAATTAATTGGCAGAAATCAGTTTGAATTTTCAGTGTTTTGAAAACAATTCTATAATTCAAATTTGAAATCATTACCAATTTTAATCTGTTAATAGCCTCATATCGACATTTCTATCGTCAAATAATGGCACTAATTGAAGAAAATATTGAAAATTTTAACCTGAATAATTTCCTCGATGATACTTTAGAAGAATATAATAGGGAATATAATACTCTGTAAAAGCCGGAAACCTTGACTGTAGCTACCCCCTTTTTCTACAAAGTAAAGTTGGGCATTTTTCTTTTATATTTTAATTCCAAAAATTTTATAGGACTCATATTTTTTAAACTCTCATGCGGATGATAATTGTTATAATCATCCATAAATTCCTCTGATTTATCTCGCACTTGTTCTATGTTCTCAAATATGTGTAAATCAAGCACATCTTCCCTATATGTTCTGTTAAACCGTTCAATAAACCCGTTTTGCATTGGCTTACCCTTCTGTATTCTCAGGTGATTGATCCCTGAGGTCGAGCAAAAGTCACCAAAAAATTTTGCGATAAACTCACAGTCCCATTATCACTGCGGATCTCCTCGGGTTTACCTCTCCACTCAATAACTCGATTAACCATTTCAACCACCTTTGATGAAGGGAAAGAATAATCAACTTCTATGGCAAGTGCTTCCCTGTTAAAATCATCAAGTATGTTAAGCGTTCTGAACTTTCTTCCGTTCTCCAGCCGGTCCTCCATGAAGTCAAGACTCCAGGTTAAGTTCGGCCTTGTTGGTTGCAGCAACATCTGTTTTGCCGGGTTAGGGATCCTCCGTTTCATCTTCCTCCTGCGGACCATTCCAAGATTTCTGTACACTCGTCGGACTCTCTTATGGTTCCAGACCAGTCCTTCACCTCGGATGCGCTTAAAATACTCTGGAAAGCCCCTTGCTGGAAGCTTCTCTCCATACCACTTGAGCTTGGCCTCTACTTCTGAATCATCTTTAACTGATTCATAGTAGTACATGCACCGAACCAACATTATAATCTTGCACGCCCTGGCAATGGAAATACCTTCTTCCTCTTTTATCTCTGTCACCAGATCTTTCTTCTGACAGGGCGTTAAAGCTTTTTTTCGATAACATTCTTTAATATCCTGTGATCCAAACTTAAATCAGCGTACATCCGCTTGAGTTCAAAGTTCTCTCTCTCAAGCTCTTTATACTTCCGCAGAAGTGCTGAATCCATTCCTGAATACTTCTTCTTCCAGTTATAAAAAGTGTTACGACTAATTTTTAGTTCCCGACAAATGTCCAGAACATTTTTGCCAGCCTCGTACTCCTTCAGGGCTACGGTTATCTGGCTCTCGGTAAATCTCGACTTTTTCATATACAAGTTTAAAGTTAGACACTTTTGTCCAATTTTAACTTGTAGGAGTTTTGGGGATGTTTACAGATCAAAAACCATAGAAATTTTACAAAACCAAAAAGTGCATTATTAATTTAACTTGCATGAAACTTTACTTTGTCCATAGGATTCATGGATTAAGTTGTGACAATTAATGGAAATTCCAATGATTATTATAAAGCGGCTGTCTCAGTATGAGAATAATCTCTATACTATTTGTATTAAAAACTTGCTAGGTTTCTTGCTAGGTTTTGGGGATAAATGGTATTAAATAGTGGAAATATAAAGATTTTGTCTTTTTACATTATATTTGGTAATCAGGGTGTTAAGTTAAATACTTGATAATTCACTATGACTCTGGATCAGAAAAGTTCAGGTTCGAGCCCTGACGGAGCAACAAAAAAAAGCCCTTAAATGGGCTTTTTTTGTTGCGACTGTAGGATCGTTGCATGCAACGATCCTGAATGCAACGATCCTGAATGCAACGACCCTGCATGCAACGATCCTGCATGCAACGACCCTACATCCCGTTCAAGGGATTGTTTTCAATATATTTCCTGACCCGTGCCAATTGTCCGGCTGTACAGATAATGGAATCATAAAACCCTGACTGCCACGAAAAATCACAATCAACCATACGGGCATAACGCGTTACTGCTGATTTGTATGATCGTATTACCACAGATAATGAACCTGATTTGGGGGACAACAATGACATGGTTGTATTTTTCTGCGGATCATTATCATGTGATGGTAGGGCCGTTGCATGCAACAGGGTCGTTGCATGCAACGACCCTACAAAATTGTTATTGGAATTTTTATTAATGAATATGATCCCATGTACATGATTGGGCATGATCACAAATGCGTCCAATGTGATATATGGAAAATGTTGTGGTATCTCATACCATAATTTATATGCAATATTGCCGATATCTGACAATAGAATGGTCGTTGCATGCGACGACCCTATCGTACCGAACCATTCCTTTCTATTCGCAGTGCAAATTGTAATAAAATATTTTCCGGGTAACGAATAATCACGTCCCGGATATCGAAGAGAATTGTGAAGCCTTCGTCTTCTGTAAGATGAATCCATTTAAATGCAGCGATCATTACAAATATAACCATTTTTTATCTCCCATTCCCCCCTTCTCCTCTTCTCTCCTTTTTCCGCAGCCTTTCCTTTAGGGCGTGAACATTATAGATCCAGAAGTGAATAATGTAGTTTTAGTTTATCTAAATCTGATTTCGTTAACCTGATGCAATTCTCCCGAATGGAAAGCCATTCAGATAAATACCAAGGTGTAGGTATCTGAACATCTACTTCCGACGAAGATACATCAGCAATAACAACTGAAGACTCCAATAAAAAGTTAACATCATAAACATAACCTGCTCTTAGATTTCGATCGTAATGCAGATTCCCTGATAAGTCCCAGATTTTGACTTTAAAGTCATTTGAACCAGTAGCTATATATTTTCCATCGTGCGAAAACCTGGCACTGTTCACAATGCTTTGACCTTGTAAAGTCGTTATTAATTCACCGTTAAAATCCCACACCTTCGCAGTATAATCATATGAACTACTAACAATCTTATCGTCTTGTTTTGAAGAATAAATGCTATTAATTATGCTTGAATGTGCTTCCCATGTTCTATATCCCTTTCCAGAGATGGATATGATGGATATTTGACCCTTTTCACTACCTAGTAAAACTGTTTCACCATTTAAAGTAAAACTTGCTGCAGAAACTGCATGTTCAAATGCTTGTTTGCTTAAAAAAAGCTTTCCATCATTCGCATCCCAGATCCTAACTTCACCATCTTCTGATGCCGTTAAAACTTTTGTTTCGTCTGGCGAAAAAAGTGCAATGACAATTTTACTTTTATGCCCAACCAGATCAATAACACCATTATCACCCTCCATTACATGTTTCAGATCTAAAATAACGCCACAGATTGAGTCCTTTTTTGATCGTGATACTGTTTTATTTTTATCCAGGCTCCAATCAATATCCTTAGGTGATTTTATTTTTAAAATATATTTATAATCCTCGATACTAGCTTCTTTTTCATCAAACAAAGCATGCTCACTACCAGAATTCCAGATCTTTGCTGTTCCATCAAATCCGTATGTTATAATGCTTTTATTATCCGGAGAGAACCAAGCCCCAAGAACCCAATGGCTATGTCCCCTTAGATTTCCAAGTAATATTCCGGCTGCACTCCATAATTTTGCTGTTTTATCTGTTGATGCAGTAACGAACCTTTCGTTATTCGAGGAAAAATCAATGGATTCAATCCCCATGTATTGAGGTTCAATTTCAGTAATTAGTTGCCCGGTATTGGTCCAAATTCTTACAATCTCTTTTTCCGAGGAAACCGTAATTAGTTTTGTTCCGTCGGGAAAGAATTTGACCAAGTCAACACCTCTTCTAAAACCATAAATAGTTTTTAGAATCTTTCCTTCCGGAATCCACAACTTTACTGTATTGTCATTAGATGAACTAATTAGTATATTTTTATCTAAAGAATAGTCAAGACTCGTAATTGTTGAATCATGGGCCTGAATTACTGTTTCCGTACCCAAATTTGTATTATATATCCTAAGTTTGCCATTTGAGTCACCCGAACAAATAAGATCATCTTTTAGAAATTTTATTGCTCTCCTTTGATGCCCATGTTCATTATTTATATAGTTCCATTCATTAAGATCATTACCGTTCTCGTCCCAAAGCGAAAGTTTATCAGCAGATTCTGTAAGGATATAATTCCCGTTAGGTGAAAAACGCGCATATTCATATACTTCATTTATATCACCAAATTCAAATATCGGATCCAGATTATAGTCCCTTATCACCACCAATGAATCTCGAGATGTGGTTACTATTTTAGCTCCGCCCGGCGAAAAACAAGAAGATGAGAAACCATCACCAGGAGAATGAATGCATTTAACTAACATGCCATTATTTCTCCATAGGCTTAAATTACCATCACTTGAGTTTACTAAAATGAAATTTCCGTCTGGGGAATATTCAGCAGAAATTATAAATGAAGGAATGTCTCCCTGGTTTTGAGAAATTTCTCTTGTATCAATTACTGTATTATAGACAAAATCAGCATTATTATGATAGTCATTAAAAATATCGGTAAATGTCAGGGAAACGAACGGGAGAATATTGTCGGATGCATTTTTATAAGCTAAATTTGCCAGCGAAACTCCTAAGGTTGGTTCTTCCTGGTAAATATTTTTAGCTCTTGTAATTAATTCCAAACATTGTTTCTCACGCTCCTGCTGAAGTGCAATTTCTTTTTCTGTCTTAGCTTTATCTGACATTCTCAGGGCTATAAAACCACTGAGAAGTGCAATTAGCAGAATAAAAGTAGTTACTAATATGTTTCTAATTCTTCTTCTTGCTTTTTTAAGTTCTCTGATGTGTTCCCGTTGAATTAGGTCATCATAATTTATCCCCAATAATCCCGCAATTAACTTTAATGTCGATTTATTCCTGGTTTCCTTTTCAGATTCCCAATCCGGGGCTGTAATTTCTATCTTATTCTCCTCTGCTCTTAAGTCAGCACAAATTGGTTCGATATCCCTGACATTCTCATCTAAAACGCCACTACTCAAAACACGAAACCTCAATGAGGGACAAAAGCATTCAAGTTGTTTTGATCTTTCATCATTGTATTTTTCAGAAGCATTAGGTTCTCCATCAATAATAATTGGTAATATTTTATTAGCTCTACCAAGCTCCTTGAAATATTTAACTTCTTCGTTAACATAGCGCGATGTAGCCGATCGTGGCGAACAAATTACTATGAGAAATTCAGACTGTTCTAAAGCTACCTTAATTGAAGCTCCAAGATCTGAATTTGTTGGCAATTCTTTCTCGTCTTGAAACACCGGATAAATCCGTTCTGGCAAAGCTTTTCCCTCCCTTCTATATTTCTTAATTAAATCTTCAGGTGTTTCATAGGTCTCCAATAATTCATGCAGCCAATTAGCCCATTGAATGTGTTCTCTGCTATCTCCAGGCCGTTTAACTAAATTATCTCTGTGACTATAACTTAAAAATGCAATATATTTAAGTTTAGTTGTCATAAAAGACAGGATGAAGGTTTCTTGTATGGATCTGTATTATTTAATCAAAACAGCAAAAAATATTACCGAAAGAAACACTGGTGTCCGACTAAAATAATAATTATGTGTTTTCTCCGCAAAGGTTTCTCTTAGTGGTGCAATTTGGTTTTAAAAAAGCAACAAATAATCTAAGTAAAATTAAAGAAAAAAACAGATGGATAGCCTGCTTTCTAACAAAGCATGAAATTAGCGAATTAAGCAGAATTACAAGGATTGATAAGCAACCATGACAGAACTATTATTACAGATAATTTAAAACGGGCACCTCATTTTTTTTTCATACCCTCACTCTCACACTGACACCTTTCTTATATTTACATCAATGAAAAGAATAATATGTCTTACCGGCCTGGCGGCTGCTCTTCCGTTGTTAAATTTCATCTGTCACCCAATCTATAAATAAATGAAAAAAAACATTTTTATTCTGTTACTCATTCTGTGCTGCCTCAGCCTGGCAGAGGCTCAGTATCCGGTATTCAACGGCTGCCCGGCCACTGTGGATTTTTCAAAAACACTAAGGGAATGGGATGGCTTCGGATTTAATTATGTCGAAACTGCTCAAACCATCGACTATTCAACTGATGCGAAAGATTATGGAGGATTCAGCATTATGGACAGCAAATCACAGGAAGAGATCATCGATCTGGTGTTTGGTGAAGACGGGCTTAAACCCGGACTGGTAAAAATGTTCCTCGATCCTTTCCATCAGACTGCGCCGGGCGGAGTGTATGACCATGAAACCTCAACCCGGAATATGAGAATGTTCGTGAAGATGGGCCTGGAGAAAACAAGAGCCCGTGGCGGCGATCTTCAGATCATCACTACCCTGTACGGCCCTCCGGCCTATATGACCCTCCAGAAAGTAATGCGGGGCCGCGATCTTGATCCTGCTCACAGGACCGACCTGGCCTTCTATCTGATCGACTGGGCTAAATTCCTTAAAGAAAAGGAAAAACTCCCCATAAAATATATTTCTCTGAACAACGAGGGAGAAGACTGGGAAAGATGGCCCTGGGACGGCAAAGAGGGCAATATCGGGAAAGGTCATGACTATAATATGTACTGGCCGGCTTCGCAGGTTTGTGATTTTCTTTCCTTTATGCAGCCGATGCTCGATAAGGCAGGGCTTGGGGACATTAAGGTCACCAACGGCGAACCGACAAACTGGTACAGGTTCAGTTTCTGGGGCTATGCCGATGCTATCGCCGAAAGCCCCGAGGCACTGAGTAACCTTGGAATCATAACTTCACACGGTTTTTATGTTGGTGGCTATGACAACAGGTGGTATGGCAGCCACAGCCCAAAAGGCATCGAGACCTTAAGGTCGCTCAGACCCGTACTTCATGCCTGGGTAACCTCAACATCATGGAGCAGGATGGATTCGAGATTCCTTAAAGAGATATGGGGGAATATCTATGAAGCCGGTGTTAACGGCCTTATTCCATGGGCAGGGCTACAGCGGCCCCCGCTGTGGATAGGGGGCGATCCGAATCCGGGCTGTGCCATTCGGGTAAGCGAAGACGGGAAATACGAAATTATGCCGGGATACTATTTCTATAAACAGGTATCACGCGCCGGTCAGGCTGGAATGAAAGTTGCCTGGACCATGTCGATGGACAGCGAACTTCCTGTAATTGCATTTGCATCGGACGGAACCGGTAACAGTGATTCTTTTGTTGTGGTAAACACTTCATTAAAATCCGAGAAAATGATAGAGATCACAATAAAGGGTACCGACTCAAAAATATTCAGGCTATTCAGGACTTCGGGTAATGGTGAAAACTATTCGGATATCGGTGAAGCAAAAATCAAAGACGGAAAAATCATTTACCGGGCTCCCATGAATTCGGCAACAACTTTTTTTGCTGTTAACTGATTAACAAAGGATTTCTATACCTGGATTATTTAATTCATAACTACTATAAAGATGGCATTTGACCCTGATCTGATTAAAGTTGGGCCGGTTTTATAGTGGCCAGGATCTCCGGCTGTTTAACAACGCAGCACTTGCTCGTTTTGGTCTCATCCTGTCATTGCCTTAAGAAGCAAAACACCAACAATCAGTCCGGCTAAAAGTACCAGAAAGCTTATTATGATCCACCACCATACTTTTCTCAACCCAGGTGTGGTGACTTCTCCTTCGTTGCCGGCAAAAACATTCCAGGCCTGATAACCTTTCTTTACTGCCCATAGTTCGTACAGATACACAAAAAAACCGCCAATAAGGCCGCCTGCAACTATTAAGGCCGCCCATGTCATTACAATCCATGGCGATAAAGGTATTAACTGGGACATTGTTATGGTCCTGTTTACAAGAACCATGGAGACAGGGAAGATCCCTCCCAATCCAAGAAACGTTGTAACCAGAACCTGCGGAAAACGCTTGAACAGGAATCTGAAAAAGTTCTTTTTTCCTGCCAGGGCAAGAAGCGGAGAATGAAAAAGAATCCAGGCTGCCAGTAAAGGAACACCGAGAATTATAAGGAGCTGTTCCTGTTGACTGACACCTCCCGAAAGCATGCTCAGAACCAATATTATTTGTGCAACGAGGTAAGCAATAACTAACGGTGTCATGTTTCCGGTTGTTTCCACAAGCGCTTTGCGCCATGTAGATAGGTTCCCGGAAGTCTGAGTAAATAATTTTAGAACCAGGGCAAAAGGACCAAGAGCAACTGTCGCTGGAATCCAGAATTTTAATCCTTTTTTGCGTTCCGGAAGAAATAACAACAGGATCAGACTGAGTATTATCAGGCAGCTCCACAAAAGGCCGGTAATATTGTTGATTCTTATGGTTTTTGTGACCTCCCTGTAACGTCTGGCAGCTTCCTCCTGGACATCCTGCGGGAAAAGCCTGCTGAGCGGCCCGGCTTCCCTTGGATTTGCCAGTTCGTCCTTTACATTTATAATCACGGGATCATCGTACTGGTAAAAATAGTACAGGTAAATAACTCCGTTAACAAGATCAGCAACCATGGTTTCAATTGTCCAGCTTGCAGACTCCTCATGTACAGCATCCATAACTGAGGTGATTATCCTGAAGTCTGGCGGATCGACTTTCTCAACAAACTCTTGCAGGAGTTCATTGGCTTTTTCAAAACGCCAGCAGGGGTATGTGTATCCATTATCAGGATTGGCAACATTGAAATTTGTTGATACCAGAAATCCGTCACCGGGTTTTTTCCTGGTAAATACCATCTCCCCGTCGGTTCCGGCGCTGATTATTACTGCATCGCCTGATTTATCAGCAAAATGCATCTGGTCGTGCATGTAAGGGAACCGCTGGTGTGTGTTTACCCAGTGAATTACCTCCTCAACATTAGAACACTCATGCATTATCTGCATAAGATAATTATGATAATATTCACCTTTAACAGGAATTCTTTCCGGATGCGGATTGACCTCAAACCTTGGAAGTCCGTTTGCATCATACGCCAGTCCCTTTTCGTTAACACCCTGCTGAGGATTATCAGGGTCCCCTATCCAGATCACTCCATACCGGGAGGAATCTCCCTGTTCAACCCAGTAATATTGGTCGGGATTGTTAAAATCGTCATTCCCTCCGAAAAAAACTGTGTTTCCCTTTACGACAGTTATAACTGTGCATCCCGATGGTAATGTAGGGGATGGGCGTTGCATGCAATGCCCCTCTGAATGATCAAAGCCTGAAGACGGCCCGTATGCAAGGAGAATCGCACAGCTGACATTCAGAAAAATTCCTGACAGAAACAGCGCTTTTGATTTCATCTTTAATTAATTATTTTATGCTCAAGTTAATAAATTCGGGAAAACAAGAATGTTATGAATTTACAAATAACAGGTTTGGGTTCACAGACTTCCGAAAAAGGGAAATCAAAAACCCAATGCTTCCATTACTACCCCTGATACCCGTTTCATGGACACATTGTCCCTGATTATTCCTATTTTTATAAAACAAAAAACTCCCCTTATGAAAAGAACAGGCATTTTCTCCCTCTTCTTCATCCTGATGGTTCTTCAGGGCTGCATTCAGGAACCCCGGCAGGAAAAACCCGGAAACGCAAACAGCGATGAATGGGCAATGAAAGGATTCGTGAAGGCTGACTCGCTTAACCCTATTCTCAGTCCTTCGACAGGACAGGTCTTCTTCTGTCCTGTCACAAAAAAAGAAGTCAAATGGGAAGAACGGAATGTCCTGAATCCCTGTGCCGTGGTCAGGGACGGCAAGGTGTATCTGCTGTACAGAGCCCAGGATGAGGCAATGACATCAAGGCTCGGACTTGCCGTGAGTGACGACGGGCTTAACTTCACCAGGGAAAAGGAACCGGTGTTCTACCCGGACAACGATAACATGAAGGAATATGAATGGCCCGGAGGTGTCGAAGATCCCCGGATATGTGAGAGCGAGGAAGGAACCTATATCCTTACCTACACATCGTACGACGGCAAAACAGCAAGGCTGTGCCTGGCAAGCTCAAAAGACCTGCGGAACTGGGAGAAACACGGACTGGTGCTCGGGGAAGGCAAATACCGCGATACCTGGTCAAAATCGGGAGCTATAGTGTCGAGGCTGGAAAACGGAAGGATCATTGCCACCAGGATAAATGGAAAGTACTGGATGTATTTCGGCGACACCGATCTATTCATGTGCACATCAGATGATCTCATCCACTGGGAGGTTGTTGAGAACAGCGAAAGCGGACGAATGATCTCTGTCCTTCATCCCCGTCCGGGTTATTTCGACAGCCGGCTTGTTGAACCCGGACCCTATGCTTTAGTGCGGGATGAGGGAATCCTGCTTATCTACAATGCCAGCAATGCTTCAAATAACAACGACCCGGACCTGCCGAAGTTCACATACGCTGCAGGGCAGGCGCTTTTCGACGGAGGAAGGCCTTACAGGCTTATCGGCCGGACAGACGATTATTTTATTTTTCCCGACAAGCCCTACGAACTTACCGGGGAGGTAAATAATGTATGCTTTGTGGAAGGACTGGTCTTTTTCAGG
>Ga0105102_10000559_pt1 | contig 11364 bp, 6 predicted proteins | sample PPLLaktember2015_FD_87032 | JGI IMG/M metagenome (GOLD analysis project Ga0105102, IMG submission 87032) | Freshwater sediment microbial communities from Prairie Pothole Lake near Jamestown, North Dakota, USA - PPLs Lake P7 Core (6) Depth... | ecosystem: Environmental > Aquatic > Freshwater >...
AGTCCGTCCATAGCAGCCATAGTGGCTTTCATATCTTTCTTAACGAATGAGAAAAGTTCGTCAAGAGCTTTACGACGTTCTGTTTCGTTTGCGCTGAGAATCATTTTACGGAGCAGGAAAAGAGGTTGTTCAGATCCTTTGCCGTAGAACATGTGTTCTGTACGGAAAAGACCTATACCTTCTGCACCATAGTTACGGGCAATAATTGCATCGTCAGGAGTCTCAGCATTTGTGCGGACACCCATTTTACGATATTTGTCAACAATTGCCATGAATTCCTTGAAACGTGGATTCTCGGAAGCATCCATAAGTGTAAGTGCGCCAAGGTATACGAATCCTTTTGTTCCGTTGAGTGTAAGGAAATCTCCCTCTTTTATTACGATATCTGAACCTGTGATTTTGCAGATTTTCTTTGCAGCGTCAACATGAAGTCCGCCGGCACCTACTATACAGCATTTACCCCAGCCGCGTGCAACAAGTGCAGCGTGTGATGTCATTCCGCCGCGAGCGGTCAGAATACCCTCTGCAGCTCTCATACCTTCAACGTCTTCGGGATTGGTTTCTTCGCGGACCAGAATAACCTTGTGTCCTTTACGGTGCCATGCAACAGCATCTTCAGCAGTGAAAACAATCTTTCCTACAGCAGCGCCAGGACCAGCGGGAAGACCTTTAACAACAGGCTTTACCTTCTTCTCTGCTGCGGGATTGCATATCGGATGCAGAAGTTCGTCAAGCTGAGCCGGGTCGACGCGCATTACGGCTGTCTTTTCGTCAATAAGTTTTTCATGAAGCATGTCCATTGCCATATTCAGGGCAGCTGTTCCTGTCCTTTTTCCTGCACGGCACTGAAGCATATAGAGTGTACCTTCCTGAATTGTGAATTCAATATCAAGCATATCGTGGAACGACTTTTCAAGGATGTTCCGGATTTCACTAAGTTCCTTGTAAGTCGACGGCATTGCTTCCTCCATGCTATGGAGATGCTTGTTCTGATCGTTCTTAGTCTCGTTGTTAAGAGGGCTCGGTGTGCGGATACCTGCAACAACGTCTTCTCCCTGTGCGTTGACAAGCCACTCGCCATAGAAGAGGTTATCGCCTGTTGCCGGGTTACGGGTGAAAGCAACCCCGGTTGCCGAACTGTCTCCCATATTCCCGAATACCATTGCCTGAACGTTTACTGCTGTACCCCAGTCATCAGGAATTCCTTCAATCCTGCGGTATGAAACAGCTTTTTTACCGTTCCAGCTCTTGAATACAGCCTTGATACTACCTTCCAGCTGCTCCCTTGCATCGTCCGGGAAAGGCTTGCCAAGTACCTGCTTGACTTTCTTCTTGAATTTTTCAGCAAGGTCCTTGAGTTCATCAGCACTGATTTCAGTATCGGATTTGTATCCTTTTGAGTGCTTGAACTGATCAAGCATTTCATCAAGCTGCTTGCGGATTCCCTTTCCTTCGCCAAGGTCAATGCCTTCTGCCTTCTCCATTACTACGTCGGCATACATCATTATAAGACGACGGTATGAGTCCCATACAAAACGGGGATTGTTGGTTTTCTTAAGGAAACCTGGAATTGTTGCGGGGCAAAGACCAATGTTGAGAACTGTGTCCATCATTCCGGGCATCGAGCTGCGTGCACCCGAACGGCAGGAAACGAGAAGAGCATTTTCAGGATCACCATACTTCATTCCCATTCTTTCCTCGGTGACCTTCATTGCAGCCCAAACCTCAGGCATAAGGTCCTTGGGAAGAGTGCAATCGTTGGCGTAATATTCATTACAGGCATCGGTGGTGATAGTAAAACCGGCAGGAACAGGAAGTCCGAGGAGGCACATTTCGGCAAGGTTGGCACCTTTGCCTCCGAGAAGATTCTTCATGTCTGCTTTTCCTTCTGCAGTCTTGTTGCCAAAGGAATAAACTCTTTTAACTTTTGACATACTTCTATTAATTTGTGATAAACTTAATTTGTTTAAACCTGTTGATTTCTGAAAATAAGGTGCAAAGTTAATATTTAAAATCGAATTTCAGAATAGTGTTGATATTTCATGCCCTCGGGTGAAACATTATCAGAGTGTCGCGCAGGTACGACCTGTCTATATGAGTGTAGATCTCCGTTGTAGTTATCGATTCGTGGCCAAGCATCTCCTGTACTGCCCTCAGATCAGCTCCCGCCTCAACCATATGAGTTGCAAAAGAGTGCCGGAAAGTATGAGGACTGATCTTCTTAATTATGCCTGCCTTGCCGGCAAGATCCCTGACAATGGTAAAGATCATGGCTCTGGTGAGTCTTCTTCCCCTCCGGTTCAGAAATACAATGTTTTCGTCTATGATGACCGGAAGTCTGTAACGGTCAGTCCTGTAAAGATCTATCTCCTTCAGGGCCTTCCTTCCTATAGGAACAAGCCTCTGCTTGTCGCCTTTACCGGTTACGACAATATATCCTGCAGAAGCATTTATGTCGGTCAGTTTGAGTCCGACAAGTTCAGAAACCCTAAGTCCGCAACTGTAAAGTGTCTCTATGATAGCTTTGTTCCTGTGTCCTTCGGGCTTGCTGAGGTCTATCGCCCCGATAATACTTTCGATTTCCGCAACCGTAAGCACCTGGGGAAGCTTAAGCCCCAGTCTTGGAGAATCAAGAAGAGAAGAGGGATTGTCCTTTATTTCACCGTCGATAAGAAGGAAGCGGAAAAATGCCCTGATGGATGAAAGCAGTCTTGCCTGAGTCCTGGCATTCAGATTTGATGATCCGAAGCGGCTAATAAATTCCCTGAGCTGGGAACCAGTGACAGTCACAGGACCTGTTTCTTTTTCAGCTTCCCTGAAGAAATCCGCAACCTTTTTCATGTCGTTCAGATACCCTTCAATACTGTTTTCCGACAGTGATTTCTCGAGCCGGAGATAATTCTCAAAATTACGTAATGCTATTTCCCAGGTAAGAGCCATTCAGATTCTCTAAGGAACTATGCAAAATTAAAATTTCAGATAAAGATAACACCGCGCCTCATGCAGAATATGGTTCTGAAGGTCCTTTCAGCAGTTATTTTAACTATTTTTACAATCTGAAAAAATATATTAAGGGATGAAAATACAGATAATTAACGGGCCCAACCTGAATCTTTTGGGTATCAGGGAACCTGGAAAATACGGGAGTGTCCCTTTCGATGACTGCCTCTCAAAACTCAGATCACGATATCCGGGTGTGGAGTTTGAGTATTTCCAGTCGAATACCGAAGGTGAGATCATCGATAAGATCCAGCAGACAGGGTTCTCTGTTGACGGTATAGTACTGAATCCCGGTGGATATACCCATACCTCAGTCTCGATAGCAGATGCCGTAGCCGCAGTAAAATCCCCCGTAATAGAAGTTCATGTAACAAATGTAGCAGCCCGGGAAGAATTCAGGCACAACAGCCTCATCGGAAGATATTGCAGGGGTAGCATCCTTGGACTGGGGCTTGATGGTTACAGACTTGCTGTTGAGGCTATTCTGGAAATTAACAGGAAGGAGATAATATGATAATCCGGAAAAGAACAAAAATAGTAGCCACAATATCCGATAAGAAATGCGAGCCGGAGTTCCTTGCCGGGCTTTTCAGGGAGGGAATGGATGTGGTCAGGATAAATTCGGCTCATCTTAATATTGACGGAGCGCTCAGGATAATCAATAATGTGAGGCAGGTCTCAGACAGAATAGCAATCCTTATCGATACGAAGGGTCCTGAGATAAGGACGACCATGTGCCATTCGCCGATAGAACTTAAGAAGGATACAACCATTCTTATCAAGGGTGATCCGGAAGGCATTACCACTGAAAATGAGATATGTGTATCGTACCGGTACTTTGTGCGCGACGTACCCGTGGGGTCTGACATACTTATCGACGACGGGGAAATAGAACTTAAGGCCATAAGGACGACAGGAGATACTCTCGAATGTCTGGTAATCAATGATTGTGTCCTTGGCTCGAGGAAAAGTGTTAACCTTCCCGGAATAAAGATATGCCTTCCCTCAATAACAAAAAAAGACAGGGAATTTATAAAAATGGCAGCGGAAAACGGAGTGGACTTCATAGCTCATTCATTTGTGAGATCAAAACAGGATGTCATGGATGTTCAGTCGCTCCTTGACGAATATGACAGTCCGATCAAAATAATAGCAAAAATTGAGAACGAAGAGGGTGTTGACAATATAGATGAGATACTTGAACATGTATACGGGATAATGGTGGCAAGGGGAGATCTTGCGATAGAGATCCCATATGAAAAGATCCCGGTAGTGCAGAAGATGATAATCTCGAAATGCATAAACAGAAGGAAGCCGGTAATAGTTGCCACGCAGATGCTTCATTCAATGATTGAAAATCCCAGGCCGACAAGGGCCGAGGTGAGCGATATTGCTAGTGCCATATATTCACAGACCGACGCTGTTATGCTGAGTGGTGAGACAGCAAGCGGGAAATATCCTCTTGAAGCTGTAAGAACAATGACAAGGGTTGCCCTTGAAGTTGAAAAGAACAAGGAGAAATTCCTTGAGATACCTTCATACCCGGTAACAGGCGAGATCTCTGCATACCTGGCAAAGGTGGCGGTGAAAACTGCTGTAAGAATTTCCGCTGTTGCAATTATTGCCGATACCAGGGAAGGAAAGACCATCAAGGACATGGCTGCTTACAGGGGCTATAACCTTATACTTGCTCAGTGCTATCTTACAATTACAATGAGGCAGCTTGCATTGTCGTATGGGGTCTATGCCAGCTGGCAGGAGAAAAAGAGCTCGGTGGATGACTTTCTAAAGATCGCCCTTACAGATCTTACCGACAAGAAGGTCCTGAAGGAGGAAGAAGTAGTTGTCGTCCTTGCGGGTAACTTCTCAGGTGGATCGGGATTTTCCTTTATCGAGGTGGGCAGTGTCGGATACCTGAGGGACCGGGTTGATATTGTTGACTGATAAGATTATTATGGTCTGATTTTTGAAGCTGTTTATTGTCATTAAGCCAGATTTTTGATGCTTCTTACCTTGTTGTTTTCAATATTATTCGCAGTACATCCGGTTCATGTTTCTCTTTTGAGTCTCGATTACTCAAAAGAGAATGATATCTTTAGGATGTTTATTAAGGTATATTTCGACGACTTCCTTCTCGATGCCGGTATTTCAGGTGAAAAAAGCGGAATGCTGGATTTTTCAGGAACAAACAATTACACTTCTGAAGTTGTTGAAAAGTACATTAATGAAAAAATCAGGATATTTGTCAACAAGAACATTGTTCAGTCGAAACTCGATAACATGGATCTGTCGGATAATGAGCTTCGTGTGAATCTTACGGCAAAGACAGGGAAGGAAATCAGGAGTATTACCGTAAGAAATCTGATAATGACTTCCCTCTACAGCGACCAGGCCAATATGATTATTGTTAAAGTGGATGATTTCGAGGAAGGAGCCAGGCTTACTCCGGAGGAAACTGAGAAGACATTTGAAATTAAACATTAAAGAGGAGATTATACCAGGTGAAAAACATCATTCTAAAAAGACTATTCCTTGCAACCATGCTTCTTTCCTTGTTTTTCATTGCAGGGGCTACTCATAACAGGGCGGGTGAGATAACCTATGTCCAGCTGTCGGATCTTACATTCGAGGTGACGGTAACCACATACACTTACACTCTGAGCTATGCCGACCGTCCCGAGCTTGAGATCTCATGGGGAGACAATTCCTCTTCAATAGCCAAGAGGGAGAGCATACTGTTTCTTCCGAACTACTATAAAAGGAATATTTACAGGACCACTCACACCTTCCCGGGACCGGGGGCATACAGAATTGTTGTCCAGGATCCTAACCGGAATGCCGATGTAAAGAATATCCCCAATTCGGTTAACGTGGTCTTTTCAATTTCAACGATCCTGATCGTTAATCCTTCAATAGGACGAAACAACACTCCGGTGCTGCTTAACCCTCCCTATGACAAGGCAGCCAGGGGATATGTCTTTATTCATAATCCCGGTGCCTTTGATCCTGACGGCGACAGTCTTTCCTATGCGATGACAGTCTGCACCCGTGAAGACGGGAAACCAATAGAAAACTATATCTTGCCTCCTGCGTCGAATTTCATCATGGTCGATTCCTTAAGCGGCGACCTCATTTGGGATGCACCTGTCGATACCGGAGCCTATAATGTTGCTATGGAAATACAGGAGTGGCGCTATGGAAAGAAAATTGGGGTTGTGGTCAGGGATATACAGATAAATGTTTATGATACAAAGAATAAACCGCCGGTTAACGGCCCTCTGAGTGATCTCTGCGTTGAAGCAGGAGAAACGATCAGCTATACGGTGACAGCAACAGATCCCGACAATGATTTGTTAAGTCTTCTCTCAACTTCAGGGATATATACTCTTGAGGAATGCAGGGCTCAGTTCATAAAAGTTGATTCCGGGGCTGGTTTTGCCACAGCCAGGCTTCAATGGACGCCATGCCATGAGGCTGTAAGGAACCAGCCTTATGATGTCCTTATAAAATCGGATGATAACAGCGGAGAGTTAAAACTGTCGGATATCGATAATATGAGTATAAAAGTTCTGGGACCTTCCCCTGTTATGTTAAATGCATCTCCTGAGGGCAAGTTTATGAGGCTGACCTGGAATGATTACGGAACTCCGTTCATCTCAGGATTCAGCATTTACAGGAAGGAAGGATCATCATCCTTTGTGGCAGATTCATGTACATCGGGTCTCCCTTCTTCAACGGGATTTGTCAAGGTAGGTTATGTGTCGGGGAGTTCCTCGGTTACATTCCTTGATACAGACAACGGACAGGGCCTTCAGTTTTCCAGGGAATATTCATACCGGATAGTGGCTGTTTACCCAAACGGAACTGAAAGCAAGGCATCGAATGAGATAACTGCCTCACTTGTGTCAGGAGTTCCTGTTATCACTAATGTGAGTGTAAGGACAACTTCAGCCACAAACGGATCACTTATCCTGAGGTGGCTCAGGCCTGACAGGCTTGATACCATTCCTGCCGCGGGTCCCTACGAGTATATTATTTATCGTGCCGAGGGAATCACCGGGACAAACTATTCCCAAATCAGGTCAATAACGACATCGACACTGAATGAGACAAGTTTTCTTGATACACTTATTAATACACAGGCAGGAGGGTATATCTATAAAATAGAACTTTATAATAATGCCCCGGGCAACAGGTGCCTGATCGGAGAGCCAAGCTTTGCTTCCTCGCTGTTCCTAAATGCGAATCCCGGCGACAGGAAGGTCAGATTCACAATCAGCAGGAATGTTCCATGGGTCAACACCCGGTATGACTTCTTCAGACTTAACCGGGTTACAATGCAATATGATTCAATTGGAACAACCAACATTCTTGAGTATACTGATACAGATCTGGTAAACGGTGAAGAGTATTGTTACAGGGTACGGTCAACAGGCGGCTATACCTCGCAGGGTCTGCCAAGAAATCTTTTGAATTTTTCACAGGTGACCTGCGCCACCGCCGTTGACAATGAACCACCCTGTGTGCCTGAAATAACAGTAACAAGCCAGTGCGACAGCCTGAGTAATACAATCAGATGGACCTTTGCCGATAGCGAATGCCTCGAAGATGTGGCAGGTTACAATATTTATTACAAACTCTATACTGAGGGTGAGTCGCTGGCCCTTCTGACTACAATAAACGATAAAAATACTTTTGTATACAAGCATTTTCCTGGCGATATTGTCTCAGGATGCTATGCGGTTACAGCTTTTGATATTCTTGGAAATGAGAGTGAGAGATCGCTCGAAATCTGTGTGGACTCATGCAAGTTTTATGAGATACCAAATGTATTCACACCAAACGGAGATGATATCAATGACCGGTTAATAGCAAAAACCACCGGACTTGTTGAAAAGGTCAACTTCAGATTATTCAACCGTTATGGTGTTCTTATTTTCGAGACGGACGATCCCAAACTAAACTGGGATGGCACCTATAAAGGCAATATAGTTTCGCCCGGAGTCTATTTTTATCAGTGTGATGTTTTTGAAATGAGAATATCGGGCCTTGAGCAGTACCATCTTTCAGGTTTTGTGCATGTTATAACTGAAAAGGATGCTACGGTAAAGAAACCGGAGTTTTGAAACATTTTTTAGATTTCAGAGATGAAGAAAATACTCATATTGTGCCTTGTGATTTTTCATAGTCTGACAATGACAGGTCAGACTCCCGGCAGCTATCTGATGAAGGCCAGGGCCCTCATGGATGCCGGAAGGTACGGGGAAGCTGCCGGGATCCTTACTCCTGTTGCTGAAAACATGGGAATAAGTTCCTTGTATCTTGCTCGGGCCGAAGCCTATCTGGCCGGAGGCAATCTATCCTCTGCCATCAGCGATTTTAATTCTGCCAGCAGGATAGACCCCTTAAGCGGTGAGTACGGACTGGCCAGAATTTATAGTCTCAGGGGAGATGCTGCAACTGCTGTTTATCACCTTGAGGCAAGTATGAAATCGGATCATAAGAGGAGTGAAAAAGAGATAATGCTTGATCCTTCATTCGCATCAATTGAAAACAGTCAGGAATGGCGGCAGTTTTGGAGAAATGACTGGTATTCAGCCCTTGAGAAAGGCATTGCAGAAATAAACTACAATGTTACCACAGGAAGAACCGGAGAAGCAAGGCAGAAACTTTCAGGTCTGTCAGGTGCTTACAGGGGTAACGAAATGATCTCTTATGCCGAGGCTTTAATAAATGTTGCTGAAAATAAAAATGCTGAAGCGATAAAGGTATTGACAGCGATAGAAGGTGAATTCCCTCATAAGCAGGAGTACTTCCGGCTCATGGCAAAAGCACAGGAAGCTTCTGGCAATTATGCAGGAGCTTCAGCGTCGTATTCAAAACTGATTGATATGAATGCCGGAGACCCGGAGCTATTTATGTTGCGGGCCGGATGTTACAGCCGGACAGGGGAGACCCGGAAGGCAATAGAAGATGTTGAAGCTTACCTGTCTCTTTACCCCGGCAGCAGGAAAGCTCTCAGTTTTGCCGGAAGGACAGAAGCTGCAGCAGGGGATAATCTTAAAGCCCTGGCTTATTTTTCCGAGAATGTCAGACTACATCCCAACGATGCTGAATGTTATGTCGACAGGGCAAATTCATACTTTGCTGCAAAATCGTGGGAGTGGGCTATTAATGACTACAGTATGTTGCTCGATCTGCAACCAGGAAACTCCGATGCCTGGCTTAACAAGGGCATTGCACTGCTGAATTCCGGGAAAAGGGAGGATGCCTGCCACGATTTCAGGGTTTCGTTCAATCTCGGAAACAGGAAGGCAACCGAATATCTGAGCAGATACTGCATCAGGTAACGGCTTCACTATCTTATATTCTTCAGTATCTTGTCAAAAAGATCCCTTGGTTTAAAGGGCTTAAGGACATAGTCGTTAATACTGAGGTTCTCTATCTTGTCGTGATTTTCGGACATTATCGCCGCTGTCAGGGCAACAACAGGTATGTCTTTTATCCTGGTATCATCAGAATTTCTGATGATCCTGGTTGCTTCAACTCCGTCCATGACAGGCATATGCAGATCCATGAGAATAAGATCGAAATCATCCTTTTCCAGTATGTCGAGGGCTATTCTTCCATTTTCAGCATGTGTGACCTTTACTCCCCATCCTAACAGGAATTTGTTGGCAACAAAGAAGTTGATCTTGTTGTCTTCAGCAACCAGAATCCTCTTTCCTTCAAGTCCGTTATATGATTCATTTATTTCGTTCCGCTCAACGTATTCGCTTTTTTCCTGTACCCCGAAGGAGAGTGCGAAGCTGAAAGCTGATCCTTTTCCGGGTTCACTTTCTACTTTTATCATGCCGCCCTGCAACTCAACAAGCTTTTTGCATATTGCCAGGCCAAGTCCTGTGCCTCCGTATTGCCTTGTTGTATCGGGCGATGCCTGGGTGAAGCTTTCAAATATATATCCATGCTTCTCGGGAGGAATGCCAATGCCCGAATCAGCAACTGTAAATTCGATCCTGGCTACATGATCCTTGCGCTCCAGTTCCTTTACAATAACGTTAATGCTCCCTCGCTGAGTAAACTTGAGTGCGTTTGAAAGAAGGTTTGACAAGATCTGGTTAAGCCTTATCGGATCGCCAATTACTGAATCAGGAAGTTCCCCTTTTCTTATTATGTCAAACTCCAGGTTTTTGGATTTGGTCCGGTAAGAATATGTTCTTTGAATATCCCTGAGGAAGTCATTAAGACTGAATGGTGTTTTTTCAAACTCGATTTTTCCCGATTCCATTTTATTGTAATCGAGAACATCATTGACAAGTGTAAGAAGATGATTGCCTGAAAAACGCAGGGTTTTTATGTAATCCATCTGATCCTCCCTTGGATTTCCCTGCAACAGAAGATTTGTAATACCTATGACCTCGTTAAGCGGGGTACGTATTTCGTGGCTCATGGTCGACATGAACTGCTGTTTGGAACGCGCTGCTTCTTCGGCCTTGTGACTTGCGGTTATCACATTGTCGATCATTATCCTTCTCTGAATTGCAATAGCGATCTGATTGGCAATGAATTCAAGTACATTCACGTCATCCTGCGTGAATTTATCCTCGTCGTGATAATCCTGGAAGGCCATTACTCCAATTATCTCCTTGTCTGCCTTGAGGGGTACGCCCATCCATACCTTGCAGGGTGCTCCAATCAGGGTTATGTCGCCTGAATTCTCGAGACACATCAGATCATTTACCTTCAGGAGTATTGATTTCTTGAGATTTATTGCCCATTTGGTAATTGTCTTCCGGGCCGGAACCTTTTCGAACTGATCCATCTCGTCGGAGAAGAAAGGCATCGAAAGGGTATCGCTCTTATTGTCGTACAGAGCGATGAAGAAATTGCTGGTATCCCAGATCTTGCTGAGCTCATGCACAATGGTCGGGTATATGTCCTTTATGTCGACCCGGTTAAGAGCTGCGGTTGAAATATTGTAGAGTATCTCCTGGATAGTCTCATTCTTCTTTTCCGTTGAAACATCACGGTAAATGCCCAGGGAAGCAACTATTTCATCATCAATAAGTACGTTGGTTGCAATCAGGGATACATTGATCCTTTTTCCATCCTTGCCGCACCTCACAGTCTGACGGGTTATCTTATGTTTTTCTGCAGCAATTATGTTGTGATTCACTGAGTCTTCCTTTAGTTCTTCAGGGAGTATAAGCATGTCAATCTCCCGGTTAAGCGATTCCTCGCTTGTATAGCCGAAGAGATCGGTAAATTCCCTGTTGATCTTTATTATTTTCCCTTCCCTGTCGATAATAGCTATTGCCTCGGGGATGGAGTCAATTAGGTGTTCAAGGAAGGCTTTTTCCCTGC
>Ga0105102_10000561_pt1 | contig 11356 bp, 1 predicted proteins | sample PPLLaktember2015_FD_87032 | JGI IMG/M metagenome (GOLD analysis project Ga0105102, IMG submission 87032) | Freshwater sediment microbial communities from Prairie Pothole Lake near Jamestown, North Dakota, USA - PPLs Lake P7 Core (6) Depth... | ecosystem: Environmental > Aquatic > Freshwater >...
CAAGGCTGTCCAGTTTTACCGATACAACATTAATATTCATCTGGTCCACCCCGTTTTCTGACCATACCGGCACGAAGTGGTTTTCCAGATTAAGATTTCTGACTGTAATAACCACCTGGTCAGGAAAGGAATTTGAATTACTGTCGTTTACAGCCAGTGTAAATGTGAACGGTGTTTCCACATTGACCTGTGGAGCTGTAAAGGTCGGATTCATAACGGTTGCATTGCTTAAGGTTATTTCGGGAGGGCTTGTCCAGAGATAACTAAGGAATTGATTTTCAGGATCGTATGAAGCTGAACCATTTAGGGTAACTGAACTGCCTTCATCAACAACCTGATCAGGGCCGGCGTTGGCAGAAGGTGGATTATTCACACCGTCCCTGATACAACGAAGGCTCATTCCGTAATCAGCAATATGTGCATTATAGTAAACTTGTGAAGAATATCCAAAGCTATGAAACCAATATGTTGAATCTGTGTCTTTTGAAGAAGTCCACCAGTACCCAAATTTATCCAAAGAATTGAATGTAGCAATTCCACCAGAATTGTGATTATCATAACGGCTGCCTCCTGGAAGACCCGAAAAACCGCTGGAATTTGTCCCATTTCCATTTTCGCCCCATCCATTGTCATTTTTCATTTGTAAACCCTGGTCAGTACCTCTGTAACCTCTGATATTAGTTTGCTCCTGAGTTATACCCAATGACATCTCTAACTGTTTCCATTCGTCATCACTGGGTATATGCCAGCCAATAGGACAGATTCCTTTAACCCCACTTGGATTGGAGATGCTTGCGGAAGATCCATCCATGGCAGATGGCCAGTTATACAATACACCAAAAATGGAATAATTCACTATGGTTTTTGCTTCAGCTGTATCTTTCCCATGGTACCCAAACACATAATTATGTTTTTCGTTTACGGATCCTGATGCAGCCGGACTGACAGCTGGTAGCCATGCCAGATTTTCAGCCATCCACCATTGGTTACCTATTTTAACCGTTTTATATATTTTCCCATCCCTGGTATCCGCGAAATTTCCTGTTTGATTTCCAGTGGCAGAAGTTCCAGTACTGATTTCTTGGCCATAAGATGTTCCATGGCTGTTGGTGGCAAAAGCTCTGACATAGTAGGTAGTATTTTCAAGCAGATCAGATACTAAACCGCTAAATCCTCCAATACCATTTCCAAAAGTAAGCTTATTATTTTCTATGGTCGGATTTTGGTTAGTACCATAACAGACTCCGCGTTCTGTGACAGTGAATGCTCCTTCATTGGATACACTTCCTCCCAGTTTAAAGCTTCTTCCGGATGCAATCACTGCGGAAGTATTTACTATTGCCAACGTGTTTGTGTTCCAGCCATTTTCATGATATAAGGCATTAATTTCCGAAGAAGTTAAAGCCTTATTGTAAATCCGTATGTCATCAACTATTCCATTGAAATAGTCCACATTTATATCCGTAAAAGGGACATATCCGTAAGTACTTGAAACAACACCAATTCCAAGTTGTTTTCCGGTTACGTAGGTGTTGTTAACAAAAGTTGTATTCGAAGCTTTCAAAATTCCATTGACATATAATTTGGTACCATTGGCATTCGTGATTATTACCCAATGGTACCAATCGTTTAAGGGTGGAGTCGTATAACTATAATCAATCAGGCAAACATTACCATGGCAGTTCATATGAAAGCTGTTTTTTCCACTTAGATTCAATCCCATAAACCAACTATTTCCCATAACATTTCCTCCATACCCTAATATTCCGGGTCGGTTTGCCACAGTATTCGCAGAGAACCATAGAGAAATGGTTCTTTCCCCTGTTGGCAGTTTAGAAGCATCAGCGACAATATAATCGTTCTGTCCATCAAATGAATACGCTGAATTCATATTCCCAAAACGATCGCTAGTCAATACAGGGCCGTTTACTGTTCCATGTATTCCGTTCCCGCTTTCATCCAAAGCATTACCGTTAAACGGGAAAAAGGCCACCAAACCGGAATCAATAATTTTTGTGGAAAAACTAACTTCATTCCCGTATGCAGTTCCCTGGCTGTTAATGGCATAGGCTCTTGCATAATAATTATTACCGGCATTCAAACCGGTAATTTTGCCTGAGAATTTGCCTATTCCTGTACCCATTGGCATTATATTGTCTGCTGTTGTTGGGGACTGGGAAACACCAAAACATATACCCCGTTCTGTCACTTCAGCGCCACCGTCAAAAGTTACCTCACCTCCCAGGAAGGCTGAGTTCACAGTGATTGAATCTGGTGCAATAGTGGTTACTAACGCAATTGAAGCTGAATCTTTGACACAACGCACACTGAAACCTGATGCTTTCGAGTAATTTCCTAGATTTAAGTCTGAACTGTCATAACGCAAATGACGATTCCAGACATTTGTAGAAGACACCTCAGCGGTAGACCACCAGTAACCACCTAAGTTTACATTATAAAAAAAACCATTTTCAAAACAGCATCCTCCGGGAAGGCCCGTAAAACCGCTTCTATTGTTATTTACCAGATTATTGCCGATTGCACCCGTAATTGTGGCAGTATTCCACAGGTTGGCAGAAGCTAAAGATTTGGCAGTTTTATTTCCTGTGTTTGTACCATCAAAATTATATCCATTTTCAATTAAGTAGCTTTGTAATATTGCCCATTCTTCACTACTGGGCATATGCCAACCCAATGGGCAGATACCTTTGACTCCACTGGGATTGTTAATGCTTCCGGCAGCTCCATTCATCGCTGCCGGCCAATTATACAGTACACCGTAAGTAGCATAATTTGATGTTGCTTTGGCAACTGCCACATCTGTACCATTGTACCCATACACATAATAGTACTTTTCAGTGGTTGAACTTGCTGTAGGGGGACTGACCGACGGCAACCAGGCCAGGTTCTCGGCCATCCACCACTGACCACCGATTTTTACTGTTTTGTACACTTTACCATCTCTGGAGTCGGTGAGTCTGCCCGTCTCATTGGTTGCCGGAGAAGTCGTAAAACTAACTTCATTTCCGTATGCTGTTCCCTTACTGTTGATGCCATATGCCTTTGCATAATAAGTGGTGCCCGCTTTTAGACCGGTAATAGTACCTGTGAATTCGCCTGTACCGCTACCCATGGCCACTTTATTGTCTGTAGTTGTGGGAGAATGGGTGGCGCCAAAGCATATACCCCTTTCACTTATTGCAGAACCCCCGTCACTGAGAACAACGCCCCCTATCCCAGCGGTAGCATCGGTAATATTTGTAGCTGGTGATGTATTGACTTCTGCTAATGTAGTTGAAGCCCACCCATTTTCATGGTACAATCCATTAATTTCTTCAGGTGACAGGGCCTTGTTGTAGATACGAATATCATCGATTATTCCGATGCAATATTTTACATTCAAATCTGAGTATGGGACAATTCCAATCGGACTCGAAATTACGCCGATTCCAAGTTTTGTGCCATTAACCAGTGTATTATTTACAAATACAGTATTTGATGCTTTAAGAATCCCGTTAACGTAAAGCTTTGTTCCATTGATATCTGTAGTTATAACCCAATGATACCATTCATTGACAGGAGGAGTAGTATAAAAAAAATCAATATAATTGACATAATTGTGACTTTCCATTCGGAAGTTGTTCCTACCACTTATATTAAGACCCATAAACCAACTTGTACCCATACTTCCTCCTCCATATCCCATTAATCCGGGACTGTTCTCTACCGAATTTACATTAAACCAGAGAGATACGGTTCTTTCACCGGTTGGGAGTTTTGAAGCATCTGCCACAATATAATCATCCTGACCATCAAAATAATAAGCTGAATTTGGATTTCCATGACGATCAGTTGCTAATACAGGTCCGATTACCAAACCATTATTTCCGTTACCGCTTTCATCATTAGGATTTCCATTAAAAGGGTAAAAAGCAACCAAACTAGTATCCTGTGAATTGATTTTAATATTGAAACAATCACTGTAAATGGTTGCTTTAATTTCACAAATGGCAGAATTAATGAGTATTGAAAGTACCGTAAAAAATCCAGTAAGGAATAGATTTTTCATAACTTTTTTGATTCAGGTAAATAGCCAAAAAATAATGTTCTGGTTAAAAATTCAATAAACAAAGCTCCCTTCAGGATTTCCCCGAAGAGAGCTGTAAATTCATTTTAACAATATTTTCTCAGTTTTAGACAAATTATCACCGGTTAAGTGAATGGTATAGACTCCGCTTACGTATCCGGAAAGATCAATTATTTCCGGATTTGCACGGATCACACGGTTCATCACCTCCTGCCCGATGGCGTTGAAGACCCGGACCTGTTTTTCGATCAGATCATTTGTGCCTGTCTGAATGTACACTTTCCCCCCGGTAGGATTGGGATACATTTTTATCTCTATTTCCTGAGGTAAGAGCGTTCCCGGCAAATCTTTTCCTGTCAGATTTTTCAGACTGACAAAGGTTGATTCATGTTTCGTAAAGAGTGAGCTGCCTTTGACAATTTCAGGAACGATCACCCGTCCTTTGTTGGTGAGGGAATTCCAGATTTTCAACATGATAGGATTTCCTTCGGTAAATCCCTGAATCCCATTCCCATCGTTAGCTGTAACGGGTATACTGATATTTGTGATTTGTGATTTCTGATTTGTGATTTCTGATTTTTCACCGATTACCGAATACCGATTACCGATTACCAAGGCTCCCACACAGAGTCCGCCATCAAATACCCCGATCTCATCGCCTTCCTGCAACAAACCGGCCGGAATATCTACCAGATTGATGTTCATATGATCCACTCCGTTGCCCTCGCCTACCCGGCGAAAATGGTTGGATTCCAATGTTTTCGGAATGATGGAAGATGATTTGGCGTAAGATTCGTAAATGGTCAGCGTGTCGTTTGCGCTTACCTTTATCTTATAACCTTCTCCTGGTCTGAAATTACCGATGCCATTCTGCCATCCTCCGAATATTCCCCAATCCTCAATCGCATTGCCGGTTTCATCCTGGACTTTTACCAGTTGTGACCGGTTGATGAGCTGTTGTACCACACTGAGCCCATCTGCTTCAGCATTACGGGGATAACTTATTATGTTCCAACCTGATTTCAATGGAATTTTAAATGGTAATTTTGCCGGAGTTCCGGTTATTTGGAGCAAGCAATTACTGTTTACTTTGATTTTATACCCGTCTGAAAGGATGAGATTACCAATGTTATTTGTCCAGCCTCCCAAAACGCCCAGGTCCTCTAAAGCATCGCCATTCTTGTCCTGAATTTTGACCAGGTTCCCCTCGTTTATCAGTTGCCTGGAGAGAACCTTCAAATCAGGATTGACAGGTAACAGGTTGGAAGAAAATATGTTCCAACCTGTTCTGAAAAAAATATCCTGCGATGTTTGGTCCGGAGGTATAAATTGTATATCCATATAATTGATTTTACGACTATTCAGTATCTCTCCTGTATTGTTATCGATCAGCATACCTATGATTACCGTTTCGTTTTTATCATTCACCGTTACAGGAAGTTCAAAGGTATATTCATACTTAATCTTTTCGTTCATCGCAATGGTAGCGGGAAGACTTCCGGGAATTCCATGGAAGGAATCATATATTTTCCGTGCAACATCCTGATAGACCATTTGAGCAGCCGGAACAGGATCCGGAAGTAACTCCCATCCCTCCATTGTACCAATACCTCCTCCTGCATAATAATTCCTTTGATTATAACCCGAAGTTGTCCCTTTCACATTATTTTCAACGACAGCTACTGCCAGTCTGAAATTTGCAGTGCCATAAAAAGGGACGTTGAAAACAGCTTCAGAATTAAGTTTTAAAGAGGTCCGTGATTCGTCCACCCATTTGGCTGAAAGAATAAGGTCGGCAGGTGTAAAATCATTTAAAGCTTTGAGGTAGTATGTTTCGAAACTGTTTGGATCACAGTTATATTTTCTGTTTACTACTCCTTCAGGGTAACCGGAAATTAAATTTCCGATCCCTGCGTTATACAGCGCATCAGTCATAGGATCACCATTATGAACTGCGATCCCGATAAAACCTGCCGGATATTTATCTTTCATTTTTTTCATATTCACTATGCCTCTCGGACAATACCCGCACCACGTACCCGTGCCTTCCTCTATCACGACTTTCTTTTCTGGCTTAAATGAAGCAAGTGTTACTTTCCCGGTTGTCGATTTAGTTATTGACCCAGCTGAAACTTCGAGTGTGTAGGCCACCGAATTTCCAGCCCCGTTAACTGTTATGGAATCAGCAAACTCGAAAGAATAGCTGCTTCCGGGTAGTAAATTCAGACCCGTATAGTTTCTCGTATAAGTTATTCCATTCGCGGTATATTTCGCTGTAAATCCTGTTACCGGATTTCCGATGTTCATAAATATACCTTTGACAGCAACGCTTTTATTATAGGTAAACTGAGGTGTATTATCTGCCATATTGAATTCTGTGATTCCAACAAAAATGTTGTCAATACCCAATACCCATTTATTATAACTATCGTTTACAAAAGCAATATAAATGCTTGAACCTGCATAACTTGCAAGACTAATTGAACGTGTTGTCCAACCCGAATTTTCACCGGAATTTGTGTATACAGCATTATTGAAGTCTGTCACTTGATTTCCGGTTGTGGAGATATATATCTTGTATCCATCCTTATTAATGCTGCTGAAAGAACGCGCTTTCCAAATTAAACTAGCCGAAGAAGACAGGATGTTAATCGGGGAAGTGGTAACAAGCCAGTCGTTGGCTGTTCCTGCCGGTGAGTACTTTGAAGTGCTGATAGCAATTTTGTCTCCTTCAGGTGAATCTATGATCCAGGCTTTATATGGCGCGGAAGCACCAAATAAGCTTCCAAAAACATTGGGATCAGGTACAAGACCATCAACATTGTAAGTTGTAAAATTGGTTAAGCCAATGCTGAAATCATCCTTAAAATAGGTTTGAGTTTTTCCTCCAAATGATATGCTTGTCAACATTGCAAAAAAAATGGTTCTCAATAATGCAAGGGTGAACTTTTCCATGGTAGTAATGGTTAGGTAATCGGTTAATTTTGATGATCATCATTTCATATGGTGCAGTGTTCTCACATAATGAAAGTAAAATCAGGTAATATTAATAAAAAATTCTCCTATTTGTGGTTCAAGAAAAAGTCAAAATTGGACTTTGAGGTAATCATTACCTGAGCACAATTTTCTCGATTTTGGACCAGGAATCCCCTAAAATACGAACATAGTAAAACCCGCTGACGCAACCTGACAAATCAATATATCCGGGGTTTGTTTCCAGCACCGTCTTAATAACCTGCTGTCCGGTAGCATTCACCACTGAAACATGTATTCCACTTAATGGACTACCTGAATGCTGAATATACACCTTTCCTGTTGTCGGATTTGGGAAAATCCGGACTCCCATATCTCCATCCATTTTCAAATTTTCAAATTCCCGGATTTTCAAATTTCTCAGGCTTGCCAGCGAGGATTCATGTTTCACGAAAGTGGAAGAACCTTTAACGATTTCCGGTTGAACCGGGTATTCCTTATTTGTTTGTGCCTTCCAGATTTTCAGGGTAAACGGGTTGCCTTCGGTGAAGCCTTGACAATCGGGACCATCAGAGGCTGAAACTGGAATGGAAAGGTTTGTGATTGGTGATTTGTGATTTGTGATTTCAGAGTTACCGATTACCCTTGAACCAACGCAAATGTCCCCGTCAAACACCCCTATCTCATCCCCTTCGTCCAGCAATCCCGATGGAATATCCACGAGGTTAATGTTCATGTGATCTACACCGTTACCCTTTCCTGTCTTGCGGAAATGAATGGTTGCCAATGGCATCTGAGGTATGGCCAGTGATTTGGTGTAAGATTCATAAATCGTCAGGGTGTCTTTTGCAATAACCTTGATCTTATAACCTTCTCCGGGATTGAAGTTGCCGATCCCATTCTGCCACCCGCCGAAAACGCCCCAATCCTCAATAGAATTACCGGTTTCATCCTGCACCTTTATCAGTGTCTTTCTGTCAATCAATTGCTGCACCACATCCATGGAGCTGAAACTTTGAGTCTGTGGATACCCCATGATATTCCAGCCTTGGGCCAACAGAATCCTGAACGGGTACTTAACCAGTGTCCCGCAAATTTCCAGGGTTTCATTCGTGCTGACCTTAATTTTGTATCCTTCTGTCGGAGCGATATTACCGATGCTGTTCACCCAACCACCAAACAGACCCCAGTCTTCAACTGAATTACCGTATTCGTCCTGGATTTTCACCAGCGATCCTCTTCCGGTCAAAGGCTTAAAGATCTTCAGCATGTCAGCCGAATCAGGGTAGTTGGGAGATGAGAAAATGTTCCATCCGGTATTGAATGAGAGGTTCAGGCATACCTGACTGGTTGCAGAAAGGGATACAAATGCTGTACCTCCCGTTTCAAACGGCGAACAGGAAACCAGATTCTGATGGATATCAAAACAATGTGCATTCTGAACAGGATATTCCTTTTCAGCACTGCAGTCCCATAATATGTAGGAGATTTCATTACCTGATGTAAAACCGTTTCCTGTGCCATCGTCGCGGGAAGCAATAATTTTGAGAATATGCTGAAAATCAATGGCTTGTTCGATTTTGCCGAATCCGACACATATGTCACCGTCAAACACGCCGATTTCATCGCCGGGTTGCAGGGAGGAACCATCCAGGGTGGCTTCGATAATGTTAAGATTCATATGGTCCTGGCCTGCTGTACCTTCCCAGGCCGTATGGAAATGTTGCGGACATTCTTCCGATGGCCTGACTTTAAGGTTCAAAGGCCTCGAGAGAAGAACAAGTCCGGGAACAAGGGTATTGGTTACATGGCAAATATATCGCCCGGAATCTGCCAGTGCAACGGATGGTAAAGTCAAGGTACTGGTATTTGCTCCTGAAACAGTGATCCCGTCTTTGTACCACTGATATTTGTTTGACGTGCCTCCGGTGAGCAATTCCCATGAAAAGGCTGATCTTTCGCTGACCAGAGTGTCTGCGGATGTTCCGATACTATCCTGGGGAGAATAATTAAAGGTGATTGCATGCTCCATATTGTATTCCAAATCTTCAAAACTGAGATTGTTATTTTCAACATTAACAATAACAAGGTTCGGTCCTTTGATGAAATCTGGCAAACTGTTGAAATGATTCATCTGCAAATGGATATTTTTGATTTCGGGGAAAGAAAAAATGGAAGTCGGAACATCACCCTCCAATTGATTCTGAGACAGGTTTAACCAGATCAGTTTGCTCAGATTGGAGTATTCCGGCGGAATTGGTCCTGTCAGGTTATTTTCTGCCAGTAACAGCGAATAAAGGTATTTCAGATTCCCCAATGTAGATGGAAGTATACCGGATAATGGATTGCCACTCAGATGCAATACCTCAAGATGGGTCAGCAGCCCCAGTTCATCAGGAATAAGGCCGGTCAACTGGTTCCTGTCCAAAACCAGATGGGTAAGATTCACCATCTGGCCCAATTCGGGGAGCAAGGATCCTGAGAAATGATTATCAGGTGCCACCAGTAAAATCAGTTTTGACAATGTGGTTATTTCCAGAGGTAAAGGTCCTGAAAACTGATTTCTTCCGATATGCAGGTTGGTCAGATTGACTAAACCGGCGATTTGGGCTGGGATACTTCCGGTAAACTGATTACCTGACAAATCTATAAATCCAAGGTTGGTAATCTGCCAGAATCCGGAAGGTATTTCACCGGAAAACTGGTTATTCAGCAATGAGATAACCCCAAGCTTGGATAATAAGCCTATTTTATCCGGTATGAAGCCGGAAACAGCGTTATCGCTTATGTCCAGTTCAGCCAATTCTGTCAAATAACAAATGTCTTCGGGCAGACTCCCGACCAGATGATTTTCCCTGATACGGATGGAAGTTACCCTGCCATTTGTTAACGTAATCCCATACCAGGTATTGACTGGTCCTGTCAACCAGTTGGTGTTCTTTATCCATCCCGGACCATTCGTAGCATTGTAAAATGCAACAAGTGCCAATGAATCAGATTCTCTGTAGGTTCCGGCAGCTCTGAAACGGAACATGGCTACGTTGTTGTTTTCGTCAGTTTCAGAAAACTGATTATCCCAGTCGGATTTTACGAAAATATGGTTGTATCCGGTTTTTACGGAAGTCGGTAAAGTAACAATGGCATATTCATGTTCACTGTTCATCGACTTATTCAGGCCGGAGACATCCGAAGCGAGATAAACATCATCACCATCACCGAACTGGTTGTTCTCAGAGAGATAATACCGCATGTTGACCGTATTGGTGTAACCGCTGTTTCCCTGATATTTCTGATCTGCATCCATCCTGAAAGACTTTCCTTTTTCAGCCACGATCGGAGCCACAAGGTTGGCGGGATAGAAATCATCCAGTTTTTCTATTACAACAATAGCTTTGGAGGTAATATTATTGTTTTCATCCGTTTCAAGATGAGCATTTGAACAGTCAGCTTTGGTGACGATATAATAATTACCCGGAATAAGATTTACCGGTAACATAAAATATTCATATTCAGCATTTGATGTAGTCTGAACATTAAGTGAAGAATATTCCGAACCACAAGGATAGAGGGTTACATCATCCCCATTTCCGTAAACTTCATCGGATGACAGGATATAGCTGACATAAGAATTCAGCAGCGTAACACTGTTCCCTGTATATCGCTGAATAAGGTCAATCCTGGTTCTTCCGCCGGCTTGCACGGTATCCGGGCCGGCACTCAGATCTGTGATATAAAAATCCTTTGTTGCTACCGGCTCCACAGTAACCGGAAGTACTCCGACATTATTGTCTTCATTGCTTTCCTGAAAACCATTGCCCGGATCTGATTTGACCAAAATGTAATAATTGCCCGGAACAGTGGCGGAAGGTATTGAAAGCGCATGAGTTCCGGTGTGTGTCTCTGTTTCAATGGTATCATTCAAAGAAAATGAACTGTTATATACGTATGTGGGATTGGTTATGGAAACATCATCTTCACTCCAATCCTGATCAGCAGAGAGCCGGATCTGATAGTAGGGATAAATTGTTGCAACACTGTTCCCTTTGTACCGGTGATTAAAGCTTATTTCCGATTTGCCGCCAGCTTGGTTTACCGGAGTTAAAAGGATCATATCTGAAACAAAAAAATCGTTCACGGCAGCAGCTGCAACCGTAATGGCAAGGGAGGTCACATTATTGGTCTCATCCGGTTCGGTATACTGGTTGTCATAATCTGCCTTTGCCAATATATAATAACTGCCGGGTACGGTATTGGCTGGGATGATTACTCCATCGGAAAGGGTGCGGATGGTATCTG
>Ga0105102_10000562_pt1 | contig 11355 bp, 6 predicted proteins | sample PPLLaktember2015_FD_87032 | JGI IMG/M metagenome (GOLD analysis project Ga0105102, IMG submission 87032) | Freshwater sediment microbial communities from Prairie Pothole Lake near Jamestown, North Dakota, USA - PPLs Lake P7 Core (6) Depth... | ecosystem: Environmental > Aquatic > Freshwater >...
CTTAATGCCCTCTTTGAATCTCGCCGACCTTCTTGCAATACGGGCGTTCATAACCTCCAGGCGCATCCGGTTGAATCCGGCCAGAGATTCAAGGGCATCTATCACATCAGGCGTCAGCACATCCGGGTAGTTTTTCAAGATTCCGTGACGAAACCTGAGTCTACCGGATTCCTGACCTGTTATATTTGATATCATATGCTTATCTCCCTGTTTTACCCCCGTCCCACAAAAGGCATCTTTGTCGCCATTATGGTCATGAACTGCACGTTTGTATCAAGCGGGAGGCTTGCCATGTATAGAACGGCGCTTGCAACATGGGTAAGATCCATAAGAGGCTCAACAGCCGTCTGTCCGTTGGCCTGGGGCACCCCCTTGGCAAAGACGGCTGCTATGCCGGTGTCGGCGTTGCCGATGTCAATCTGGCCGCATGCGATGTCATACCGGCGTCCGTCCAGAGAGATCGATTTTGTCAGCCCTGTTATCGCGTGTTTTGTCGCCGTATAGGCAACGGAATTGGGACGCGGAGCATGTGCGGAAATAGAGCCGTTGTTGATTATACGCCCTCCTCTTGGACTCTGTGCTTTCATCATGCGAAAGGCTTCGCGGGCGCACAGGAAAGAGCCTGTGAGGTTTGTGTCAACCATATCCTTCCACTGAGCAACTGAAAGCTCATCTATTTCCATACCCGGCACAAAGATTCCTGCGTTGTTAAACAAAAGATCCAATCGTCCGAACTTATTCTTTACGCTTGCAAAGAGATTACTCACCGATCCGGCATCGCGGACATCGGCTGGAACAACCAGAGACTGGGCCGGATTGGCGGATTCGGCTGCTGTCTTCTCAAGCTGGTCCCTACGACGTCCGGCCAACGCCACATTGTATCCTTTCCTAACAAGGGCGAGCGCAACCGCCTTTCCTATGCCTGATCCTGCGCCTGTAACTACGGCAATCTTGCTTACAGCGCTCATCTCTTCTCTCTCCTCAAGGTTGATGTATTACGGAACTTTTAATTTTATCCAAAGCCGTTATGCTTCGCAAGGGGCGCAATAAGGCCCCTCAGGGATAACTGCTATAGACCGGCCTTCTTTTATAAATCCGTCCAGGATCTTCTGAACATTCTCCTGAACAGAGCCTTCGGATGCATCTATCCCTTTTACACTGAGCCTCGCCAGATCCGAAGCTTTTAAGCCGCCGGTTACAAATATCAGATTGTCGTCTCCCACATGCTGAAGGGTTTTGGTCTGCATCTGAAACTGCCACTGATCCTTTATAATGTGATCCGTACTTTTTATATGGTCCAGAAAATCCCCCCATCTTCCTGAATATTCGTGCATGATCTTCTGATATTCGTCGCTTCCAATGCCTTCCGAACAGCTCCCCGCTGAAACAACAACGCCCCCTTTTTTGACTGCCGGAAGACAGGAGACCATTCCTTTAACGCACTGGTAGAATGTCGCATCGAGCGGATATCCTCCGCTTGAGGTGATTACAACATCCTTTTTTTGCGCCACCGGAGGGCAGGTGTACTTATTCACAAGTCTGCAAGCCTCTTCGTGGGATGCTTCAAGGTCGCCTGCAACAGCCTCCGCTACCCTGTGCTTTCTGTCCACTACAAGATTTATGGCAAAGCCCGCATCAGCCTGCCTCGCTATTGAAAGCGATTCGTAATGAAGCGGATTTCCCTCAAGATTTCCGTTTACTGCACAGGGATCATCCAGAAAGCCGAAGCTGTGGAATATTTTCACAGTATCAAGAGAGCATAAGCCTGGACATATAGCCTTGCGACCGCCTGAGAAACCCGCCATGAAATGCGGTTCAACAAGACCTGTTATTATTCGAAAATCGGCTTCAATAAAATGCCGGTTTAATTCAATCGGGCGTCCGGCACGACTTCTTCCCGGAATCCTCACCAGCCCATCAGGTTTGTCCGCCCGGTGATCCATTATCCGGTAATGTTTGCAGACTTTCCGCCCGAACATATATTCCTGTTCGGCAGCCGTACTCGGACGGTGCATTCCGGTGGCGATCAAAATAATTATGTTTTCTCTACCGACTCCCGAATCTTCAATCTCTTCAAGTACGGCATCAAGAAAATCGGCGTATGGAATCGGTCTTGTTATGTCTGAAACTACAATGACAAGAGACCGTACACCTGATTTTTTCAGAATTTCCGATAATGGAAGGCTATTGACCGGATTTCTGACGGCATTTATTACAAGGTTGCGGGCATCATTTTCCGGTTCCCTGTAAGAGGTTCGGTACACGGCGGCGTCGTCGGGCACACTTATCTCAATGTGCCTGTTGTTGTAAGGCATGTTAACCAGCATTATTAACATTCTCCCTTATTGTCAGCTATTTTGTACGATACCATATTATGACAGCTTTGTAAAAAATCAAAATGTGCGGTATAGATTCCCCCAAATCCCTTGACAATTTTGCGACTAATCTTTAAATACCAAGATACTGTAAATATTTTCAGTTACTTCGTTAACCATTAAAACCAACCACTTGGATAGATTGCTGACCACAGCGGCAGCTCCTCTTCCTCTGAAGCACGAACGTAACCACTTCTTACAAGGGACATCGAAGATGAAGTGTTCGAAATGCCAGTTTGAAAATCCGGAAGGAAAGAAATTCTGCCAGGAATGCGGCTTGAAGCTGGCATTGATCTGTCCCAACTGTAAATCTGAAAATCTCGCCATGGGTAAATTCTGCGGTGACTGCGGCCACCGATTAGAAGTTGAAACTCCCATAGAAGAAAGACCCAACCCCTCAGCAGAGAGTGAACGCAAGCACGTCACTATCCTTTTCTCTGATCTTTCCGGTTATACCGCCATGTCGGAGAAACTTGACTCCGAAGAGGTGAAGGAGATCATGGGCCGGATCTTCGGAGAGATTTCCAAAATCATTGTCCGTTATGAGGGGTTTATCGAGAAGTTCATGGGTGACTCCGTGCTGGCTCTATTTGGTGTTCCCGTTGCCCATGAGGACGATCCTGTCCGGGCGATCAAAGCAGCAAGAGAGATTCATGAGATGGTGGTTTCACTGAATCCCCTTTATGCGAAGAAGATAGGGAAGCCGCTTGCGATGCATACTGGAATCAACACGGGGCTGATCCTGACTGGCAGTTTAGATATGGATAAAAACATCCAGGGTGTTTTGGGACACAGCATAAATGTGGCTTCTCGGCTATTAAACCTTGCCAGACCGGGTGACATTGTTGTCGGGCCAGACACGTTTAATCGGGCAGAGGGGTATTTCAATTTTGAACGTTTAGACCCAACCTTTTCCAAGCGTAAAACGGAACCAATTAAGTCCTACAAGGTAATATCCCCAAAGGAAGATCCCACTAAGACTTACCGGATCTCTGGTATGAGAGCGCAACTCATCGGCAGAAAGGCTGAAATGGCCCAGTTGCATGAGGCTGTTACAAACCTGAAACAGGGTAAAGGCTCAATCTTCTCTATCGTGGGTGATGCGGGAACAGGCAAGAGCCGCCTCATTGAGGAAATCAGAGCCACGCTTAGTTCACAGGATATCCAATGGCTTGAAGGTCATTGCTATGCCCATTCCCAGAACGTCCCCTATTTCCCACTCATAGACTTTCTCAGCAGGGTCTGGCAGATTAAAGATGGTGATTCGTCAGAGAAAGTGAAGGAAAAAATAGAGTCGGGGATTAAATATTTACTTGGAAATAAGGAAGGCGTGATCCCTTATATCGGCACACTCTATTCATTAAGCTACCCTGAGATCGAAGGAATCGGTCCTGAGCTATGGAAATCAAGATTCCACGCAGGTGTTCAATCGATCTTTTCAGCTCTCATAAGGAAAGGCCCAACGGTCATCTGTCTTGAAGACATCCATTGGTCAGACACTTCATCCATTGAGCTTCTCCGTTTCATCCTGAAAGATTTTCAGCTTCCTGCTGTTTTTATCTGTGCCCACAGACCTCGTTTCAGTTTGTTTACCAGTCATCAATTGACAGGCCTGAGCAAAGTGTACCAAGAGATCAAACTTCAGGACCTCTCTACTTCTGAAACCCAAACCATGGTTGAATCACTTCTCAAGACAGAGGCTGTTCCGACTGATCTAAAGAAATTCATCCAGACCAAGATCGAAGGGAATCCCTTTTACCTGGAAGAGGCCATCAATAGCCTGATTGAATCAGAAACCCTTATATGGGATAACGGCAACTGGAAGCTGACGAAGCAGATCAGTGAGGCAGTCATCTCTCACTCGGTTCAGGGAATTATTACAGCGAGGCTTGATCGGTTGGAGCGAAAGACGAGGCGGATCCTCCAGGAAGCTTCCGTTATCGGGAGGGCGTTTTTTTACGAGATATTAACGAGGATCACGGATCTTAAAGATGTCGTCGATAAGTCCCTCAATGGGTTGGAAAGGATTGATTTCATCAGGGTCAAAGCTCTTCAGCCCGACCTGGAATATAACTTCAAACACGCCCTGACCCAGGAAGTCGTTTATAACGGCATCCTCAAGAAAGAACGTCAGGCCTTACACGAACGTATTGGCCAGGTAATTGAGCAGTTATTCCACGACAGACTAACCGAGTTCTATGAAACCCTTGCCTATCATTATAAGCAGGGACAATCGCTCCTTAAAGCCGTGGACTACCTGATAAAAGCAGGTGAAAAGAGCTTCAAGAGATATGCCCTTGATGAATCTCATTCCTACTTCAAAGAGGCCTTCGATCTGTTATCCGATAAGCCTGATAAAACAAAGGAAGATGAGAAGCGGCTGATCGACCTCATCATCAAGTGGGGCAATACTCTTCACTATCGTGCCGATTACATGGGTCTCATCAATCTCCTAAGGGCACATGAAACTCTGATGGAGTCTCATGCCGATAGGGAGCAGCTTGTGATGTTTTATAGCCGGTTTGGCCTCGCATTTTCAAGGAGTAATGTGCTTGTTGAAGGTTATCGATATTTGAATAAAGCATTACAAATCGCAGTGGAAATAGGAGATATTAAAGGAGTTGGATACAGTTGCATGTGGCTGATCCCGGTCTGTGCGGATATGGGTCTCATTGATGAGGCGATCATCTATGGGGAAAGGGCACGTAAGGCAGCACGTTGTTTTGAATTGGACCAAGATCTATCCGGAATGGTTCTTTTTTATTCTGCTTATGCATATTGGATTATGGGAGATGTTAAAAAGACTGCCGAATATGGAGAGGTTGGTTTAGATTACGGCAGGAAACATTCCGACCTTCGTTGCATAGCACTTCATTACAATGCTATGGGAATGAGCTGTTCTTCAGCGGGTGACTTCCCGTCAGCAATTGACTTCTATAAGAAGAGTATCAAAGTTTCAACCGATCCGGTGATTTCCCATGGAGCAAGAACGTTGCTCGGCTTATGCTACCTCACCACTGGTCAGTTAAAGGATGCCCAAAGCGCCCTTGAAGAGGTCCTCGGGTATAGCGAGAAGTTTGGTTATGAATGGGTCGGAACAGCCTCTCAGCTGATGAAAGGGGTGTTGTTGATCACACACGGCGATCTAAAACAGGGCGTGAGTCTCTGTGAAAATGCAATTCGATTATATCTTGAAAACAGGAGTTTATGGGGTTATGCAAATGGAAATTATTTGATGGGAAGGGTTTACGCAAAGATTGCTGAGGGTAGAGGAGAGAAAAAGGATTTCTCCTTCCTGATGAAGAACATCGGATTTCTGATAAAGACCTTGCCTTTTGCACACAAGAAGGCAGAGGAGCATCTTCATATAGCGATCAAAACGGCGGAAGAGATCGGGGCTAAAAGTCTTTTTGGGCAAGCGTACCTTGAGTTGGGTAAACTGCATAAGACCAAAGGCAAGAAAGAGAAAGCCCGTGATTGCATCACTAATGCAATTGAGGCATTTGAAGAGTGCGAGGCAGATGTCTTCCTAAAACAGGCCAGGGAGGCGCTGGCGGCATTGGGGTAAAGACAGTTTATTATTTTTTTATGGACGCAACGGATATTGTTCCTCCGTTGAATCCTTAATGACCGTATCAATTATTTCCTGCTTGACCTCAATTCCGGTCCACAGGGCAAAAGTGGACCTCGCCTGATTGGCAAGAGAAGAAAAACCATCCATAAAAAGTATGCCTTTGTTCCGGGCCATTTCCCTCCAAAAATTGCGGGGGCGACCGTAATTAAGATCAATTACCATTTCACAATTCGGTAAGTTGAGGAGGTTTACCATTTCGGCCATATCAGGGGCTTCATCAGGACTGGATACCGATGTAGCATTGATCACTATATTGACCGGAAGGAGCCGATCCGAAAGCGTGTTCAGACTTACAGCTTCTCCGCCGATCTGTTTGACGATAGCAGTGACCTTGTTTTGACTCCGGCCGGCGACAAGAATCGGATTTGCATGAATCCAGTTGAGAATGAAGATAACCGCTCTGGCGGCACCGCCCGTTCCGAATACAAGCGCTGATTTCCCTGAAGCATCAAGTCCGGCCTCTTTCATGGCGTCCATGAAGCCAATGGCATTTGTGTTATACCCTTTGAGTTTATTTCCCTTTCTCACAATCGTGTTGATTGATCCGATAATAGCCGCACCTTCGGATAGTTCGTCAAGATGAGGGATAATTGTCTCTTTGTATGGAGTGGTAACATTTGCACCAGCGATATTCAATCTTCTGATTTCACGTATAGCTTCGCTTAACTTTCCGGGACTGACCACAAACGGTTCATAACTCCCGATTACCCCGGCTTTATTCATGATTGCGGAAAAGATCTCAGGGGCTTTTGTATGCAATACCCGCTCATCGCCTAATATGAAATATTTATTACCGCCAGGTGATTTCTCCGAAATTGGATTGCCTCCTATAATTATCCTTACTCTCATCGAGCATTCATATATAAGGATTACTGGTCTAAATCGAGATCATTTGCCCAAAACGATTTTTATTCTTTTGCTTCTGCTCGTACATCAATTTGTCAGCACGTGCAATGAGTTCATCAAGAGAACAGGGATTGTCAGGATCATAGTAAGAGCAGCCTACGCTGATTGAAAGTGTATATTTCCGGTTTTCCTGATAGTTTTGTTTATCAATGAGATGTTTCAACCGGGCATTAATAATCTCGGAATCTGCTTCGGTCATATTTACTGCAAGTACGGCGTATTCATCTCCCCCAAGGCGGGCAATGATGTCAGATGTTCTGAAGGTATCCTTTAATACGGTTGCTGCTTCTATAAGGGCTTTATCACCTTCTTCATGACCCAGGTTATCGTTTATCCATTTCAACGAGTCAAGATCAGCAAAAAAAAGGAGGGTTCCGGTCTTATTCCTGCTTGATAACTTTAACTGCTGTTCCGCAAGAGATAAAAAGCCCCTTCTGTTGTTGAGGCCGGAGAGCTGATCGATTATTGAAAGCGCAATTATTTCCTCCTCCATCTTTTTGCGATCGGTAATATCAGTGACAGAACCGTCAAAGTACATCACCTTCCCCTCGTGGTCGCGGATAGCTCTGGCCGTGATGGACGCCCAGAAGGGAGTGCCGTCCTTCTTTTTGAGCATTACCTCCTTTTCCGACACGAAACCCTTCTCCACCAACTCCGCCGATATCTCTTTTCGCTTTGCTGAATCAAAATACAGGTTTTTAACATCCCGGTTGAAAAACTCCTCTATGGAATCAAAACCATGCAACCGTGCCAACGCCGTATTGATCATGATGAAACGACCCTCTGTTCCAGGTGTATTTCGATAGAGCCCGATTGGAAGACTTTCAAGGAACATGCGGTGTTGCTCCTCTTTCGTCCGCATTTCTTGTTCCGCAAGCTTGCGTTCCGTGATGTCGTTCATCACACCAAGAATATAAGGTTTATCCTTGCTGCCAGTCATATGGCGGGTTGTAATAAGCAGTTGCCTTTTTTGCCCGTCTGCCCGGACGATTTCCCATTCTTCACCAAGTATATCATTACCAGCACGCATGCTCTGCATACGCGTAATAGCCTGTTTCTGAACTGCCGGATCAGGATACATGCTCTGGTACCAGCCCAAACGATTTATCTCCTCCATGGAATAGCCGGTTATCATTGTCATATATTTATTCCAGACAGTAAAATGAAGCTGTGGGAATTCTTGAATTTCATGACATACACATATCCCCCGGCTGGCATTCTCTATGACCAGTCTGTTGAATTCACTCTGCGATAGGAGCTCCTCCTCCGCCTTCTTGCGGCTGGTGATGTCCCTTGACAGACCATAGAACCCCGTTAGATTTCCATTGCTGTCGCGCATGCCCCGGACATAAGTTTCCAGGCATTTGATGGAACCGTCTTTATGATAATATTCCAATTCGAGAGTGAACGAGCGGTTCTTATCGGAGCCTTCCATTTTTTCGAGTTCCAATTCAGCTATCAGTGTCTCAAAAACCAATTTCTGAGATTTGGGAGTCAACTGTTCATCGGATTTTTGAGCAATCCTTTCTTTCACTGTATATCCCAGAACTTTTTCTATGGAAGGGCTGACATAAGTCGTCCGCAACTCCATATCCACCATGAAGGCCACATCTCCCATATTTTCTGCGAGAAATCGGAATTCAGCTTCACGCTGCTCTAATATGGCCAGTCTCTGCCGCATTAAATCCAATTCCTCAATTAAGGATTCATTTTCAATGGATTGATTTTTCATTTGATATCCTTCAAAATAAAAAAGATATTGGCTGGATAGCTGAACAAGAGAAAAATATTTCTGACAAATATTCCTATTATAGAACGAATAAGTCAAGAATGAAATAGCTTCGGTTCTCAGGCCAATTTGAAGATGTCGGCTGCAAAGGTTCAATTTTTTTATAAAAGTGACAGTTCCGTTAGCATAGGTTACCGTTCGAAAGGTTGTTGAAACATCTTGACATCAACAATCCATATCTTTAAGTTTCCGGATCAGATATATATCTTTAAATCACAGGAGATGAGTCAAATGGCGGATTTTAAATATCAGGAAATGTTTCCTCTGGGGGAAGATACGACCGAATACAGGCTGCTTACGAATAAGTTTGTTGCAACTTCCGATTTTGACGGAAAAACAGTTGTAAAAATCGAGCCGGAAGGGCTTACCCTTCTTGCTGAAGCGGCGTTTAAAGATGTATCCCATCTTTTGAGAGCATCTCATCTTAAACAGCTTTCGCGCATATTTGAAGATCCCGAAGCTTCTGAAAACGACCGATATGTCGCCCTTGAGATGCTAAAAAATGCTGTTATCTCAGCCGAAGGCATTTTCCCGATGTGCCAGGATACGGGGACAGCCATTGTATCAGGGAAAAAAGGCCAGCAGGTATGGACGAGTTTTTCGGATGAAGAGGCAATTTCAAAGGGCATTTTTAATGCTTACATAAAAAACAATCTCCGGTACTCTCAGAATGCCCCTCTTACAATGTTTGATGAAATAAACACGGGCTGCAATCTCCCTGCCCAGATAGAATTATATGCCACGGAAGGCGATTCTTACAAGTTTCTGTTTATAGCAAAAGGCGGCGGGTCGGCAAACAAGACTTTTCTTTTCCAGGAGACAAAAGCGATATTGACTCCTGAAAAACTCCTTGATTTCATGAAAGCTAAGATGAAGACCCTGGGAACGGCTCCCTGCCCTCCATACCATCTCGCTTTTGTAATTGGCGGCACTTCGGCCGAATTTAATCTTAAAACCGTCAAACTTGCCACAGCACGTTATCTTGATTCTCTTCCAACAAATGGAGATGTTACGGGGCATGCTTTCAGGGATATTGAGCTTGAAGAAAAGCTTTTGAAAATTTCCCGTGAACTTGGAATCGGCGCCCAGTTCGGCGGAAAATACTTCTGTCTCGATACAAGAGTTGTCCGCCTTCCGAGACACGGCGCTTCGTGTCCTATAGGGCTTGGCGTAAGCTGCAGTGCCGACAGAAATATAAAGGGAAAGATTACGCGGGAAGGAATCTTTCTTGAGAAACTTGAAAAAGACCCCTCAAAATATCTTCCGCAGATAAAGGAATCCGGAACCGGTGCCGTTTCCATAAATCTTGAAAGACCGATGGATGAGATAAGGAATATCCTGACTAAATACCCGGTTGCGACAAGGTTCCTTCTTTCAGGAAAAATTATTGTGGCGCGGGATATCGCCCACGCGAAACTGAAGGAACGGCTCGATAAAGGTGAAGGCCTACCGCAGTATTTTAAAGACCACATCATATATTATGCGGGACCGGCGAAAACACCCGAAGGTTATCCGTCCGGCTCCTTCGGCCCGACAACCGCCGGAAGGATGGATCCCTATGTTCCCGAATTTCAGAAGCAAGGCGCATCCATGGTTATGCTTGCCAAGGGGAACAGGTCAAAAATTGTAACCGATTCATGCAGAAAATACGGCGGCTTTTATCTCGGCTCGATAGGCGGACCGGCCGCAAGGTTAGGAAAGGAGTGCATAACCAAAATAGAAACTGTCGAATATCCGGAGCTCGGCATGGAAGCCATATTCATGATCACGGTAAAGGATTTTCCGGCGTTTATAATTGTAGATGACAAGGGGAACGACTTTTTCGAAAAGCTGCTTATATAATAAAGACGAATATCGAATATAGAATATCGAATGTCGAATATCGGGATTCGAAGTGCGCTATCCTTTTTTTATAGATTCGGCATAGATTTCTATCGGGTGTTTTACGGTTATCTTTTCATTTGCCCTGGACAGCATATCCGATATCTGTATCATGCAGGCAGGACATCCGGTTGCAACGACATCGGCTCCGGCAGCTTTTATGTTCCCTGACTTTCTTTTTCCGATACCGGAAGATATTTCATAATACTGCAAGTTAAAGCTTCCGCCCATGCCGCAGCACCAGTCCGCTTCAGGCATTTCTTTAAATGAATAATCTTTGTTTGTCTTGATCAATGTTCTGGGTTCAGATGAGACGCCGAGCGATTTTTTGAGATGACACGGATCATGGTAGGTTATTATGACCGCATCACCTTTATCTGAAGTCTTATTCCCATCCTGTAATTTAACGCCGATTTTTGAAACCAGAAACTGATTTATGTCAAGAGTTTTACCCGATATCTTTTCCACTTTCGATTTAAGCGCATTATCCGAACCGGCATCGGCCATGAGCGGCCAGATTTTTTTTATAGTTGATGTGCATGTCGCGCACGCCGTGACAAGATAGTCGAACCCGGCTGATGAATATTTTTCGATATTATAGCGCAGCAGTCTTTCAAACGACCCGGCATCTCCGGAAGATACAGCCGGAATACCGCAGCAGCCCTGCCCTTCGGGAATAAAAACCCCGATGCCGTGATGGGAAAAAACATCAAGGGCCGCTTGCGCAACGTTCGGATAAATCTTGTCTATGAGACATCCGGTATAAAAAG
>Ga0105102_10000563_pt1 | contig 11350 bp, 11 predicted proteins | sample PPLLaktember2015_FD_87032 | JGI IMG/M metagenome (GOLD analysis project Ga0105102, IMG submission 87032) | Freshwater sediment microbial communities from Prairie Pothole Lake near Jamestown, North Dakota, USA - PPLs Lake P7 Core (6) Depth... | ecosystem: Environmental > Aquatic > Freshwater >...
CTACCCCACTGTGCGCGGCCGGCTCACCGATCTGATCCGCGCCTTAGGCTTCGAGATCCTCGACGAGCCGCCGGCTGAGGCCCGCCAGCGCAGCGCGCAGCAGCGCCAGGCTGTGCTAGAGGAGCTGGCCGTCGGCAAGATCAGCGCCGAAGAGGCTATCGCATTGCTGCAGACCGAACGCTAGGACGATTCGAGACGATAGGAGAAACGAGCAAATGACCAACACCAGTGAACAATCTGCTGGCAACGGCAGCACGGGCTTCCACTTCGAGCGCGGCGACGACTGGGTGCGTTTCACCGCTGACCTGGGACAGATGTGCCAGACCATCGGCGAGCAGGTACGGCGCACGGTGGCCGAGATCGACATCGACTCCATCATCGACGAGGTGCGGCGCACGGTGGCCGACGTGACAGCCGAGGCGCGCGAGGCAGCCGACAACTTCCGCAGCGCCCAGCATTGGAGCGGCCCCACCCGGGTGCGGGTGGATATTCAGGCTGACTCGCCTGCTCAGCCCAGCCAGAGCGCTGCCCGCCCGAACCTGGAGACGGAACGAAAGGCCGTGTTGGACCTGCTGGCGCAGGGTCGCATCAACGCTGGGGAGGCAGCCAGGCTGCTGGACGCGCTGGGCGACTGATGCAGCCTGCTCCAGCCGGGTGACTTGCCAAAACGCCTAAGCTGTGTCATCATATCGCCATTCCTGTTTGCAGCATGGCAATGGCAATGAGCGCTCAGCTAGCAATCGACCAACGCACATCCTATCGCGGCCTGCGCCCGCTCGACCCCCGCAAGGACCTCAACCAGGTGGCTGACCTGATCGAGGAGGCATTCACGGGCGAGCTGGAGCCGGGCGGCATCGCGGCCCTGCGCGATCTGCGCGTGCTTTCCCGCATGGGCCCCCTGGTCGGCCTGATGGCCCACTCCGATCCGTATCTGGAGGACGTGCTGGGCGGCTTTGTGTGGGTCGAGGATGACCGGGTGGTCGGCAATGTGACCATTCAGCGGCTAGACGCCTATGGCACGCGCTGGCAGATCGCCAACGTGGCTGTGACCAAGGCCTATCAGGGCCGCGGCATCGGACGAGCACTGGTTGAGGCCGCGCTGGAGCGCATCGCCGATCGGCGCGGCAGTTGGGCCGTCTTGCAGGTGCGTTCGGACAATCGGGTCGCCAAAGGGCTGTATCAACAGTTGGGCTTTGAGAGCCTGACAGAAGACGTGCTGATGCAGCTCGACCAGGCGCCATCGCAGGTGACGGCAGTGGAGCCGCCTGCCGGGTTGCGTCCGTATCGCCACGACGAGTGGCAGGCCCGCTACACCCTGGAGTCCGCCTGCCGCAGCGCTCTCGCCCAGTGGTGGCGGCCCGTACGCTCCCACGACTTCCTGCAACTGGCGGAAAGCCGGATGGGCGAGAAGATCTGGGAGGCGCTGGGGCGCAACCGGATGCGCCGCTGGGCCATCCAGGGTGAGCACGGCCTGGCGGGCTGGCTGTCGATTGACGCCCGCCGCTGGCAAGGCGTCCACCGCTTGGCCTTTGCCGTACACCCCAGTTGCCGCGGGCAGTTGGAGCAGGCGCTGGTCGGCTACGCCCTGATGTTTCTGGCGGACTACCCGAGCTGGCCCGTGCGCGTGGAGCACCAAGGCGAGCATCGCGAGCTGGTTCAGGCGCTGGAGGCGGCCGGCTTCCGCACGGTGCGCAACCACCTGGCGATGCGGTTCAAGCTCACAGCTTCCTGAAAAGCGCGTTTCTTGGGCGCCTGAAGGGTTGCACTCCCACCTATGCCAGCGATCAGGAGATGGTACTTATGACGACTAGCGAAGAAAGACTACGCATCTTGAAGATGGTGGAGCAGGGACAGATTTCGGCCGAAGACGGCTCCCGCCTGTTGGAGGCGTTGAGTGGTGCAGAGCGGCGGCGCTCGCAGATTTCGCCCCCCCCTGGCGCACCAACCGGCTCCGGCCGCTGGCTGCGCGTCCGTGTTACCGATGCCCGCACCGGCCGCAACAAGGTGAACGTCACCATTCCTATGGGGCTGGTGGATGTGGGCCTCAAGATGGGCGCCCGCTTTGCGCCTGAGATGGAAGGGTTTGACCTGGCTCAGCTTTCTGAGCTGGTGAAGTCCGGGGCGACCGGCAAGCTGGTCGAGGTACAGGATAACGAAGACGGCGAGCTGGTGGAGATCTTCATCGAGTGATGGGCGCCCCCTGTGCGCGAGAACGCCAACGGACCGGTTGCTCAGGCGAGCGTCGGTCCGTTGGCGTTTTCAGACCTGAAAGCTGCCGATGATTTGCAGCTCTGGTGTGTTGTGGCGGGTGAGCACCAGGCCCAAGCTATAGCGAGTACCACCTTCGGGCATGCGGAACTGAAATGCGCCGTCGGCATCGACGCGACCGCTGGCAACCAGCCCGCGGGGGCCGAACAGGCGCACGGGCGCGTCATGCCAGCACGTGCAGGTTTCATCGACGGTCAAACGGCCATGCAGCTCGCTGTTGACCGCGCTCAACGCTACCAGCAGCGTGTGGGGCGAGTCGCCAATGAGGCACTCTGCGCTCTCCAGCAGCCATTCGTTGCCACATGAGACCAGATTAACACGGCTGGAGCCGACTTGCAGCGTCTCGCGGGCTGCAGCCAGCACAGCGTTGAAAGAGTCGGCCTGTGCGCGGCACGCAGCGCAACTTTCCAGATGTGCTGCCAGCTCAGCGTCGCTCTGGCCAAGGGCGTGTAGAATCAGGCGCTGGTCGGTAGCGTGCCATGAGGTTGATACCACGGTTGTCATCTAATTGCCATGCCTCTTCACCATATTTATACGAGAAAACTACGAAATTGTGTCACGTATCACGAAGCTTTGCAGGCAGTTTTCTTGACTAGGCAGGTCATCCGCTACGGTGCATACCGGTTTCCCACTGGGATGCTGGCGAGAGTTGTCGGGGGGACAGAATCCAGATCAAATGTGGAGAAGCTGTAGCAGCATTGGGTTGCTGTGCAGCGCTTCGACGATCTGCACCTTAGCTGTCGATAGATCGGCCAGGTCGGGGAAGATTGTAGGATAGCGCTGTAGCAACTGGTCATCAGGCCATCCATCGAGAATCGCGTGCTGGAGTACGAGACTCAGCCGCTCATCGTCGGCTAGCACCACAAGCTGGATGTAGCGGTTCAGGATGAAGGGGGATTTGCGCAAACGCCGGACCAGGCGCGTTCGTATGACCTCGACCTCGCCTGGGGTGAATCTGTCTGGATAAAGCCCATACAGCTTGCGGGGCGGCAAGCGTTCCAGAAAATAGCCTCGAAACACCAGCCATTCACTTTCGTTGCTAATGATCTGATCGCCGATCTCCCGCAGCAGATCCTCCAGCGACTCATGTTGTGCCATCATCATGTCCACGCTATGGGAGTGCACGTCCGGTACGGTGCGGATCATCTGCTCAATGTGAGCTGCTTCCTGTTCTGTCGAGGACTCGATGACCTTGGGCGTCCGCCGTCTGGCCGTATCCATGATGAAGTTGTTGACCATGCGGCGCAGATAGCTCATCAGTTGGCTCATGGTCTCGAAGTTGAAGGATCTGGCCGCCTCAGAGCTGGAAAAGCGCAGCCACACCTCCTGAACGATCTCATCCTCGGTGAAAGCGCTGCGGATCACCGCGCCGTGGCGGCCGTTGAGCCAGCTCCGCACCCATTTGAGGAGGTAATGCTCACCGAGAAACTCCTCAGTGCTGTAGGCGGTGTAGATGAAGGCCCAGGCAGTCTCGTCGTGATCCTGGACGGCGCGCCGAAACAGCTCCAGGCAGTAGCTGTCATCGCCGGCCTGGCGCGTGCGCAGGTAGGTCACGGTCGTAGCATGACAACACTGAATGAGTTGATCTAGCGCAAGCGATCGCAGGTTGGCCATAGAGACCACAATCTTTGCTCGGCAACTGGGAGAGCTGCGGGTAGCTGTAAGTGCCCCAATGTTCGTTTTAAACTCAAGGTCCTGGCAGAAACATGGACTGCGGCAGCCGCCAGTCATAGACCGGCGCCAACACGACGGAATTATAGCGCAAATGCCTGCATTAACGCAAACGCCACCGCGGTGGACCGATACAGCTCAAACAGTCCCCAAGAGCGGGGTTGAAAAGTCCGCGATGCGGACTTCGGAAGTCTATGAACCGATATTCAAAAACCCTCCAAGAAAAAGGGCAGCGCACTGATTGCGCTGCCCTAAGGAAAACTATTCGGGAGACAGATTCTTACGCCGCCATGGCCTGCCGCTGCAACTGCGGGCGAAACTTGTAGCTGTAGACGATGATCCCCTCGTCGCCTTGCTCGTTCAGCTTACGGGTCACCATCTCCACCGGCATGCCGATCTTGACCTGGTCGGGCATCACGTCGGTGAGCTGGGCTGTCACCATCGGGCCCTCGTCCAGCTTGACCAACGCCACCGGGTAGGGTGCAAAGGCCTCGAAGCCCGTAGGCGGGTCGAACACCGTCGTGTAGGAATAGACCGTGCCGCGGCCGCTCAGGGCAAATTCCTTCTGGGCAGGCTCGGCGCAGTGAGGGCAGACGTCGCGCGGCGGGAAGATCGCGTTGTGGCAATAGTCGCAGCGCTCGCCCACCAGGGCGTAGCGTTGTTTGCGGGTTCGCCATGTTCTTGCAACAGACATAATCGTTAAGCTCCTTCTGATTTTTGCGGTCAATGCCGCTGAATGCTGCAGCTTGCGTATAGCCGTCAAGCCTGCGTGTAGCCGTCAAGCCCGTAGCGCCTGAAATTTCTTTGTCCACGTTGCGGATTTTATCACAGTTCCTGCGCCAAAAGCTACCAAGCTGCCGTGCTGGCCGCGCCAGATCGTACGCTGATAGCTTTTGACAGTCTGTTATGGGTGCCAAACCACCTTTGTGGCAGGCAATGGGCGATTGATGCAGCCCCATGCGCCTAGCGGCGGTCTAATCACCCACCAGGATATGCGTCAGGATCGTCGCGCCGCTGCCGCCGATGTTCTGGGCCATCGCGATGTTGGCGTCATGCACCTGGTTCGGCCCAGCCAGTCCCTGTAGTTGCCTCTCTGCCTCCACGACCTGGTAGTCCCCGGTGGCGCCGACTGGATGGCCGCGCGCCTTGATGCCCCCTATGGTGGCAATGGGCAGACGGCCTTCGATGGTGATCTCCCCTTCCTCGGCCAGACGCACACCGCGGCCCCGCTCGGCGAAGCCGTTGGCCTCCAACGACAGCGCCGCCATGATAGTGAAGGCGTCATGCAGTTCGAATAGGTCGATGTCGTCGCGGGATAGGCCTGCCTGCTGGAATGCCTTGCGGCTGCTGATCTCGGCTGCCTCCAGCCACAGCGGATCGCGCCGGTCGTGGACGGCCAGGCTGTCGGTGGCCACCGCCGAGGCGGCTATGCGCACTGGCCGCCGGCCGTTGCGCAGCGCCCGCGCGTAGTCCTCCGACACCAGCACCAACGCGGCCGCGCCGTCGCAGATGGGCGAGCTGTCCATCAAATTGATCGGGTCGGCAATCATGGTCGCCTTGCGATAGCTCTCCAGCGTGATCGCACTAGGGAACATGGCGTTGGGGTTGCCGGTCGCGTTGTGGTGGGCATTGACCGCAAAATAGCCGAACGCGCCGTGGGGAATGTCGTATTCGTACATGTAGCGGCGCATCAGCAGCGCGTTGAGCGCCACAAAGGTCACGCCTTCGGCCGCTTCGTACTCCTGATCCGCGGCCATGGCCAGCCCGGCCGTGGTCTCGCGGCCAATGGTGTCGGTCATCTTCTCGACCCCGGCCACGATGACTACGTCATGTAACCCACCGGCCACAGCCATGTAGCCGGTGCGCAGCGCGGCCGCGCCGGAACCGCAGGCTGCTTCGACCTTGTAGGCCTCGATACCGCGTAGGCCCACGAAGTCCGCTACCAGCGCGCCCAGATGCTCCTGGCCCACCAACACGCCCGACAACATGTTGCCCACGTACAGCGCGTCCGCGCGCTCAATGTTAGCGTCGCGCATCGCAGGAATAATCGCATCATGCGCAATGTGCCGCAGCGACCGCTCCCATTGCTCGCCTACCGGTGTCTGGCCAATGCCAGCGATGTATACAGGTCTCATATGGTTTCGTTCCTCAAGTGAGGTAGATTGGTAGATCGGTAGATTGGTAGATCGGTAGATTGGTAGATCGGTAGATTGGTAAACTGGTAAATTGGTCGGATACGCCGCGCAAGATCCTGTCTGGCCACCTGGTCGATGTCTTGACCAGTCTACCAATCTACCTCTTACCAATCTACCTCTTACCAGTCTACCAATCTACCAACCTACTTCATCAACAACTTCCCCCGCATGCGTGCGTAGGTCGCATAGTCGACCTCGACGCGGCGGGCGATATAGTCCAGGGTCTGGGGGGCGCGGCCGCGGGCGGCATCGATGCGCTCGGTCACTTCCAGTGAGAACGCGTCGCTGCCCGCGCCGGAGCCAAAGGAAACCACCAGCACCCGGTCGCCCGGCCGCGCCTCGTCCAGCACGGCCGTCATGCCCACCAGCGAGGAGCCGGCATAGGTGTTGCCGATGCGGCCGACCAGCAGGCCGGCCTGGTACTGCTCCGGCTTGAAGCCCAGCAGCTTGGCAGCGCGCTGGGGAAACTTGATGTTGGGCTGATGCAGCACCACATAGCGGTAGTCGGCCGGCTTGCGGCCCAGCTCCGCCAGCATGATCTGCGCCGCGTTGGTGACGTGATGGAAGTAGGCCGGCTCGCCGGTGAAACGCTGGCCGTGGCTGGGATAGTGCGCATGGGCGCGGCGCCAAAAGTCGGGCGTATCGGTGACATAAGAAACCGACGCCTCGATAATGGCCAGGCTCTCCTCGGCCGGGCCGATGAGGATTGCTGCGCCGCCGGCCGCGGCCGTGTACTCCAACGCGTCGCCCGGCCGGCCTTGCGCTGTGTCCATGCCGATGCTTAGCGCGTAGGGCGCCATGCCGGAGCCGACGAAGGCAATCGCGGCCTGCATCGCTTCGGTGCCGGCCTTGCAGGCGAACTCCCAGTCGGCCGCCTGGGTCAGCGGCACGATGTCCAACGCCTCGGCCACGATGGTCGAGGTGGGCTTGACCGCGTAGGGATGCGACTCGCTGCCCACCCAGACTGCGCGGATGCGTTTGGGGTCGATCTGGGCGCGCGCCAGCGCGTTGCGCGCGGCCTCAATGGACATGCTGGCCGTGTCCTCGTCCAGCCCGGCCACCGCCTTTTCCTTGATGGGCAGCTCGGCGTCGCGGCCGCTCCAGACACGGGCCACCTCGCGCGCCGGCAGGCGGTAGATGGGCACGTAAGCCCCGTAGCCGACGATGCCTACGGGCCGGTTCGGTCGCAGCAAAACGCTATCTTTGACTTCGGTCATGAATTGTTAGCTCCCTTCGGCTGTCAGTTCGGCCACGATCTCGGCCGCGCGCGCTGCCCGGATCTGTCCCTCGGCGATCATGCGGGCCGCGACCTGCTCGACCAGATCGACCGGCGCGCCGGCGGCTAATGCCACGTGGCGGGCGTGTAGCGCCATGTGGCCGCGCTGGATGCCCTCAGCCGCTAACGCACGCAGGGCTGACAGGTTCTGCGCCAGTCCCACAGCGGCCATCAACTCGGCCAGCTCGCGAGCCGATGCCACGCCCAGGATCTTGAGCGCGACCTGCGCCGTGGGGTGGACTTTGGTCGCGCCGCCCACAATGCCCACGGCCAGGGGCAGCTCGATGCGCCCAACCAACGCCGGCTCGTCCCCATCCCTGACCACCTGCCAGTCGGTCAGGGCGCGGTACTGGCCATCGCGCGCCGCATAGGCGTGGGCGCCGGCCTCCAGCGCCCGCCAGTCGTTGCCGGTGGCGATGGCGACCGGATCGATGCCGTTCATGATGCCCTTGTTGTGGGTGGCGGCGCGGTAGGGGTCAGCCCAGGCGAAGGCGTTGGCTTCGGCAATGCCGCGCGCCACCTCGACGCCCTCCAGGTCCTCGCTGGCAAAAACGCTCACGGGAATGCGGCATGTGGCCCAGGCCAGCCGGCGATCGCTCAGGTTGCTCAGGATGCGCAATTTCGCTCGCCCACCCGTGAGCGATTCCAGCAGCGGCGCCGCAACCTCGGCAGCCGTGTTGACCGCGTTGGCGCCCATCGCATCTCGGCAGTCCAGCAGCAGATGCACGATGGTCATCGGTCCCACCGGGGTATCGGACAACTGGCGCACCTCGACGCCACGGAAACCGCCGCCAGCCCGCAGGATCGACGGATGCAACGGGTCGATCAGCGCGGCCAGTTCCTGCTGCGCTGCCAGCACGGCCTGCGCTGCCCGCTCCGGGTCGGGCACATCCAGCAACTGCACCTGGCCGATCATAATCGGCTCGCTACTGCCCGCCTCGAAGCCGCCGGCGGCCCGCGTCAGCCGGGCCGCGTTGCTGACAGCCGCAATCACCGAGGGCTCCTCGACGACCATGGGGACCAGGTAGTTGCGACCGTTGACCAGGAAGTTGACACCCAGGCCCAGCGGCAGGGCAAACAGCCCCAGCGCGTTCTCCACCATGCGATCGGCCTGCTCGACGTTAAGGCCGGCGCGCAAAGCTGCCAGGTCGGCATCGCTCAGTTCCGCCCACGCGGCCACCGTGGCCAATCGCTCACGGAGTGTTTGGTTGTAGAAACCGCTCAAGCGCGATGTGAGTCTTTCGCTCATAGCTTTACTGTCACATAAAAACGCCCCACGGCCTCAAGGGTGTGGGAGCGCGGCATAACTTCGCGACATTTGTTACGATGAACACTATAGCAGATCACACCTTCCAAAAGCTATCAGACTTTGCGCGGCCCCGAAGGCTGGCAGTAAATGGTGAGATGCACTACCGGTTGCGCCTACGGCCCACCAGGCACGCCAGCGAATGCAGCCACCGCGGCGCTGAGTGGTTTGAGCCAGACCTCCGGATAGAGAGCCGGCAGCAGGATCGCCGCCAAGCCCAGCGCTGCCAGCGCGATCATGATGCGCTCCTCTCGCTCCAGCAGCAGGTTGTTCAGCGGCCCCAGCAGCGCGCTCAGGCTGCGGATCAGGCCAACGGCCAGGCCCAGCGCGCCGGCCAGTACGATGACCGCCTGCAGCCAGTCCCGGCTGCCCAGCGCCTGCATCAGCGCCCATTGGCCGGCAAAGCCGGCTGTCAAGGGCATGCCAGCCAGGCTCAGCACGCCCAGCAAAAAGGCCGCCGATGTCCAGGGCAGGCGCGTGCCCAGCCCCTGGATGTGGGCGAAGTCGGTCTGGCTGCCAGCGCGCTGGCGAAGGACGGCCAACCCATAGGCCGAGACCATCATGGCCACGCCGCGGGCAATCAACAGCAGCCAGACCAGGGCCCATGACCCGCGCGTTCCCAACCCCACCGAGATCAGCACGGCGCCGTAGGTGAAGAGCGCCGCGTAGCTCCACAGCCGGCTGATGTTGGTCTGCACCCCGCCGGCCAGCCCAGCCCACAGGCAGGTGGCCATACCGCCGTACAGCAGCAGCTCGCCCAGCCGCAGCGCTGACAGGGTAAAGAAGAGCGTGGCGCCTTGCAGCCACTGGTATTGCACCAGCAGCGCCTGCAGCAGAGTGATCGCCGTTGCTGCCAGAGCGGTCAGCAGCCAGGCTGCCACCAGCGGAGGCGCCTCCTCGCCCAGGCTGACGGCCGGGCCGTGCAGTGGCCAGGGCGCCAGCAGCAGCAACAAGCCGATGCTGGCCAGTTGTCCGGCCAATTGCAACGCCTGGACGCTCTCCGGGTCCAGCGGCGCCTGGTCTACATACCACGCTGCCGCCAGAAAGAGGGGGATGGTCAACACAGGCAACCAGAGCGCTCGCACCGCGCCGCGCGTGCTGCCCTGACGGCCGGCCTGGATCACGAAGGCGGCAACGGACACCACAGCGGCCAGCAAGATCGGCGCCAGCCAGGCCGGTTGGATGGTCAACACCGCGCCGAACAGGCTGAACAGGGCCAGGCCAAAGGGGAAGAAGGTACGGCCCTGTGACACGCGCCAGGCGCCCAGATAGGCGGCGGCCAGCGCCAAAGCCAACCAGCCCAGCACCCATTGAGCCGTGGGCTGCATCGCAAAGGTCTGGCCCAGCAGCACCACAGGCGCGTTGACCCGCACAACACGACCGAGGAACAACACGGCCTCGTTGTTGGGCCAGCGCCACAGCAGCAAGCCGAGCGTCAGCGCGGCCACGCCAGCCAGCGCGCTGGATGGCAGCGGCCAGCGGCGCAGTAGATAGACTAACAGCGCAGCCAACAGCGGCAGGGTCAGCACCAACACCACGCCAGACATCAGTCGCTGCCCTCCCGCTTGTTGCTCCAGAGGGGGCCGCGAGCGATCATCAGGTAGCCGGTCGCCAGGGCCACGAGCAGCTCGACCGTGCTCAGCAGCCAGATCAGCCAGGCATCCTGTTGCAGAGCCGCCAGCAGCAACTGTGTGGCTGCCAGCCAGAGCAGCAAGGCCACGCCGGCCTGCAAGGCTTCGTCCCCCAGGGCCAGACCCAGCAGACCAAAGGCTCCCAGCCAGATAACCACAAAGCGCACATCAGTTGGCAGCGCCGGCAAAGGCAGCCTGGGACGCAGCGTCAGGATCAGCACAGCCACGGCCAAGGCGATCAAGATGCGAAACAGGGTGGTGGATGCCAGCGGGCGAGCTTCCACCCCCTGGCTGTGCTGGAAGGGCAGGAAGCTGCCGCCCCAGCCGGCCTGCTGGGCGGAGATGTACCAGATGACGGCTGCCAGGCCGCCGACCACGACGCGCAGCAGGGCCCACTGGGGCGGCAGCAGGCTGGCGGTGAGCACAGCCAGGCCGGAGTAGACGACCATCAGCATGGCCAGCACCAGACGCCAGTCGCGCGCAGCCGTGAGGACGATCACGCCCAAGCTGATGGCCAGCAGCAAGGGGGTGCCGGCCAGCCGATCGGCCTGTTGAAACAGCGTGTCCAGGCTGGGGAAGGGGGGAAGGGGTTGCATCGTAGATTTTCCAGGTGGCGCCAGGCTACAGTTGCACGACCAGGACGGCCAGCAGCAACACCAATACGACCCAGCCGAGGTAGCCCTCTCCCTCGACGACCAGCAGGGCGTTGCGCCAGCCCAGCTCGATCCATTGCAGCAGCCAGCCCAGCCCTGCCAAAATCCAGCCCAGCCCCGCGGCCGCGGCCAAGCGCTTCTGCCATTGCTTGAAGAGCGAGCCGGGCTGCTGGGCCAATTGGTAGAAGCCGACACCCAGAGTCAGGGCGGCGACGATGACCAGGAGCTGTAGCACGCCCAGATCTCGGAGTAGGTCGCCCAGAGAAAGGACGCTGCCGAAGTTCGCCTGCACGGCCAGCCGCGTCGGCTGGAGACCCCACAGCAGGTTGGGTACCACCACCAACCCCAAC
>Ga0105102_10000565_pt1 | contig 11338 bp, 8 predicted proteins | sample PPLLaktember2015_FD_87032 | JGI IMG/M metagenome (GOLD analysis project Ga0105102, IMG submission 87032) | Freshwater sediment microbial communities from Prairie Pothole Lake near Jamestown, North Dakota, USA - PPLs Lake P7 Core (6) Depth... | ecosystem: Environmental > Aquatic > Freshwater >...
CCCAGGCACGCACCGCCCAAGCCCTGGCCCAGGCCAGCGCCAAGGAGCAGAGCGAGGCCGCGCGGGCCCTGGAGGAGGCCAGGCAGGCCCAGGATCGCCTGAACGCGGCCGAAGACAAGGCCCACCAGGCCGTGGAACGGGCCAGGACCCTGGCGGAAGAGGAGAGTGATCTCGATCCGCCAGCCGTGGCTGAAGCCACTGACACGGTCGCCACCGAGGGCGGCGACGACGCCAGCGGCACGACCCCCACCCGAGCCCCCGCCAAGTCGGCGGCGCCAAGGAAAACCCTGATCCGGCCGGCCATCCCCTCGGGCAGGGCAAGCTGACCCCTCCGGTAATCCTGTAGGCCTGGGTCCCAACCGCGCGGGCGGCAGGGCATCCGGCCCGCCGAGGCCCCCATGGGCCTCGGGTCCTCCGAAGACCTATCACCTGGGGTCTGGTGGACCCTTTCGCGCTTTTATGGCGCTGGCCGGGGCTAGTCTCCCGGCCAGCCCACTTCCCGAGCGCGACCGCCTTTTTCTTGAGCGGCGGCAATGCGCGTCCTCGTTTTCTTCGTGTATGGTTAGCGTTTCGCAACCCTGAAGGACTCGAACGATGGACGTGGAGTTGATCGAAATCCGCGATTTCCTGGCCTCTCACCACCCCTTTGACCTGCTGCCCGACAGCGTATTGGAGTACCTGCCCAAGAAGCTGTCGGTACGCTATTTCCGGCGCGGTTCCGAACTCCCGCCCAAGGATGCGGACAAGCCTTATCTCTATATCATCCGCCGGGGCGCGGTGGAACTGCGCGACGCCAGCGGCGAACTCGCCAGCAAACTGGCGGAAGGCGATCTCTGCGTCATGGATTGCCAATCCGGCGATGCGGCCCTGAATCTCGCTGGCTCGACGGCCGAGGATACCCTCTGCTACCTCCTAACCTGCGATGAACTCGTCAAGCTGCGGAAGGCCTACCCGGATTTCGCCACCCACTTCGAGCGCTCCATGCACGACCGGTTACGCAAGGCGCTGAACATCATCCAGGAGGAGCCCGCCGGCGGCAGCAGCCTCATGACGGTGCACATCCGGGATTTTGTCGCCGGACGCAAGGTCATCGGCGCCACCCCGGAGACCTCCATCCGCGAGGCCGCCCGCATCATGACCGAGGCCCGTGTCTCCTCACTCTTCGTCCTCGATGGCGAACGCCTGGCGGGCATGATCACGGACCGGGACCTGCGCAGCCGCTGCATCGCCGCCGGTCTCTCCTTCGAGGAGCCCGTCAGCCGCATCATGACCTCCAATCTCCACACCATCAGCAGCGGCACCCTGGCCTTCCAGGCCCTCATCACCATGACGCGGCTCAACGTCCACCATCTACCGGTGCTGGAGGATGACCGGGTACTGGGCATGCTTTCCACCTCCGACCTGGTGCGCTTCCAGAGCGCCAACTCGGTGTACATGGTCGGCGACATCCACAAGGCCAATGACCTGGACGGCCTGGTCGCCCTCAGCGCCAAGGTGCCGGAGTTGCAAGTCCACCTCGTCAACGGCGGGGCCACGGCGGATCAGGTGGGCCAGGCCGTCAGCGCCATCACCGACGCCATCACATCGCGCCTGCTGGAGATAGCCGAGTCAGAGCTGGGCCCGCCACCGGTGCCCTACGCCTGGATGGCCGGTGGTTCCCAGGCCCGGCGCGAACAGTCCTCCCATTCAGACCAGGACAATGCCCTCCTCATCGCCGATCACATGAAGCCGGAGGACGACGCCTACTTCGCCGCCCTGGCGCGCATCGTCAATGACGGCCTCAACGCCTGCGGCTACGTCTATTGCCCCGGCGATGTCATGGCCACCAACCCCAAGTGGCGCCAGCCCCTGCGCATCTGGCGCAAATATTTCAATACCTGGATCGAGAAGCCGGAACCCATGGCCCTGATGCTCTCCAGCGTCTTCTTCGATCTGAGGGCGATCCATGACCCGGAGGGCATGTTCGAGGAACTGCACGAGTACGTCCTCGACCTTTGCCGCGCCAATCGCATCTTTATTGCCTACATGGCGGCCAACGCCCTCAAGCACCGGCCACCCTTGGGTTTCTTCCGCAACTTCGTGCTCATCAGCGGCGGCGACCACGACCATACCCTGGATATCAAGCACCGCGGCACCGTTCCCATCATCGACCTGGCACGAGTCTATGCCCTGGGGGCCGGCATCGCCACCATCAACACCCTCGAGCGCCTGGAGCAAGCCGCCAAGGCCAAGGCCGTGAGCGAGGAAGGCGCCGCCAACCTCATCGACGCCATGGAGTTCATCGGCGCCCTGCGCCTGCGGCACCAGACGCAGCAATTGCGCCGAGGCGAAAGCGCGGACAATTTTCTGTCGCCGGACACCCTGTCCCAACTGGAGCGAGGTCACCTCAAGGACACCTTCTCCCTCATCAACACCATGCAGGAATCCCTGGGCCAGCGCTATCAGGCCGGACGCTTCACCTGACCATGATTTGGCCCCAGCTCCCGGACCTACAACGCCGCTGGCGCCTGCGCAAGGCGCCAGCCGGTCCCCTGCGGGACTACCTGGAGACGCCCTTCCCCGCGCCAGCAACCGATTACCGTCAGGTGGACTTCCTCGCCATCGACCTGGAAACCACGGGACTCGACAGCAAGAGGGACCACATCCTCAGCTTTGGCTATGTGAGTCTTCACGGCAACCGCATCGACCTCGACAGCGCCCACCACCGGCTGGTGCGCACCGACCGCGCCATTCCCGAGGCGAGCGCCGTCATTCACCAGATCACGGATGACCAGGCCGCCACTGGCGAGCCCCTGGAGGAGGTGCTGACCGAGCTGCTCCAGACCCTGGCCGGCAAGGTCATGATCGCCCACCATGCCCATATCGAGCAGACCTTTATCAGCCTCGCCTGCAAGCGCATCCTCGGCGGGTCCCTGCTAGTACCCATCGTCGATACCCAGATCCTGGCGCTGCGCACCTTTGAGCGCCGCCAGATCGCCTTCAAGGGGTCCGACCTGCGCCTGCATGCCCTCGGCACCCGCTACAACCTGCCCCGCTATGGCGCCCACAATGCCCTCAGCGACGCCCTAGCCGCCGCCGAACTATTTCTCGCCCAGGCGGCCTATCGCGACAGCGGCAAGGGCGCCCCCCTGCGGGACTTTCTTGCCTGAGAGCAGGCAGGGTGGAATCGAAAGGACGGCGATTACGGTATCCTTGTGGCGAAGGCTCTGGCAAGGGGTTAGACTTGTGCCCAGCCTTGTTTAGCAATCAGGCATTCCCGCGCCCGCGACGGGACACGGGGAGGAAGGCGACGACAGCCAGCCGCCGATCCGAGAGGAGTCGGGGGAAACGAGGACGGCGGGACCGGGCTAGCCCGGCCATCCGCCACGCAAAAGAAGTAGGCGCGCTCGTCGCGCCAAAGGCTGTCGCCATCCAGGCCCCCTGGACTGGCCGATGGCCGGAAGTTAGCTCTTTCGCCCGGCCTACCATCAGGCCGGCGGATTTCATTTCACCCCTCAGATCAGGAGATTGGTTCCCATGTCGGAAATCAAGACCTACGACGTTCCAGCCGCCATCGCCGCCAAGGCGCATATCAACGCCGAACAATACGCCGCCATGTACCAGCAGTCGGTGGATGACCCAAACGGCTTCTGGGCCGAGCAGGCCGAAAAATTCGTCACCTGGAGCAAAAAGTTCGACAAGGTAATGGATTACAGCTTTGACCCCGAAAATCTTTACATCAAGTGGTTCGAGGGTGGTCAGCTCAATGTCTCCTATAACTGTCTGGACCGTCACCTGGATACGCGTGGCGACCAGGTCGCCATCATCTGGGAAGCCGACAATCCGGCGGAAGACAAGAAGATCACCTACCGCGAGCTGCACGCCGAAGTCTGCAAGCTTGCCAATGTCCTCAAGTCCAAGGGCGTCAAGAAGGGTGACCGGGTCTGTATCTATTTACCCATGATCCCCGAGGCGGCGGTGGCCATGCTGGCCTGTACCCGTGTCGGGGCCGTGCACTCCATTGTCTTCGGCGGCTTCTCCCCGGACAGCCTGCGCGACCGTATCCTGGATTCCGACTGCCGCCTACTCATCACCGCCGACGAGAGTGTGCGCGGTGGCCGCAACGTGCCCCTGAAGAAAAACGCCGACACCGCCCTGGCCCAGTGCCCGAGGGTGGATACCGTGCTGGTGGTGAAGCGCACCGGTGGCAACGTCGCCTGGACCGAGGGCCGGGACGTCTGGTATCACGAGGCCCTGGCCAGCGCCGCCGCCGAATGCGCGCCCGAGCCCATGGACGCGGAAGACCCTCTCTTCATTCTTTACACCTCAGGCTCAACCGGCAAGCCCAAGGGCGCCCTGCACACCACCGGCGGCTATCTGGTCTTCGCCGCCATGACCCACAAGTACACCTTCGATTACCAGGAAGGCGAGATCTACTGGTGCACCGCCGACGTCGGCTGGGTCACGGGCCATACCTACATCGTTTACGGCCCTCTGGCCAACGGCGCCACATCCCTGATGTTCGAGGGCATTCCCAACTACCCGGATATGTCGCGCTTCTGGCAGGTGGTTGACAAGCACCAGGTCAACATCTTCTACACCGCCCCCACCGCCATCCGCTCTCTGATGCGCGCCGGTGAAGGCCCGGTGAAGACAACCTCCCGCAAGAGCCTGCGCATCCTCGGCTCCGTCGGCGAGCCCATCAACCCGGAAGCCTGGGAGTGGTACTACCGCGTGGTGGGTGACGCGCGCTGCCCCATCGTTGATACCTGGTGGCAGACCGAGACCGGCGGCCATCTGATCACACCCCTGCCCGGCGCAACCCCCCTTAAGCCCGGTTCGGCCACCCGTCCCTTCTTCGGCGTGGTCCCGGCCCTGGTGGACCCGGCGGAAGGCACTCCCATTCTGGGCGCCGGCGAAGGCGCCCTGGTCATCACCCAGCCCTGGCCGGCACAGATGCGCACCGTCTATGGCGATCACCAGCGCTACATCGACACCTACTTCCGGCAGTATCCCGGCAAGTACTTCACCGGCGACGGTGCTCGCCGCGACGAGGATGGCTATTACTGGATCACGGGCCGCATCGATGACGTCCTCAACGTCTCCGGTCACCGCCTGGGCACCGCCGAGATCGAGTCCGCCCTGGTGCTGCACCCGCAGGTGGCCGAGGCGGCGGTGGTAGGCTACCCGCACGACATCAAGGGTCAGGGCATCTACGCCTACGTCACCCCCATGGCCGGCGTCGAGCCCACCGACGCGCTGAAGAAGGAACTGGTCGCCATGGTGCGCGGCGAGATCGGCCCCATCGCCATCGTCGACCTCATCCAGTGGGCGCCGGGCCTGCCCAAGACCCGCTCCGGCAAGATCATGCGCCGCATCCTGCGCAAGATCGCCGCCAACGAGATCGACAGCCTGGGCGATACTTCGACCCTGGCCGATCCAACGGTGGTCAACGATCTGATCGAGAATCGGGTCAACCAGTAGGGCCGGCGGGCGGGCCGTGGCGGCTTGACCGCCACGGCCCCAGGCGTCGACCGCCGGGCTCCAATTGGGAGAGCCCGACGCGACTTCATTACCAGGAATCCGTAATTAGTCTGTTTGAACGGCGGGGATGCCGGCGGCACCCCGCCGCTTTGTGTTTCGAGAGGTTGTTATTTTGATTTCATCCATGCGAGTCGGCGTCTTCGTCGATGCCGAAAATGTCCGTTACAATGGCGGCTATCAGATGCGTTACGACGTCCTGCGCCGCTTTGCCGCCCGCGAGAGCGGCACCCTGCAGCGCCTCAATACTTACCTGGCCTTCGATCTCGAGCGCGCCCGGGAGGATCAGGAATACGCAAAAAAATCGCGCGCCTATCAGCAAATGGTGCGTGACTTCGGCTGGAAGATCACCGTCAAGTATGTGCGCCGCTACACGGACGAGAACGGCAATGTCACCACCAAGGCCAACGCCGACCTCGATATGGCGGTGGACGCCATGCTCCAGGCTGGCAAGCTCGACCAGGTCCTGCTGGTCACCGGGGACGGTGATTTCCTGCAGGTGGTCAATGCCCTCCAGAACACTGGCTGTCGCGTTGAGTTGATCGGCTTCAAAAATGTCTCGCGCCAATTGCAGCAGGAGGTGGACACCTACTACTCCGGCTACATGATCCCGGAACTCCTGCCCATCTCCTATGAACCCCGCAACGAATGGGGCAAACCCGGTTCCTGCGTGCGCGGCGTCTGCACCAAGTGGTTCCCGGACAAGGGTTACGGCTTCCTGCGTTTTATGAATCAGATCTCTCCCAACCTCTGGATCACGGACCCCCGGGACGAGGGCTCGCCCTACACCAGCGTCTTCTGCCACGCCAACGAGGTGGCGGACGAGGTTAGCGAGGATATGCTCATGAACCGGGACACGGTCCTGGAGTTCTACCTCAACGAGAGCGAGCAGAAGGACAATGGCCTGGTGGCCAACAACGTGCGCCTTGCCTTTTCAGTCAATCGTTGACGATTTACGACAGGGCAGGGTCGGGGTCTGGGCGGGTAACGATCAATCCTCTTGGGGTCCCGGCATCAGGCTCCCGACCCTTGACGCTCCCGCGGGGGAAAACCAGACCCCGACCTGGCATGGCGAAGTCAGGTAACCCTAGCCTTCATAGAGTTTAGAAATCAGGGCCAGACCCAACCAGAGCCAGCAAAGCCCCATGGCCACCACACCCAGCGCCATCCAATTGTCGGGACTGGCCTCCTGCCTCATCCGCGAGAGTCTGCTCACGGAGGCCCGGGCCCTGAGCGCCCTCGCCGAGGCCGCCAAGCGCGGCAAACCCTTTGTCCAGCACCTGGTCGAGGAAAAGATTCTCGACAGCCGCCGTATTGCCCTGGTCACCTGCGAGGAACTCGGCGTCCCTCTGCTGGACCTGAATGCCGTCAATCCAGCCAATCTGCCCCTGGACCTGGTCAACGAAAAGCTGGTCCGCAAGCACCGCGCCCTGCCCATCCACCGTCGCGGCAACCGCCTCTTCGTCGCCCTCTCCGACCCGACCAACCACATGGCCCTGGACGAGATCCGCTTCAACACCGGCCTGACCACGGAGGCGGTGCTGGTGGAGGAGGACAAGCTGGCGGCCGCCATCGAGCGCGCCATCAATCGCGCCAACGAGGCCCAGGACGCCACCATGAGCAGTATCATGGAGACGGAACTGGTCAATCTCGACATCACGGACGCCGAGAAAGGCACGGTCGCCGACAACGAGCTCAATGTCGATGATGCCCCCGTGGTGCGCTACGTCAACAAGATTCTGGTCGATGCCATCTCCAGCGGCGCCTCCGACATCCATTTCGAACCCTACGAGAAGAGCTTTCGCATCCGCTTTCGCCAGGACGGGATGCTCCACGAGATCGCCTCGCCACCCGTTAATATCTCGCACCGCCTGGTGGCCCGTCTCAAGGTTATGTCGCGCATGAACATCGCCGAGCGGCGTGTCCCCCAGGACGGCCGCATCAAGCTCAAGCTCAGCGGCGCCCGCGACATCGACTTTCGCGTCAACACCCTGCCCACCCTCCATGGCGAGAAGGTGGTACTGCGTATCCTGGAGACGGAGGCGACCCTGGTGGGGGTGGAGGAACTCGGCTTCGACGAGGAGCAGAAGAGGGCCTTCCTCGCCGCCATCCACAAGCCCTATGGCATCATCCTGGTCACCGGCCCCACCGGCTCGGGCAAGACAGTCTCCCTCTATACGGGTCTCAACATCCTCAACCAGCCGGAGGTGAACATCTCCACGGTCGAGGACCCGGTGGAGATCCAGGTGCCCGGCATCAACCAGGTCAACATGAACCTCAGGACGGGCCTGACCTTTGCGGCCGCCCTGCGCGCCTTCCTGCGCCAGGATCCGGATATCATCATGGTCGGAGAGATCCGCGACCTGGAGACGGCGGAGATCGCCGTCAAGGCGGCCCAGACTGGCCACCTGGTGCTCTCGACCCTACACACCAACGATGCCCCCCAGAGCCTGACCCGCCTGGCCAACATGGGTGTCGCTCCCTTCAACATCGCCTCCTCGGTCCTGCTCATCATGGCCCAGCGCTTGGTCCGGCGCCTCTGCCGTCACTGCCGGAAGCCGGACAAGATCCCCCACCAGGCCTTGCTTGAAGAGGGCTTCACCCAGGAAGAGATCGGCGCCGGCCTCTCCCTCTATAAGCCCGTGGGCTGCGAACATTGCTACCAGGGCTATCGCGGCCGTATCGGCATCTATCAGGTGATGCCGGTCTCCGAGGCCATGGGCCGTCTCATCATGGAAGACGGTAATGCCATCCAGCTCGGGGATCAGGCCCGCGCCGAGGGCATCCTCGACCTGCGCCAATCCGGCTTGCGCAAGGTCAAGTCCGGCATCACCAGCCTTGAGGAAATCAACCGCGTGACCAAGGAATGAGGGCAATGGCCACGGCACCCACCAAAAGGCCCGAACCAGATAAGCATCCGCTCTTCGCCTGGGAGGGCAGGGACCGGCGTGGCCAGCGTGTCAAGGGCAAGAGGCCGGGCGCCGACGAGGCGGCGGTGCGCGCCGATCTGCGCCGCCAGGGCATCACCCCCACCAAGGTACGCAAGAAGTCCAGGGGTCCGGGGGGCGGCAACAAGAGGATCACGAGCAAGGACATCAGTATCTTCAGCCGCCAACTCGCCACCATGATTTCCGCCGGCGTCCCCCTGGTGCAGGCCTTCGACATAGTGGGCCGGGGCCACGACAAGCAGGCGATGCGAAACCTGGTCCTTGCCGTCAAGAACGACATCCAGAGCGGCACCGCCCTCACCTTGGCTCTGGCCAAGCACCCGCTCCAGTTCGACGCCCTCTTCTGCAACCTGGTCCAGGCCGGCGAGCAGGCCGGCGTACTCGACACCATGCTGGACAAGATCGCCACCTACAAGGAAAAGACGGAGAGCATCAAGGGCAAGATCAAGAAGGCCCTCCTATACCCGGCGGCGGTCATCATCATCGCCATCGTAGTGACCGTCGTCATCATGCTGTTCGTGATTCCCCAGTTCAAAGGGCTCTTCGCCAACTTTGGCTCCGACCTGCCGCCCTTTACCCTGCTGGTGATCAGTGTCTCGGACTTCATGCGCGACTGGTGGTGGTCCCTTGCCATAGCCCTCGGCGGGGCCGGCTACGGCATCGCCGCGGCCTTCAAGCGGTCGGCCAGGTTCCGCGAAGTGCTGGACCGGACCCTGCTTAAGTTGCCCATCCTAGGCCCAATCCTCCATAAGGCAGCCGTCGCCCGCTTCGCCCGTACCCTCGCGACCATGTTTGCCGCCGGCGTACCCTTGGTGGAGGCCCTCGCCTCAGTGGCTGGCGCGACCGGCAGCGTGGTCTATGCCGAGGCCGTCCGCCAGATGCGCGAGCAAGTGGCCAGCGGCCAATCACTTCACATGTCCATGCGCCAGGCCCACCTCTTTCCCCATCTGGTCATCCAGATGACGGCCATCGGCGAGGAAGCCGGTTCCCTCGACGACATGCTCTCCAAGGTCGCGGACTTCTTCGAGGAGGAAGTGGATAACGCCGTTGATGCCTTAAGTAGTCTGCTTGAACCCCTTATCATGGTCGTCATCGGCGGCCTGGTCGGCAGCCTGGTGGTGGCCATGTACCTGCCCATCTTCAAGATGGCGGCGGTGGTGTGAGGAAAGCCCATGTCAGCCCTCGATCTCTTGCTGCAGACTCCAATCCTGCTGTACACAACCGTCGGCCTATTTGCCCTGGCAGTGGGGAGTTTTCTCAATGTCGTCATTTACCGGCTGCCGCGCATGATGGAGGAAGAATGGCGGCGGGAGTGCGCCCATCTGACCCAGACCCAGGCGGACGATGCCCCCATGGGCTCCATCCCACCCCCGCTCCCCCCCTCGCTTTCACTCGCCAGGCCCGGTTCCCACTGTCCCCACTGCGGACACCGGATTAAGGCACGGGAGAATATCCCCGTCTTGAGCTACCTCTTCCTGCGCGGCCGCTGCGCGGCCTGCCAGCAGCCCATCGGCGCGCGCTATCCCCTGGTGGAGGTGGTTACCGCACTGCTGTCGATCCTGGTGGTCTGGCGCCTTGGGGTGACCTGGGAGGCCGCCGCCGCCCTAGTGCTAACCTGGGGCCTGATCGCCTTGGCCTTCATCGACATCGATACCCAACTCCTGCCGGACAGTATCACCTTGCCCTTGCTCTGGCTGGGGCTCCTGATCAGCCTCGATGGCTGGTTCGCCACCACCCAGGAGGCCATCCTGGGGGCCGCCCTGGGTTACCTTTTCCTCTGGGCCATTTACCAAGTCTTCAAACTGACCACTGGCCGCGAGGGCATGGGCTATGGCGACTTCAAGCTCTTTGCCCTCCTTGGGGCCTGGCTAGGCTGGCAGGCCCTGCCCCTGATCCTGATCTTGTCGAGCGTTGTTGGGGCCATCCTCGGCCTGGTGTTGCTCGCCCGGCGGGGTCAGAATCGCCATACCCCCCTGCCCTTCGGCCCCTACTTGGCAGCCGCCGGTTGGATAGCCCTCCTCTGGGGCCAGGGTATCAACGGCGCCTATCTTCGCTGGACGGGGCTTGGGTAAGGGGATGGAGGCCCCTGGCCGCCCCCGGCTGACGGTCGCCCTCACTGGCGGCATCGGCAGCGGCAAGACCACCGTCTCCCAGCGCCTGGGGGATCTGGGAGCTGCTATCATCGATACCGACCTCATCGCCCATCAAGTCACCGCCCCCGGTGGCGCCGCCATGCCAGCCATGGCAGAGGCCTTCGGACCCGAGGCGATCGCCGCCGACGGCAGCCTGGACCGGGCCGCCATGCGCCGCCGTGTCTTCGCCGACGCCGCCGCGCGCCAGCTCCTGGAGGCGATACTCCACCCCCTGATCCGTGCACGCATGACCGAGGAATTGAACCGCGTCAAGGCACCCTATGCCGTCCTCGCCATCCCGCTCCTGTTCGAGACCGGCTGGACCGACGCCGCCGACCGCATCCTGGTCGTGGACCTGCCCGAACCGCTGCAAATCGCCAGAGTCATGGCGCGTAGCGGTTTGGACGAGGACGAAGTCAGACGGATCCTCGCCAACCAGGCCAGCCGCGAGACCCGCCGCAAGGGCGCCGACGACCTCATCGACAACAGCGGCACCCTCGAGAACCTAATGGCACAAGCCGATGATCTGCATGGGCGCTATCTGAGGCTCACCCAATCCCCAACCCCATAAAATCGCTAGCAAGCCTGATAAATCTTGCTTGAGGACGAGGGGCACCTCGTTTATGCTCCCGATCGTGGGGGTATAAAACCCACGCCACCAAAAAAAACATCTAACGAGGACCTCCCCATGATCAAAAGATATTTCTTGCTCGCCCTAGGCTCCACCCTGGCGCTGGC
>Ga0105102_10000568_pt1 | contig 11302 bp, 11 predicted proteins | sample PPLLaktember2015_FD_87032 | JGI IMG/M metagenome (GOLD analysis project Ga0105102, IMG submission 87032) | Freshwater sediment microbial communities from Prairie Pothole Lake near Jamestown, North Dakota, USA - PPLs Lake P7 Core (6) Depth... | ecosystem: Environmental > Aquatic > Freshwater >...
TAGAGGTAAGCATAGAGAATTATATTGGGAAGATCAATTCAATGAAGCCTGATATCCTCGTGCTTATTGATTGCATGGACACAGGTTCTCCCCCGGGAAGCGTTGTTTTTCTGCCTGTTGAGGAGGTAACTGATATTACTTTCAATACTCATAATATATCTCTTAGGAATCTGGCGGCCTTTTTCACCTCTGAGGTATATATACTGGGGATTCAGCCGGCAACTATTGATTTTGGTGAAAATATTTCCGATATTGTAAGAATTGTGGCAGAAGATATTATTAACCTTATAAATAAGAGGAGGTAACCATGGCAGTCGATTATTTATGTAAAATGTGCAAGGGACATCTTAAGGTAAAAACATCAATTATCCTTGCAGCGTCTAAAATGAACAGTTCGCATAGAGGACTGGTCCTTCTTGATCCCGAGCTGGGAAACTACACTACCACAACGCACCCCCCCTTCAAAATTGAGGAAGATGCAGAATACACCTTTACCTGTCCGATCTGCCATTCGCAGCTTAACAGTGGAAAATACATGCACCTTGTAAGGATAATCCAGGTGGAAGAGGACGGAAAACAGTATGATGTCTATTTTTCAGATATTGGCGGCGAACAATGCACATTCAAGCTGGGCGGAGATAATATAGAGATAAAAGGGCCGGATGCTGCCAAGTATACCAAGTATTTTGACATTCCTGAAGAGGATAAGAAATACCTCTGAAGACAAATATACTCCTTTCATGATCACAGGAAGCAATAAGCCGAAAGATGCCTGAAAAAGGATGCTGCCAAAGGAAATCATTCACTTTTTTCGCTATCAGGCGGATATTTTTATAAGGAAGTAGTATTTAAAACAATGGAGAAAGTACTTCCATAGCCAAACTTACTTTCAACCATTATCTGTCCACCCTGAGCTTCTATAAACTCCTTGCTTATGGCTAAACCAAGGCCTGTGCCTTCCTTGCTGGTGCCAGGGACTCTGAAATATCTGTCGAATATTTTGTTTTTGTACTGAGGATCAATCCCTTGGCCGGTATCAATGACTGATATTTTTACTCTGGTTCCCGTTTGCAGACCTGATATCCTGATCCGGGAATTGTCGTAAGAATACCGGATCGCATTTGAAATAAGGTTCGTGAGAACCCACGCGGTTTTTTCTTTATCAATAAACACCTCAGCCAGTTCTGAAGGATAATCTTCAATAATTGAAATATTTCTCTGGTCAGCTGCAGGCCTGGTTGTGTTGATTGCATACCTGATGATTTCCTTTATATCGGAAGGCATCATGTTGAGCTGAATCTGGCCGGTTTCTACCTGCGTGAAATTCAGTATTTCAGCAACCAGCTTTAAAAGATTGTTTGTATCCTCTTCACAACTTTTAATCAGCTCCCGCTGTTCACTGTTAAGAGTGCCCGTTTGTTCATTTTCAAGCAACTGCAGACTGAATTTGATTGCAGAAATCGGTGTCTTCAATTCATGCGAGATAGTCGCAACAAAATTGGTTTTTGCCCGGTCAAGCTCCATGAATTTTGTGATATTCTTCAGAATAATCACATACCCCATGATATGTTCATCTTTTTCATATTGAGTGGTGTATGAAATATTCTGGATTTCCTTCTCATAAAATATGTCCTTGCCTTTAACCTCGAACTGAATTCTTGAATTCGCGTTATCGAATGAAAACCTGTTTCCCTTCTCCGGTTCTATTATTATCAGCTTGCCTGTCAGTTCATTTTTATTCGCCAGCTCGAGTATGTTTTCTCCAATCAGTTTCTCCCCTTCAAGTCCGGCAATTTTCAGGAATTCTTCATTTGTAAGGGTTATTTTCATATTCCTGTCAAATCCGATAATGGGATACTGAATCTTGTTTAACAGAGTTTCTGTGATTTTTCTCTCCGCCAGTAATTTTGAGATGTTGCTTTTATTGTATTCTTCAAGTTTTTGAGCCATCGTATTGAAGGAAATGGCAAGTTCTCCAAACTCACTGTGGCTTTCGAAGCTTACTCTCTGTGAATAATCGTTATCAGCAATATGCCTGATGCTTTTTGTAAGCTCTTGTATCGGATTTGAAATATTTCCCGGGAGAACGATGAAAAGCAGAAGCGAAATCAGGAAACAAAAAGCACTCAGGATGCTTATTAAAAGGATAGATTTATCGGCAGTGACGGAGGCGAAGGAACTTTTCCGGTCTATTGCGTCCAGATTAAGTTCCAGGATTTCAAACAGATATGACTTTGCCTCCTGCAGGGCAGATTTATTTTCGGGATTATTTTTCAATTGCAGAAAGCTTTCCGACAGCTTTTCTGTCAGTTCCTTCTCTCCGACTTCTGTAATGTTCTTTTTTTGTTTTGACAGATATGTTTCGAATGAATCCAGGGCATCCTTGTCCAGATCACTTTCCGAGAGAACTCTGAGCATGTTCTGAGTATAGACAAGTGTTTCCTTGTTATCCCTGATGATATTCCCGGAGGCTGCAGCCAGGGAGTTTATCTGCTTTATGGCAAAGTATGCCAGCAGGATTATCAGGGCAAATAATAATCCGATCCCGAGATAAAGCCTTGTCTTGATATTCATCGCTTCAAAGTTACCCATTGCCTCTGCAAAGATACTCCATTATTTCCCGTCATATTGATTTTATAGGTTATACAACTTTGGCTTTTGTGCCAAAAAATATAGTCCTGAACAAAACCAGGACAGGAATTATTTCCAGTCTTCCCGCCCACATCTGTATAATGTAGAGAATCTCAAGAACGGGGGACATTCCCGGATTTGTGATTCCGCATGACAGGCCAACTGTGCCCTGTGCAGATGCTGATTCAAAAAGAGCATCTTTCAATGCATAACCGCTTCCCATTAAGTAGTATGTAATTAATGTGGAGACAAGCAGAAACAGTAGATAGATGAATGAAAACATTGCAGCTGCGGCAAGTTCCTTATTCATCTCTTCGGGCAGCAGCCTTTTTTCATTGAATCTGACGACTTTTATTGAGTTCTCGGATGAGAAATAACTGCTGACCTGCCAGAACAATCCTTTAAATATCAGCAAGACCCTTATTATCTTTATTCCGCCAACTGTGGCTCCTGCAGCCCCGCCAACTATCATGCCTGCAATTACTATGAAAACAACTGAAGCGCTGTCCCACGAGTGAACGTCGGATGTCTGCCACCCTGTTGTGGATAAACCACTGACAAACTGGAATATGCCCACCCTGAAGGGTTCGGAAATCCGTCCTGCCTTCATCAGTATGAAAGAAAGTACAATGCTTCCGAGAATGCTCAGGATTATTACTGCCCTGGTTTGAATGTTTTTCCAGACCTGACTGATATTTTTATCGTAGATAACCCTGACATAGAATGGAAGGGCAAGTGCCCCAAGGATCATCGGCAAAACATAAAGCATTTCCATCCCGGTGCTATGGTATCCGGCTATACTGTCGTCGAGCGTACTGAATCCGCCGGTCGACTGGGCTGTCATGGCATGATTAATTGAGTCGAATATATTCTCCGTTAAGTTGTATTCCGGTAAGATTATGAGGGTCCCGATTACCATATAGACAAAACTGAACAGCGTGATTCCGATATAGACTTTCCATATTGAACGTGCCGTATCAATGATTGACGGTCTCAGGCGTTCGCCTGTCGATTCTGCCCCATAAAGGAGATATGCGGTTCTACCATTGGAATGACCAAAAACAGCCAGTGAAAGAATTACAAATCCGGCTCCGCCCAGGAGTTGAGTGTAGCTGCGGTAGAAGAGCAATCCTTTCCCGATTGAAGGTTCATGCACCGCCATACTTAATCCTGTAGTAGTAAAACCGCTCATGCTTTCAAATATTGAATGCAAAGGGTTTCTGAAGAAGTAAAGACTGGAGATATACTCTGATTCGGGAGGACAGTAGTGTTCCGCTATTTCAGCAGGTGTTATGTATGCCGTAATAATAAAAGGCAAGCCACCCATTATTGCAACTGAAAGCCATCCAAGCGCAGCTATTATCAACGCGTGTCTGTGAAGGGGTTCAACAGAGGCATGAAATCCTTTGTAAAGTGAAAATCCGGTAAAAATGCAGATTGCCGAGGAAATTAGAAGTCCCAGGGAAGAGCTTAGCTCACCGTATATCAATGAGACAATCAATGGTATAACCATTGTAAGGCCTAAGAGGATCAGAAGACTGCCTATTTGCCTGAAAACCATTTTTAAGGTGTCAAACCTGCTATGGTGATTATTAGCCTTCATGTCTGAATTATTCAATTGAAGAATGAACCAATATCCGGATGGCTGCCGGGCAGGGAAAAAACATATACCTCATCTTCCGCCTGAAGTTGAAAGTCGCCAAGTGTAATAAAGCCGGTGCCATTTCTGACTACGCCGCTTATGACATTATTCTCAGGGAAATTGAGTTCCCTGATCGGTTTAAGAGTAGCCTTCGAGTCTTGTTTCACAATGAACTCCTGAATTCTGGCATTCACACCGTATAAATGCGTCAGGATCCTTCCTTTTATAATGTAACGGAATATATAATTCGCCGCTGCCATTTTTTTGTTTATAAGGGTATCAATTCCCATTTCCCGTGTGTAATCGAAAAGTCCGATGTTTTCTACCATGGCAATGGCTTTCCTTACACCGTAATCTTTTGCGATAAGACAGGCGAAAATGTTGGTTTCGGAATTCCCGGTAACGGAAACAATGGCATCATAATTGCTTAATCCTTCTTCTTCAAGCAGCTTGATACTTGTTCCGTCTCCGCACACTATCTGAACGTCAGGAATGTTTTTTGCCAGATAATTGCACCTTTCAATGTCTTTGTCAATCAATTTGATCCTGTAATATTTGCTGAGTTGTAAAGCGATTTGTTTGCCTGTCCTGCTTCCTCCGATTACAAGAAGGTTTTTTATCCTGACCGATTTCTTGCCCGCATATTCAACTACAGAATCTTTGCCTTCGCCGGTTGCAACGAAATAAACAAGGTCATCTTTCATTAGTCGCAGACCGCCGTTTGGAATAAGTGTTGTCCCGTTCCGATGGACCGCAACAATCATAAAGGAGTTGTAAGGTATAAGGCCGGCTGTTTCAGCAATAGTCTTTTCAGTGACAGGACTTCCCTCATCAAGCAATAATCCCATCAGATACAGAACCCTGCCGTGGAAATTAAAAGTTTCTTTTAGTACCGGTGATTTAAGGATGTACTTTACCTCGCGTGTTGCAAGGGATTCAGGTGAAATCAGAACATCGACACCGGTATCTCTAAGGTCAAGACTTTTCGTGTCAGCCAGATATTCCATGTTATCAATTCTGGCAATGGTAAATTTCGCACCAAGTCTCTTACCGATGATGCAGGTTGTAATATTCGAGGATTCGACAGAGGTGACTGCAATCAAAAGATCCGCGTTTTCAATACCTGCCTTTTTCAAGACTTTATAGCTTGTGGAGTCGCCTGATACTGTTGCTATTCCAAGTTCCTTTTCAGCAATTGCAAGCTTCTCGTACTGAGTGTCAATTAATGTGATGTCCCGGAATTCAAGAATTAGCAATCTGGCAAGATAGTACCCGACTTCACCGTCACCGGCAATAATTATTTTCATTTCTTCTGTTGTGTTTCCGGGTCAGTTCCCGATTATCGTTTTTAGATAAACCGTTCTCAGTCCTTCAGGCATCAACTCCAGGTGCTGCTTAAGAGTCATTGAATTCTCCTCTGATGCCAGTACGATAAGAAATTCATTTTCAATGGCATTTTTCTCAAACAAGGTACCGTTTGAATACAGGAGAAATATTATCCTGAATGGTTCTTTCTGTCCTTCACTATTGTCGCTTAAAAGTTTCCTGGTGTATTCAGCAAAGCGGTGAAGCACCAAATAGTCTGTAGGTATCAGTTCATCCGTCTGCTTAAATGCTTCCGGAAACCAATGTTGCAGTGTCTTCTGAATTTTTGTTTCCATTGTCTTGCTGTTTGATTCATTACAGACAAGGCAATTCTGAGTCCGGAGTCGGGTCCTTAGGATTAAATGCTTGTATATTAAGATTATATGCTAACGCAGCTGGTTCTTGAAAGTAAAATAACCTTTCATTTTGAAAGGGTGTTATTGGCAGAATGAAAGGGTAGGGTTAAATTATATTGTATGCGGAAAGCTTGCGATACAGGGTGGTCAGGGCAATCCCAAGCAGGTCGGCTGCTTTTGTCTTGTTTCCGTTTGTATATTCAAGCACCCTCCTTATGTGTTCTTTCTCAACCGATTTAAGATCAATTGTATATAAAGGACGGCCGTGGGAAGTGGATTCTGTAGTATTCTGAATCTCAAATGGCAATAAATCAGCGGTAATTTCATTTCCATCAGCCAGGATAACACATCTTTCAAGGACATTTCTTAACTCACGAGTGTTACCATTCCATTTATGTTGTTCCAGCTTGTTGATGCACTCCGGTGAAATCCTTTCAATTTTTTTCCTCGATTTGGTGGCAAAAAGATGAAGGAAATGATATGCCAACAGCTCAATATCGATGATCCTTTCTTTCAGGGCGGGCAGTCTGATCTGGAAAACGGAAATTCTGTAGAATAAATCCTCCCTGAAATTTCCCTTTTCAATTTCCATTTGCAGATCCCTGTTTGTTGCTGCAATTATCCTGACATCTGTTTTAACAGGCTTGTTGTCGCCTATCATGATATACTCGCCTGTTTCTATTACTCTCAGGAGTTTAACCTGTAAATCCGTAGCCAGTTCTCCAATCTCATCCAGGAAAATTGTTCCGTTATTTGCTTCAGCCAGTAATCCTTTCCGGTCTTTTACAGCACCTGTAAATGCACCAGCTTTATATCCAAAGAACTCGCTTTCCAACAGGTCGTGACTGATAGCAGAGCAGTTTATTGCAACGAAATTTCTGTTTTTCCGGTTGCTCGCGTGATGGATCGCCTGCGCGAAAACTTCTTTGCCTGTCCCGGTCTCCCCTGTCAGTAGTACAGAGGTATCGCTGAAAGCCACTTTTTTAGCAAGATCAACCGCCTCCAGAATAAGTTCAGATTTACCGATTATGTTATCAAAGGAGTATTTGTTCTCCAGTTGTGTTTCAAGATGGAGAACACGTCTGGACAGTTCTGCTTTTTCAAAGGCACGATGAATCAATGGCACAATACGGCTATTGTCGTCACCCTTGGTAATATAGTCAAAAGCACCCGTTTTGATCGCTTTGACGCTGTCGGGGATATTCCCGTAGGCGGTGAGTAGAATGATTTCGCTTAAAGGATACTTTCTCTTTAACTCTCCCGTAAATTCAACACCATCCCCATCTGGCAGCCTGACATCACATAGAACAACATCAATGTCGTTTTCCGCCATTTTTTTCAGCGCTGTCCTGCAGTCGCCAGCCTGATAAACCTCGAAACCTTCATAACCGATTATTCTTGACAGCAGGTTTCTTAGCTTTTCTTCATCATCTATAATTAGTATCTTTTTCAAGATCTTTAAACAATTGTTACAAATTTAGGATTATTAAATAAGGACACAATCAATACCTTTGTCAAATTAATTACCCTTAACCGGCTTGCTTGTTTCAACAAGCCAGAATTCCTTTTAATTAACCTCTAAACAATAAACTGCCATTTAAAAAACTGATTATTGAAAAAAAGTAGAATCTTCTAATTGCCAACGGATATTTTAAGTCCTGATCTATAAGGCAAGCTGATTCCTGATTTACAGGTGCGTTTTCGTTACCCTATTGGTGAATTTTAGAATCCTGCCAGAGAATTATGGCCTCCTGGTGATAGGTTGCTGAAGTATTTTCAGATCTGCAGACCATCTGCCTGCTCCGTAAATAATGAGAAGTATAAGTAAAAGGGTGAGAGAGAAGTCAGTGGTATATGCATGCGCGAAAGTCCAGAATCCTTTTTCGGAAAGAAGGGGGAGCTTGGTGGTAATGAAGGCACCGATCATGATAATAAGAAGAGGAACTGATGCCAGGCGTGTAAACAGTCCGATTAGGATCAGAAAGGCACAGACAATTTCAAATGTTCCTGTGAAATAGGCCCAGAAGTGAGCATTTTCAAAACCTATGTCAGAGAAACGCCCCGGCCCCAGCCATTGCATCAGCTTGAACTTCAAAATGCCTTCAGAGAGAAAGATCAGCCCGGTTATTAATCTTATAATAATAATCTTACCGTCACTTCCGGTATTCAGAACCTGCCACCTTATCCTGCCTGGAGTTTCCATGATTACAGAATCAGTTATAAATTGATAACAGTCTATTGAGTAAATTGTTTATCAGATAAAAACCGTATGATCAAATCCCGGATTTGTGTAAAGATCTTATTACTGGTGTATCATTATGCAGACAGGGCTGACCTGTTCTGTAAATAATTCCGGTTTCAGGAAAGCCTGGTGTAAATGTTCTTATCCCTGAATGAAGCGAGGACAGGATGATCTTGAGATGAGTCTGTGAAAAGAATTTTTAACCTCGATAAGTGACACCCTGTTACGGTAAGGAAATGTTTATCCCTGTTTTATAATTAATGACCGATAAGCAGATCATTAATCCGGTATTTCATTATAAAGCTGAAGGATCTCGCTTTCATCCAGGGCCCGGTCGTAAATGCGTATATCATCAATTTTCCCCTTGAAGTTCCAAAGCATATCAGATTCATATTTTCCGATGTAAAGGTCGTTTGAATTGCTTTCCGGCAATCCGGAAGCAAGTTCCCCGGCTGGTACAGAATCAATATAAAGTCTCAGATTAATGCCGTCATTTGTTGCAGCAATAAAATACCAGCTGTTTATGGCATAACTGCTGGTCGCGTAGAGAGACCTGTTTATCCCGCTTATGGTTGTGGAAACGTTGAATGAACTTCCGCATGCACAGTAAGTGCCCGCATTCAGCTGGTAGTTGAACTCAGGAAATACCCCCCGGCTGAGAATCATTCCCGCACTTTCCTGCATCCCTCCGAATCTTTCAACATAAACCCAGGCAGCAATTGTAAAAGACTGCAAATTCAGCAAATCATGGTTAATAACCTTAATATGATCATCAGTCCCGTCGAAATAAAAGGCACTGTTTGTCGAACCCTTCCTGTCGGTTGTCAGAACTGCACCGCTTACAATTCCATCAAGTCCGTTTCCCGTCTCATCATCAGCGTTCCCGTTGAACGGATACCAGGCAACCAGTCCAACAGAGGGAACAGGGTTAGGGGTTATGAATGTCATATCGTCACTGTAAACCGTACCGAGAGAATTTGTTGCTTTTACCCTGAAATGATATTCAGTGGCTGGCATAAGACCCGTCACTAAAACTGAAACTTCTGTGTAACCTGTTCCTGACACCTGGTTAGCGTCAGGTTCGGCAGTCTGGCCATAATCAGTTGTAGGTCCATATTCAAAAACTACAGTAGTAACAAGACTATTTGGATTCACTGAACCGTTCATTATCACACTGTTTGCCTTCAGGGATGTTGGCTGGCCGGCGGCTGATCCCGGTGCATTGCCTCCGGTCGTAAACACAATAATGTCACCGTAACCGATACCGGCTTCATTAGTCGCGTATGCCCTTACATGATACTGCGTGGCCGGATCCAGATCTGTAAGGAGGCTGGTAAAGGTGCCTGACCCTTTCCCGTCGGAGGTGAAGTTATCCGTGATAACAGGCTGGGGACTTTTGCTCCAGCATACCCCCCTTTTTGTAACCGGACCGGATCCTTCATCCGTGACTGTGCCTCCCGTTAAAGCAGTTGTCCCTGCAATATCTGACACGTCAGACGTGGTAACCAGAGGGACTTCTTCCTTCATGCATCCCGGCAAAAAGAAGATGCCTGCTGCACATGTTAAAACTATTATATTCCTGACTGTAAAACCTTTCATTCCGAAGATATAATTTCAGAGTTGGTATCCATGTCAAATTTACTAAGAGTCTGCGATAAAACCTATTCTTAGGTTCGTGTAGTCCTTTTATATGTTTCAGCTGTTATTACGCGTAAATAAGGTCCGGATGCATTTGTTGTCCTGATAAACGAAGCGGAGCCAATGATTTTCTGTCTTACCTTACTAGTATCAAATTCTGCTTACTGACCAGGGCGTGTGAAAATCACTCCGATATGGAAAGTTCTAAAAAGTTCATAGTTCCGGCAATAATTTCAGAATTGTCACCGTTTCAATTACTCATTAATCATTATGAAAATAAAGAGATCATACAAAATAGCCTTTGCAGGTTTTATGCTGGTTAAAATAGCCATCTTTGCCATCCTTGTACTTGGCAGCTGCAACAGATATGTGAACACAGCCAACAGCAACAAGGTCGTATATCACATTAGAAAATAGATTAGGCGCATTCTCCCTCCATATTTTTTCATGGCCGGAATTCGGGAACAGAATTGTCATCCCGATGCGATTTTTATTTCTGTTTCCCTCTTGACATCGCCTTTTTTCTATGATAACTTAAAGGTCAGATTCTATCGGGTCAGAACCTGAAGATATGGGAATGTTTAGCAAAGCAATCAAATGTATCATCCCGGTACTGATTCTTTGGTCAGCGGGTGGAGATTACATTAGCGGAGCCGGGAAGCCGAGATTTTCGATTGGTGTAGGTTTTGCTGAAACTATAAATGCCGGTCTGAAGTTCCGCAGCGGGGGAAAGACACAGATGGGTATAAGTCTGGGTACATGGCCGTCTCCGGGCAGCTATATTTTTGACTGGAACAGCCTGATATCATTATCGGGCGATTTTTATTACCATTTCGGCAGGCAAGCCTTTGAACAGACCCTTCCCTGCTGGTACGTGAGAAGCGGTATTGATTATATGAGGCTTCGATTCGACGACGACATAGACAGTAATATGGAACTGCACATCAGGTTCGGTCGGGATTTTTACATTTCTGAAATATCGGGAATAGGTCTTGATGCAGGAGTTGCAGTCTTTGTTATGAATGAATCAGGCCTTACTCCCGTCTTGCCAGCTATTGGGATTAATCTCTTCTTCCTGTTCTGACTGCAGGGTCAAAACGGAATTCAGTTCATTTTTAATGGCTTCCGGAGTGATGGAAATCCTGCCAGACTGAAAATCCTGTTTGTCAGATCTGCTTGTCGTGATGCCTTAAAGCAACAAGCCATTCAAATAGAATAACGGGGAGTATCAGAAGAAGAGACAAGAAAATAATATATGCATCAAGCAGCGGTCTGATGTAATCAACAGGGTTTGAACTGTTTTCATCACCGGCACCAGGTACTGATGTATTTCTGAGGGTTAATGTTCTGATGCTTTTTAGCTTTGACATGAGCTTTTATTTACCAGCTTCCTGAAAATTCCTTACGAATAAACATTCTTACAACTAA
>Ga0105102_10000570_pt1 | contig 11281 bp, 10 predicted proteins | sample PPLLaktember2015_FD_87032 | JGI IMG/M metagenome (GOLD analysis project Ga0105102, IMG submission 87032) | Freshwater sediment microbial communities from Prairie Pothole Lake near Jamestown, North Dakota, USA - PPLs Lake P7 Core (6) Depth... | ecosystem: Environmental > Aquatic > Freshwater >...
AGGCGCTCGGCGCGGCGCTCGGCGCTGTAGCCGTCGATTGCCTCGAGCTTGCCGTGAACAGTGGCGGCGGCATCAAACCGGCCGGCGCCCTCGAGCCGCTGCAGCTCATCCCGCAGCCCGGCCAGGCTACTGTCGCCGCGCCAGACATACTCCCCTGCGGGCATGCCGGTGGCGTGTACCTCCTGCGCCATGTGGGCAAGGCGCAGCCTCGCCATGCCCTCGATGTCGCCGGTGTCTGCCACCAGCTCCCCCAGCAACAGGGCGAACAGGCTGGATTTACCGCTGCCATTGGCGCCGATCAGCGCCAGCCGCTGGCCGGGCTGGATGGTCACGTTGGCGTGCTCCAGCAGCAGTTTGCTGCCCCGGCGCAGCCCGATGTCGCGTAATATGATCATTTGGACGCGGATTCTACCCGCACGGGGGTGGCGCGGCCACCAGTCCGGGCTGCACCTATCCGGGGCCATGGGCGGTTGAAAGCGGATGAAAACAGGCGGGGAAAACGGGGTGGTTTATATCCGGGCCGGGTAGTAATATGTGCGGCCATTGCGAAACTATACGCTCCCCGTTGTGTCCAACCGGCGCTGTTCGCTGCCGCTACAGCCGCGAAACCGTTTATCCCCGGGAAGCGAGGCCTCGCATTGACTAGCGTGTCCGCGGTACTCCCTGTTCTAATCACTGGAAGGAATTTATGAAGAAATATGCACTGCCACTTGCCCTGGTCGGCCTGGTCGCCCTGCAAGCATGTAACCAAAAAGCAGCTGATCCCGGCGATGCTGCCGCCACCGCACCCGGCGAAACCGCTGCCACTGCGCCCGGCGGCCCCAAGCTGGAGACGACCGAGCAGCGCCTGAGCTACGGTATCGCGCTCAACCTCGGCGAGCGGATGAAAGCCGATAATGTGCCGATGGACGTGGACGCTTTTACCGCTGGTCTGCGCGATGCCATGACCGGTGCCCAGCCGCGCCTCACCCAGGAAGAAATCACCGCCGAGATGCAGGCCTACCAGGAGAAAGCCGCTGCCGAGATGCAGGCCAAGCAGGCCGCTGCGGCCGAAACCAACCTCGCCGCGGCTACCGCATTCCTGGCTGAAAACAAGGCCAAGGAAGGCGTCATCGTCACCGAGTCAGGCCTGCAGTACCAGGTCATCAGGGAAGGTGATGGCCCCAAGCCCGGTCCTGAGGACACTGTAGAGGTCAACTATGCCGGTACGCTGATAGACGGCACCGAGTTCGATTCCTCCTACAAGCGCGGTGAGAGTGTCACTTTCGGTGTTGGCCAGGTTATCCCCGGCTGGACCGAGGCTCTGCAGCTGATGCCCGTGGGTTCGAAGTTCAAGCTGGTGATTCCGCCGGAACTGGGCTACGGCGCAGGCGGTGCGGGACAGGCGATCGGCCCCAACGCGGCCCTGGTGTTCGAGGTCGAGTTGATCTCCATTCCCAGCCAGGCCGATGGCGCAGCTGGCAAGGCTGAAGCCGCGCCGGCTCCCAAAGGCTAAAAGTCAGGACCCTACGGCGCCGGGTTTTCCACCGCGCGCCGATGCCTGTTGTGAAGACCGGCGATGAGCCGGTCTTCCAGCACAAAACGCGATTCCAGCACCTCGCCCAGCGCGGACAGGTCGCGCTGCAGGGTCTCGGGGTAGGCATCCCCACTCCCGTACTTCTCCTCGTAGGCCAGAATAACCTCGGTGGTATCACCAATGGCGGGCATCAATTGCTGCGCCAGCCCGGCGCTGCCGTCGGCAAAGGTCTCCGCCTCGTTCAGCAATTCGTGGTAAACCTCGAAGTGCCCGGCCGATACATAATCGACCAGTACGCTGCATAGCGCCCGCTGGTGTTGTGCCAGGCCTGTCGGGTCCATGTCACCGTCCAGTGCGACGGCGATCCGGGTGTAACTGCCCAGCAATTCGCGCCGTTCCTTCAACCAGCGGGTGAGCAAATCTTCCACCGCGGCAAACTGTTGCTTCGGGCTGCTGCTTCTGTGCGGCATATCGCGTGTCCTGCAAAACTATTTTCGAAAGATCTGCCACAGGCAGATCGCCAATACCACGGCAGCCATGACCAGGGTCTGCTCGGGGATACTCAGGCCCAGGAAGGTCCAGTGGATCGCGGCGCAGTCGCCGTCCCCCATCAGGACCATGGTGACGGTCTCGCTGAAGGGCAATGTATCCAGCATGTATTCGAGGCTGGGGCCACAGGCGGGCACCTGGTCCGGCGGCAGGTGCTGAATCCAGACATGGCGGACGGCTACGGCGGCGCCGGCCAGGGCGGCCAGGGCGCAGAGGGTGGCATATATCCGCCGCCCCGTGCGCGCCGGATTGTGCAGGGCGGCGACCAGGGCGATCACACCCCAGAGCACCACGAACACCCGCTGGGTCATGCACAGGGGGCAGGGCGGGAGGCCCAGCGTCCGCTCCAGGTAGGCCCAGGCGAACAGCATCGCGATGACAGCCATGATGGCAAGGCCGAAAAACACGAGTCGCGGGGTCAGGGATTGCAGCATTGTCCGGGGGTTCCTGTGGCTGTCGGCCTGGCGGGGCCGGGGTGGTTACGTTAGGGTCTTTTTCAGCCCTGCGCAACGTTCGACGACGGGATTTTGATTTGGTTCAGGGTCTCGGGCTGGCGCGCGCTGAACGCCAGCAGGTCGGGATAGAAACTCAGGAAAGCCTGCTCCAGCATGCCACGGGCGGGATTGAGCCGCGGGCCGATATCGGCCAGGGGGTTTGACCGCCGCAGGCGCTGGCCGATGCGCGCGGCGCTTGCCGGCACCGTATCCCAGTCCAGATACAGGCCCAGGATGTCGTACTCCACCAGGCGCGCCAGCATCCTGCGGGAGCCACAGCTCAGGGCATGTTCCCGGTTCCGCAGGCTGCGATATACGCCTGCATTGAACTGCGCCAGTGGAATATCGCAGTAACTCTCCCAGTGCTTGCTGAGAAAGTGATCAAAACTCAGGTCGATCAGGACCCCCGCATAGCGGCGCAGGTCGCCGGGGAGGTCGCGGCGCAGCTGGGCGATCAGTGGGTGACTGTCGGTGTAGGCATCCACGGCGCGATGCAAGCGCACGCCGCGCTCGATGTCGTCCGGCAACTCGCCCCGCAGCGGCCCCTTGCAGTAGTCCCCTTCCAGCCCCCCGGCGACCAGGCCCTCATCCGGCCAGGCGAGGTGGAAATGGGCGAGGAAATTCAATGCTACAGCGCCCGGTACTGGGCGAAATAATTTTCGAGGTATTGCTCGAAGCCGATGGTGTCCGCGCGCTCGATAGCGCGCTGCGCTTCCATGGAGCGCCGGGTTTCCGCCTCGAAAGCGGCCTGCACCTGTGGGGCCAGGGTGCGGGCGCGGAAATAGTGGGCCCAGTGTTCGCTGTAAGCCATGGCGAGGCGGAAAAAAGGCAGCTCCTTTTCGCGCATTTCCCGCAATACCCGGGCGGAGGGCGTCAGTTCCGGCTCGGCTATTGCGGCTTCCTGCAGTTTCAGGCTGGCACTGTAAAGGCTGCACCTGTTCGCTGTATCCAGCAGTCCGGCGACCTGCGCCAGCCTTGCAAACAGCGACTCGGCACAGGCGCGCATGGGTTGTTGCCCCGTGACCGTTTGCAACAGGAGGCCGGGCAACCTGCCGCGATTGACCACTGCCTCGAGATTGGCGGCCTGGGTTGCCTGCTCCAGGTCGTCACAGGGGGGGCTTTCCTCCAGCAGGCAGTACAGCAGGAAGATGTCGAGGAACCGCATCTGGCTGGCCTCGATTCCCACGCTCGAAAATGGGCTGACATCGATACAGCGGACCTCGATGTACTCGATGCCGCGGTGGTGCAGGGCGGTGAGCGGGGTTTCGCCTGGCCGGGTGACCCGCTTGGGACGGATCGGGCTGTAAAACTCGTTCTCGATCTGCAGCAGGCTGTCACTCAACTGCTGGTAGTCGCCCGCCTGGCCCGTGGCAATGTTGCGATAATCGGGATGGGGTCGCAGGATCGCGGCGCGCAGGGTCTCCACGTAGTTGTCGAGACAGTTGTAACAGACATTCAGGTCCTTCTGGGCAGCGCTGCTGTAGCCCAGGTCGCCCATCCGCAGCGCGGTGCCGTGGGGCAGGTGGAGGCTGCGGCCTTCCTTGTCGAAGGGCAGCAGGCCGGGGTTGTCGCGGCCCCGCAGAAAGCTGGCGCAGATTGCCGGCGAGGCGCCGAACAGGTAGATGAGCAGCCAGGAATGGCGCCGGAAGTTGCGGATCAGGTCGAGGTAGCGGGTGCTGATGTAATCGCGCAGTTCACCTGTACTGCCGGCCCGCTGCCAGGCCTGCTCCCAATACGCCTCCGGCATGGAAAAATTGTAGTGAATCCCGGCTATGGCCTGCATCAGCCGGCCATAGCGATGCCCCAGCCCCAGTCGGTACACGGTTTTCATCCGCGCCACGTTGGAGCTCCCGTACTGCGCTACCGGGATACCCTCGTCCCCGGTCATGATGCAGGGCATGCTCGCCGCCCATAGCATTTCCTCTCCCAGTTGCTGGTAGGTAAAGCTGTGGATGTTTTCCAGGGTCTCTATGCTCTGGTCGATGTCCTCGCTCACCGGGGTGATGAACTCGAGCAGCGCCTCGGAGTAATCCGTGGTGATGTACTCGTGGGTGAGGGCCGAGCCGAGGCCGGCGGGGTGTGGCGTCTGCGCGAGCTTGCCCTGCGGGGTAATGCGCAGGCTCTCCTTTTCTATCCCGCGCCGGATGGACCTCAGCAGGGCGAGCGACGCGGGATCGGCCAGTTCCTGCAGCTGGGATTGTAAATGGGAGGGCAATCGAAACTCCTTGTTATTCTAGGCGGGTCGGCGGCGCGCTTGCCATCGCCTCGTGGGCGCAAACAATACGAGCGCGAGCCTGCGTCAGGCCGCGGGCACCAAGTGTATAGTTCCCCACTGGACTAGTACAGGCGCCTGCAGGGTTGGCCGCGGCAGCCGCAGTGGTCCTGGAGGGCGTCAGCCCAGGCGATCCAGGGTCTTTTGTAACAGCTGGCAGGCGAAGTTGCCCTGCACCTGCTCAGTCTGGCCGGTTGCCAGCATGATCCGTGAGAGCAGCAGGCCAAAGCGCATTCCCGCAAAGACCAGGTAGTAGTCGTAATCCCGGGCGCAGTACCCGGTCTGCTGTTGCCACTGGTCTATGCTGTCCTCATAGCTCGGCAGGCCCGCCAGCCTCGGCATGCCCAGGCCCTCGGAGAAAATGGCGTCCATGTAATTGAACCAGGCCAGGTCCTGCACGGGGTTTCCCAGCACCGCCATTTCCCAGTCCAGCACGGCGGCGATGCCGTCGAGGGATTCCCGGAAAATAATATTGCCGATGCGCGAGTCCCCCCAGCACAGCACCGTCGGTTCAGCGGCGGGCTGCCTGGCCTGCAACCAGTCCAGCGCGGCCTGGCAAATGACGTGGCCGCCGCCTTCCAGCGCCCACACCAGGTAGTCCTGCCAGTAGTTCAGCTGGTTTTGCAGCGCCGTGGTGCCGGCCTTCTCGAGATGGGCGAAGCCGAGGGCTTTATAGTCCAGCAGGTGAATTTTACCCATGACCTCCACCGCCGCGCGCCACATGGCGGCACGCTCTTGCTCGGAAGTCTCATGCAGCATCCAGCCGTCCATGTTGTAGGGCGGCATATCCGGGGGAATCCGGCCAGGCGTGCGTTTCATCAGGTAGAACTGGACCCCCAGCAGCGAACGATCCAGTTCCAGCCCCAGCAAGCGGGGTACGGGGATGTCGCTGTGACGGCCGATACTCGCCATGACCTCGTACTGCAGGCCCAGGTCGTAGCTGGGAAAGGCCGGCCGCTCGACCTGGGGTTGGAGGCGACCGACACAGGCCTCGGTGTGAGTCCTGCCCCCTTCCTGCCATTGGGCATCAAACAGCAGGGTGACATTGGACATGCCGCTGGACTCGGGTATGGTCAGCGCGGGAATGTGCACCGCCTGCCCCCGTTGCCGGGACAACCAGGACTCCAGCTTGAGGCGTGTCGTTTCGGTGTCCTCGACCAGCGGTGTGGGGCGTTCGTTATCCATTGCGCAATACCTGGTTGCCTTCAGCGGTGTGTAGTATAGGTGGACAGTTGTGCTGTAGTCACCGCGTCGCGCTCTTGTGGGGCCGCGGCAAGATGCTACAGTACCGGGGCGCGAGTCGACGCTGCGCCGGCGGGGTAGCCGGTGGGGTGTTGCGACAGTGATTGTGTCAACCAAAAATGGCCTGTCCAGGTGCAGGCCGGAACAACCGGGGGAAGCGGCGTGAGAATTGCAGAATGGCTCAAAGTACTCTCAACCGAGGGCGGCTCCGACCTCTACCTGAGCACCGGCGCTCCACCCTGTGCCAAGTTCCAGGGGCAACTCAAGCCAATTGCCAGCGAGATCATGCGACCCGGTGAGATCAGGGAGATTGCCTGCGAATTGATGGACGCCACCCAGCGGGCTCAATTCGAACAGGAACTGGAGATGAACCTGGCGACCTCCATCTCAGGCTACGGCAGGTTCCGGGTAAACATCTTCATGCAGCGCAACGAGGTAGGCATCGTGGCGCGCAATATCGTTGCGGACATTCCCAGTTGGCAGAGTCTGCGGCTGCCGCCTATCCTCACCGAGGTGATGATGCGCAAGCGCGGACTGGTGCTGTTCGTGGGCGCCACCGGTTCGGGCAAGTCCACCTCGCTGGCGGCCCTCATCGACTACCGCAACAGCAACAGCAGCGGCCATATCGTCACGATCGAAGACCCGATCGAGTACGTGCATAATCACAAAAAATCCATCATCAACCAGCGGGAGGTGGGGGTGGATACCCGCAGCTGGCACAATGCCCTTAAGAACACCCTGCGGCAGGCGCCGGATGTCATCCTCATCGGCGAGATCCGCGATCGGGAAACCATGGAGCATGCCATATCCTTCGCCGAAACCGGCCACCTGTGCATCTCCACACTCCACGCCAACAATGCCAACCAGGCACTCGACCGGATTATCAACTTCTTTCCCGAGGATCGGCGCCCGCAGTTATTGATGGACCTGTCACTGAACATCCAGGCATTCGTATCGCAGCGACTGATACCCACGGTAGACGGCAAGCGCTGTGCCGCCATCGAAGTGTTGTTGGGCACGCCCCTGGTCGCCGAGCTTATTCTCAGGGGCGAGATCGATGGGGTGAAGGAGGTTATGCGCAAGTCGGAAAACATCGGTATGAAAACCTTTGATACCGCACTTTTCGAGCTCTACCAGGAAGGCCTCATCACAGAAGACGAAGCCATCCGCAATTCCGATTCAGCCAACAATGTGCGTCTCAAGATCAAGTTTGCCAAGGCTGATCGGCAGGGCGATGGTGGCCATGGGGGCTTCAGCCTTGCCGGGCTGGACGACGACAAGCCGGGTAGCTTTATGTAAGGGCGGCGGCTGCCGTCAGTTTTCCAGTTCGTCCAGCAGCGCGACCCAGCGGTCTATGTCGGAAGCGCCGGTGTTGAGGATCGCGAAGCCGGCAGACCAACCGGTGTCGGGTGCGAGATTGGCCAGGCACCACCGCACTTCCCCTGTCAGGTAGAGCGTGTCCTGCAGGTCCGGCAGTTCAACGCCGATGCGCAGGATAGCCCCGGTGGCGAGTTCGTGTTCCAGGCTGAGCCGCAACCCGCCCCGCGATACGTCAAGCGTTTTACACATTGCGACCCCGCCGGAGCCAGCCCCGCCAGGCTCGAGTGCAGCCAATTCGACAAAGACGTTACTGGCAACCGGTAATCGCATATGTCGACGCTGTTGCGGGCTCCCACCCGCTGCACTGGCGGCTGGTGCGGCGACTGGTCCCTCCTGTGCCAGCCGCTGCAGCTTCCGCCTCTGGGCTTCATCCCATTCCCGCTGCAGCGTTTCCTGCTCCAGTTCCTCCTGTGTCTGCTGCCGCGTGTGTTCGCGCTCCTGCCCCTGTGTTTCCCCAACGGTCCCCTGGCATTCTTCCTCCTCGCGCCCGATCAGAGTCAGTGCCCCTGAGCCAAGGTGGTCCAGATCCGCCCGGTCTTTGATGCCGGCCGCCACCGCCAGACTGCGGCTGAAGCTCGCACCGCTGTCCAGTGGGTAAATTTTGCCACTACCCAGATGGCTGGCAAATTCTTCAAAGCTCTGCTGCGATACCTTGAGTCCCGCCTGGTTGGCAAACAGTAATTGTCCTTCCGTATCCACTCGCAACACCAGCCGTGCCCGTACAGGGCTGATGTTATCAAGTGCCATGCTGAACCACTGGCCCGTCAAGATTGCGTCCGTTGCGCCCTGCGCTGCGGTCGCCTCAGCGGCCGCGTCCATCGGAATCAATTCGGCCTGCTCACTCTCCAGAGGCCGCTTGCGCAGTATTTGCATATGCGCGAATTCAACCACTGCCAGCGCGTGTGCCACCGCGTCGCCATCGTGTTGCAGGCTCAGCAGCCAGCGTCTGAGTTCTTTCGGAAGTCGGGTCACAGTTTCGAACAACTGATGGCGCCCGCCGGGCGCCTCATCGCCAGTCCCGGGTTGGACCGAGTCCAGCAGGGCGATAGTGGCGGCACTCATCTGGGCCCACTGCTCGGATTCCAGGCCGAATTTAAGCAGGACGAGTTGGGCGCTGTCGTACCATGGGCCCTTCAGGAATGTGCCTATCGCCGCAGGGGCCGGGAACTGTTGCAGTGCCGCGTTGATCATCCGGGCGGCGCTGCGCCTTGCTTCGGCAGATTTTAATCTCCCCCGTTCAGCTTCAACCAGGCGCTGTGCCATGCGCTCGCTGCGCGCCAGTTCCCGCGCGCCGGTGGCGGCCACTCTGGCAGAGAGTGTCGCCAGGTCCAGATTGCGCTTCTCGAACCAGGCCAGGGCCTCATCGACTGCTTCCACCAGAAAGCTTTCGATGGCCTGGCCCGCCCTTCCCAGGCTGGGTTGCCAACCGATGGCGGCGGCCTGCAGACTGTCCATCATCAGGTGCAGCGGGTGGTCGCCCGGTATGAAAAAGTCAGGATCTGCGATTGCCAGGGATGCCACCAGCGGCTTGAGTCGGCGCAGCTGTGTGCGCAGCGGTTGCTCCAGCGGAAAGTCGCGCTCCCAGTCGTCGAACGCCCTACCTGCCCAGCGCAGTATTGCCGCCTGTTCCGCCGAGGGCCGGGCCGGATTGCCGATGGACTCGGCCTGGATGAGTACTGACTGTATCGGACTGAGCGCCGTATCGCGCGCAGTGCGCAGGTATTCGATCAACGCCTCCTGGCCAGTCACCGGTGACCCGCTGCTCGCGGCCCCGTTATCGGCGTAGCGTGTCAACACCAGCTCGCGCAGTGAACAGGGCAGGGGGAAATCTTCCGTCGCCAGTTTCAGTTGAACAGCTTCCAGATAATCAGGGCTATGAGGTAGGCCCATAATCCAATCAGCAGGGCTATGCGCAGCTTGCCCGGCCTGGGTTTTTCCTCCGCGCTGGATTCCCGGCCAATGTTAAACGAGCCGCAGGCCAGGCAGCTGCCCCCCTGACCACTCTTTTTGCCGCGGTAGCTGCAGTCTTTGCAGGTATAGATCATGGGGGTCAGTGCGTGCTCTTGAGAAGTTGGTCGACAATCCGCTCCAGTTGCTTAAGGTTATTGCATTCCGCGCTGAAATGACAGGCGCTCTGGTAGCGCAACATCTCCGAGTCACCGCTGCCCCAGACCCGGCGCGACTCGGGGTTTAACCATATGACCTGGCGGGCTCGCTGATAGATCGCCTGCATGATCTCCAGCGCGGGGTCGCCATTGTTGTTGCGCGCATCTCCCAGCATGATCACGGTGGTGTTGCTGTTGATGTCATCCAGCGCCAGCCTGGCAAAATCCCGCAGGCTGTTGCCGTAGTCGGTGGCGCCGCCATATTTCCAGTTTACCAGCTCGATTGCCTTCTCCACCGGGTATTCATCAAAGTAACTGCTGACCTCCCCCAGTTGACTCGCGAAGGCGAAGCTGCGCACTTTCGGCAGCACGTCCTGCAAGCTGTACAGGAACATGAGCAGGAACTTGGCGTAGGCCGCAACCGAGCCGCTGACATCGCACACGGCGAGAATCTGCGGCTTCTCCCTGCGGATTTGCCGCCAGTAGACGTTGAACATCACCCCGTCGTTGGCGATGCCCCTGCGCATGGTCTTGGCCATATTCAGCTGGCCGCGCTTCAACTGCCGGCGTTTGCGGGAGTAGCGGCTGGCCAGTTTTTTGGCCATCTTGCGCACCAGTTCATGCACCTTGTGCAGGTACATATGCTCGATGTTGTTGAGGCGGGTTTTGCTGAGGACCTCGTCCATGAACTGCCTGGTCCTGCCCTCGGCATGGAGCAGGTACTCCCGTTCGACATAGCTGCGCACTTCCTCTCGCAGGATGTCGCGGTAGCGCTGCAGCTCGGTGAGCGCTGGGCTTTCCCGACGCTCAAGCTCGATGACCGCGGAGCGCAACTGCTCCTCGCCCATGGCGTCCAGTATCCTGCGGGTAAACTGTCCCTTCTGGGTGAACAGCTGTATCTGTTGCAGCCCCACCTCTTGCGCCGCGCGACCGATGGCAACGGTCAATTCATTGCGGTTGTTGTCGACCAGGCTGCGCATCAGCGGGGATTCCAGCAGAGCCGCTATGCCGGGATCGGTCGCTGCCGCCGCGACCAGGGGGGACGCGTCCCCGGTGGCAGTGCCCTGGGTGCCGGTTTCGTTCGCAGGCTCCTCCGATGCGGGCGGGGCCTCATCGTCGGCAGCGCTTGCGTCACCCAGTGAAAAGTCGGACAGGCGCTGGTAAAAATAGCGGTCAAAGCAGGCCAGGAACACCGCCTCTTCAGCCGGCGTCTTTGCCAGTGTCATCGCCAGTCCGTCCCGCAGCAGGTTGCGATTGGCGTAGCCGAGGGTCGTGGCAACCGTCATCGCATCCAGCGTTTCCGCAGGTGACACCCGCACATCGTGGCTGCGCAGGACCTGGATGAAGCTCACCAGGTTCGATTGCATCCCCCTGGCCTCGTCTCGCGCCGTTTCCATGCCGACGCGCTCAGCCGGGCCGGGCGCCCTGCAACAGGGCGCGCAGTTCGGCATTCGCGGCTTCGATGTCGTCCTCGAACTTCAGCAGCACGTTCAGGGTGCTGCGCACCAGCTCCTCGTCGAGCTGGCCGGCGTGCAGCAGTAACAGGCTGCGGGCCCAGTCGATGGTCTCGGAGATGGCAGGGGACTTTTTCAGGTCGAGCTGGCGCAGGGAGTGGACGAATTCCACCAGCTGATGGCGCAACTGCGCATCCACATTCGGCACCCGGCTGCGCACGATGCGCTCCTCGAGCTCCACGCTGGGAAAGGGGATGTACAGGTGCAGG
>Ga0105102_10000571_pt1 | contig 11280 bp, 9 predicted proteins | sample PPLLaktember2015_FD_87032 | JGI IMG/M metagenome (GOLD analysis project Ga0105102, IMG submission 87032) | Freshwater sediment microbial communities from Prairie Pothole Lake near Jamestown, North Dakota, USA - PPLs Lake P7 Core (6) Depth... | ecosystem: Environmental > Aquatic > Freshwater >...
ATACCACAGCGATGAGCGACATGGCGATCACCAGCCAGTCCAGGCTGGCGCTGGCGTCCGGGGTGATGGGCAGGCTGAAGCGCAGAAAGCCATAGCCGCCGATCTTGAGCATGATGGCCGCCAGGATCACGGAGCCGCCTGTGGGCGCCTCCACATGGGCGTCCGGCAACCAGGTATGCACTGGCCACATGGGCACCTTGACGGCGAAGGCGGCCAGGAAGGCGAGGAAGATGAGTATCTGCTCGGTCATCCCCAAAGGCATCGCCTGGAAGTCCAGGATGCTGAAGGAGCCCGACTTGAAGTACATGTAGATCAGGGCGACCAACATGAAGACAGAGCCGAAGAAGGTGTATAGAAAGAACTTGATGGTGGCATAAACCCGATTGGGTCCGCCCCAGACCCCGATGATGATGAACATCGGGATCAACATAGCCTCCCAGAAGACGTAAAAGAGGACGGCATCCAGGGCGGAGAAGACCCCCACCATGACCCCTTCCATGATGAGGAAGGCCGCCATGTATTGAGAGGGCTTGTAGCTGATGACCTCCCAGCCGGCGATGACGACCAGGATGGTGATGAAGGTAGTCAGGACTATGAGCGGCATGGCGATGCCGTCCACCCCCAGGTGGTACCAGGCATTAAAGGCCGGGATCCAGGGGACGCGCTCGACGAACTGCATCCCGGCCGTGGTTAGATCGAAGCCGCTCCAGAGTAGCAGGCTGACCAGGAAGGTGAGTACGGAAAAGCCCAGGGCCGTCCAGCGCGAGACGTTGGGCGCCTTGTCGCCGCTGGCCAGCACCGCCAGGCCGCCCAGGATGGGCAACCAGATGGTCAGCGACAGAACCGGAATCGCGAATTGCATGCTGGTCCGTCTCCCTCGGGAATCAGAAGGTCACGAAGATGGTCATCAGGCCCACCAGACCCAGGATCATGGCGATGGCGTAATGGTAGAGATAGCCGGTCTGTATGCCGCGAAGGCGCTCCGCGATCTGGCCCACCCCCTTGGCGGTACCATTGATAATCAGGCCATCGATCAGCCGCCGATCGCCGGCGACCCAGAACAGCTTGCCCAGGCCCCGGCTGCCACCGGCGAAGACCGCCATGTTGAGCTGATCGAAACCGTATTTGCCATCCAGGATGCGATGGATAAGGCTGAAGCGCACCATGGCTATATCGGCGATGACCGGCTTCATCATGTAGATGAACCAAGCCAGGACCAGACCAGCCATCGCCAACCAGAAGGGGGGCATCATGATACCGTGCAGCACAAAGCCGGCCTGACCGTGGAAATTGGCGCCCATCTGAGCCAACACATCATGCTGGGGGGCGACATGGATGACGTCCTTGAACCAATCGCCGAAGAGCACTGCTTCCACCGTCATCCAGCCGATGAAGATGGACGGGATCGCCAGCAACACCAGGGGTACCCAAACCACCGCCGGAGTCTCGTGGAGGTGATGCCGGGTATGCTCGTCCATCCGCTCCTTACCGTGGAAGACGATGAAATAGAGCCGGAAGCTATAGAGGGCGGTAACGAAGACGCCCAGGGTCAGCAGGATGCTGGCGTACCCGGAGCCTGCGACCTGGGACAGATGCACGGCCTCGATGATGGCATCCTTGGAGAAGAAGCCCGAGAAGCCAGGAAAGCCGATGAGCGCCAGGGAGCCGATAAGGAAGGTGATCCAGGTGATGGGCATGTATTTGCGTAACCCGCCCATGTTGCGGATGTCCTGGTCGTGATGCATGGCGATGATGACCGATCCCGCCGCCAGAAAGAGCAGGGCCTTGAAAAAGGCATGGGTCATCAGATGGAAGATGCCTGCCGCATAGGCCGAGGCCCCCAGGGCCGTGACCATATAGCCAAGCTGTGACAGGGTGGAATAGGCCACCACCCGCTTGATGTCGTTCTGCACCAGGCCGATAAGGCCCATGAAGAAGGCGGTCGTGGCGCCAATGACCATGACAAAGCTCAGGGCCGTCTCCGAGAGTTCGAAGAGGGGCGACATGCGCGTGACCATGAAGATGCCGGCGGTGACCATGGTGGCGGCGTGGATCAGGGCCGAGATGGGCGTGGGGCCTTCCATGGAGTCCGGCAGCCAGACATGGAGGGGCACCTGGGCCGACTTGCCCATGGCGCCGATGAAAAGCAGGACGCAGATGACCGTCATCAGGGACCAGGAGGTATCGCCCCAGATCGGGATCTGAGTGTCCGCCAGGGACGGGGCCAGGGCGAAGACGGTCTGATAATCCATGGACTTGAAGTACATGGCGACCGCGGCAATGCCAAGAATGAAGGCAAAATCACCCACCCGGTTGACCAGGAAGGCCTTCAGGTTGGCAAAGATGGCCGACTCGCGCACGGACCAGAAGCCGATCAGCAGGTAGGACACCAGGCCCACTGCCTCCCAGCCGAAGAACAACTGGAGGAAATTGTTCGACATCACCAGCATCAGCATGGCGAAGGTGAAGAGGGAGATATAGCTGAAGAACCGCTGATAGCCGTTGCGTCCAGCCAGGGACTCCTTGGGCCAGTTGTGCTCGTCGTCCGCCATGTAGCCGATGGTGTAGATGTGCACCATGAGGGAGACGAAGGTCACCACGCCCATCATGAGGGCCGTGAGTTTATCCACCAGGAAGCCGATCTCAAAGCGGATGCCGTCGCTGACCATCCAGGTATAGACGGCGCCGTCAAAGGTCGGCAGGCCATCGAGGAGGAAGCCCTTGAGTACATACAGGGAAAGGAGGCAAGAGAGCCCAACGCCGAGGATGGCCACCCAGTGGGCCCCTGCCCGCCCGATCTGCCCCCCGAGGAAGCCGGCGATGATGGCCCCCAGCAGGGGGGCGAGGACTATGGTCAGGTAGATGTTTTCCATCTGCTTGTCTGCTCTTTTGCTCAGTTCCGCTCGCCAGGGTGATTCCAGACGGCCGTCTCGTGTCTCCAGCAATCAGCCCTTGAGGGCATCCAGGTCCTCGACATCAATGGTGCGCCGGTTGCGGAAGAGGACCACCAGGATGGCGAGACCTATGGCCGCTTCGGCGGCGGCGACGGTAAGGATGAAGAAAACGAAGACCTGGCCCGTCATGTCCCCCAGGAAATGGGAGAAGGCTACAAAGTTCATGTTCACCGCCAGCAGCATCAACTCGATGCACATCAAGAGTACGATGAGATTCTTCCGGTTGATGAAGATGCCGGCGACGCTGATGGAAAAGAGGATTCCACCCAGCATCAGGAAATCGGAGAGTTCGATCATTCCTCGTCATCCTCGCCCTTGACGGGGGCGGCCTGGGTAGAGGGGGTGGCCGTGGGCGGCACCCGCCGGGGCTCGGGGGTGACATGAACCAATTGCACCCGGTCCGGCCCCTTGCGCACATTGACCTGTCGCGAGGGATCCAGGTATTTGGTATCCGGACGGCGGCGTAGGGTCAGCCGGATGGCGGCGACGATGGCCACCAGGAGGATCACCGAAGCGATCTCGAAGGGATAGATATAAGCGGTATAGAGCAGCAGGCCCAGCTCGCGGGTATTGCTATAGTCGGCGGCATGGTGCCCCGGCGCCGGGAAGGCCTCGCCGCCGAAGTTACCGGCGCCCACCACCAGGAAAATCTCGATCAGCATCACTGCCGCGATGGCCAGGCCGAGGGGCAACTGGCGGATGAACTGGGCCTTGAGGGTAGCGACTTCCACGTCCAGCATCATGATGACGAAGAGAAAGAGCACCAGGACGGCGCCGACATAGACCAATACCAAGCTCAGGGCAAGGAATTCCGCGTCCATCAATATCCAGAGCATGGCGCTGGCAACGAAGGCGACCACGAGAAACAGCACCGCATGCACTGGATTACGGCGCGTGACTACCATGCCGGCCGCAGCGATCAGGGTCGCCGCCAGGACATAGAAGAGAATCTTTTCAAAGCCCATGTCGTGGTCCAATCCGGTTTAGTAAGCCTGTTCGCCCATTCTCTAGTCGTCAGGAGCCTAACGGTAACGGGCATCCGCCGCCCGCGCCGCCGCGATCTCCGCCTCGTACTGGTCGCCGATGGCCAGCAACCGCTCCTTGGTCATGATGTGCTCGCCGCGCTGCTCGAAGCAGTATTCATATACAGAGGTCTCGACGATGGAATCCACCGGGCAGGACTCCTCGCAAAAGCCGCAATAGATGCACTTGAAGAGATCGATCTCGTAGAGCGTGGTACGGCGGGTGCCATCCGTGCGCGGCTCCGCCTCTATGGTAATGGCCAGGGCCGGGCAGGTTGCCTCGCACAACTTGCAGGCGATGCAGCGCTCCTCGCCGTTCTCGTAGCGGCGCAAGGCGTGCAGGCCACGAAAACGGGGCGACATCGGTGCCCTTTCCTCGGGGTACTGGACCGTGAACTTGGTCTTGAAGAGGTAGCGCCCGGTGACGCCAAGCCCCTGGAACAGTTCGATGAGCAGCAGGCTCCGCAGGTAATCGCGCATTCTTTGCAGCATTTCTCGATGCCCTCCGTCAGGCCGACCACCAGGGGGGCAGCTTAAACACGACCGCCAGCCCGACGACCAGGATCCAGACGATGGTAATCGGGATGAAGACCTTCCAGCCCAGGCGCATGATCTGGTCGTAGCGATACCTCGGGAAGGTGGCGCGGAACCATAGGAACAGGAACATAAAGAAGAAGGTCTTCAGCAGTAGCCAGTGGAAGCCATCGTCAAGGAGAAAGACCCCATCCACCCAGGACGCCGGCAGGGGCGACAGCCAGCCGCCCAGGAACATGAGGGCGGAGAGGGCCGAGATGAGGATCATGTTGGCATATTCGCCGAGGAAGAAGACGGCGAAGGTCATGCCCGAGTATTCCACATGGAAGCCGGCGACGATCTCAGACTCTCCTTCCGCCACATCGAAGGGGGCCCGGTTGGTCTCGGCGAGGCCGGAGATAAAATAGATGCCAAAGAGGGGCAGGAGCGGCAGCCAGAACCAGGTCAGAAAGCTCCCCTCCTGGGCGCGGACGATATCGCCGAGATTGAGGCTGCCGGCGGCGATCAGCACCCCCACCAGGGCAAAGCCCATGGCGATCTCATAGGCGACGATCTGGGCCGCGGAGCGCATGGCGCCCAGCATGGCGTACTTGGAGTTGGAGGCCCAGCCGGCGATGATGACCCCATAGACGCCCAGGGAGGTCAGGGCCAGGATGTAGAGCAGGCCGGCGTCGATATCCGCCAGCACCAAGCCCTCGTCGAAGGGGAAGACCGCCCATGCCGCCAGGGCCGGACCCAGGGTCAGCATGGGCGCGATGATGAAGAGGACCTTGTCCGCCCGGGTCGGCAGGATGATCTCCTTCATCATCAGCTTGAGGGCGTCGGCAATGGGCTGAAGCAGGCCGCGCGGCCCGACACGGTTGGGGCCGATGCGGATCTGCATGTATCCAATGATCTTGCGTTCCGCCAAGGTGTAATAAGCCACCAAGCCCATCAGGGGCCCGAGGATCACCACGATCTTTAGCAGAATCCGGATGACTTCCGGCAGGGAATTCCAGAGCTCAATCATGGTTAAATTCGCTCATGCCTTGGCGACCGCGACGGGGCCGATCTGAACGCCCAGGGTCTCGCTGCCGGCAACGGCGGCCGGGATGCGCGCGCAGCCCAGGGGGACGGCCGTGTCCAGGGAGACCTTGCTCCTGGCGACCGCCTCTCCCTGGCTGATGGTTACGGCATCGCCCGCCGCCAGACCCAGGGCGGTGGCCTGATCGGGGTGGAGATGGACCGAGAAGCAACCAGCCCCCGGGGCCCGTTGCAGAGCGGCTGCCCGGCGCACCAGGGCATCCAGCCGGTAAAGGGGAACATTGCCGACGCGCCAGAGGCTCGCGGTGGCCGCTGGCATGGCCGTGACATCCCCACGGGGGGTGTTGCTTGGGGTGACCCCCGCGCTGGCGTCGCGTACCTCGCCCGCCACCTGGGCCGAGCTGTCCTGATCGAAGCCAGCGAGATTCAGAAGATTGCCCAGCACCCTCAGCACCTTCCAGCCAGGCCTTGCCTCACCGGAGGGGGTCACGACGCCGCGAAATTCCTGCCAGGTCCCCTCGGCATTGACCAGGGTGCCGGAGGTCTCGGCGAAGGCGGCGATGGGCAGCATCAAGTCCGCCACCGCCTCGATGGAGGCCCCACGATGGGTAACACAGGCCAGGACAAAATCCGCCTTGCCAAGGCCCCTGGCCGCCAGGGCTGGATCGCCCAGATCATGGCCAGGCTCGACATTCCAGAGCAGATAAGCCTTGCGGGGCTGGGCCAGGAAGGCAGCGGCATCGGCGCCCGGCGAGACCACCGCCTTGGCGCCTGGCTCGACCTGGGGCAAGGCCCCCGCCAAATGGGCGCCGACCGCGTTGGCCGCCGATGGCAGGAAACCTACCTCGACCCTGGCCGCCTGGGCAATGGCGTTCGCCAGGGCCTTGAGCAGGGCGTAATCGGGATGGGCCGCCGCCAGGGCACCGAGCAGGATCAGTCCTCGATCAGCCTGCCGCAGCGCCATGGCGCTGGCCGCGTGCCGGTCGTCCGGGCGGGCGCCAGCAATAAGATCCTGGATGCCTCCGGCGCCCGTGGCGCCCAATGCCTTGGCGATAGCCGCCAGGTCCTGAAGATTGGCCGTGGGGGTGCCGGTGAACTGGTCCACCGGGAAGGTCAGGGTCAACTCGTAGGGGTTGATGGTAAAGACCCGGGCCTCGCCATCTATTGCTGCCTTGCGGATGCGATGGGCCAGCAGGGGCACCTCGGCACGGATGTCCGAGCCCACCAAGAGGATGGCGCCCTGCCTTTCGACCTCGGCGATGGTAGCGCCGAGCCAGGGCAGCAGGGGGTCCGTGGCATCGCCACGAAAGTCCTGCTGGCGGAGGCGGGAGTCGATGTCAGGTGAACCCAGACCGCGCGTCAGCTTCTGGGCCAGATACATCTCTTCCAGGGTCGCCGCGGGCGAGATCAGGGCGCCGAGACTGGGGCCAGCGGCCTTGAGCTGGGTGGCGGCCAGTTGCAGGGCCTCGGACCAGCCGATGGCCTGCCAGGCGCCGTCCTTCTTGACGAGGGGCGACAGGAGACGGTCCTCGGTGTAGAGGCCCTCGTAGCTGAAGCGGTCGCGGTCGGCGATCCAGGTCTCGTTGATGGCCTCGTTCTCGCGGGGATGCACCCGCAACACCTGATTGCGGCGCAGGTGCAGATGAATATTGGTGCCCAGACCATCGTGGGGGGCCAGGCCGTCGGCCTGGGTCAACTCCCAGGCACGGGCCTTGAAACGGAAGGGCTTTGAGGTGAGGGCCCCCACCGGGCAGAGATCAATGACGTTGCCCGACAACTCGTGGGCTATGGTGTGCTCGACGAAGGTGCCGATGCGCACATGCTCGCCCCGCCCCGTGGCTCCCAGTTCCCGCAGGCCGGCTATCTCGGCGCCGAAGCGGACACAGCGGGTGCAATGGATACAGCGGGTCATGTCGGTGGCGATAAGAGCACCCAGATCCTCGTCCCGCACCACCCGCTTGCCCTCGGTGTAACGGGACAGGTCCTGGCCATAGCCCATAGCCATGTCCTGCAACTCGCACTCCCCGCCTTGGTCGCAGATGGGACAATCCAGGGGGTGATTGATGAGCAGGAACTCCATGGTCCCCTTCTGAGCCTCCAAGGCCAGAGGGGAGCGGGTCATAACCCTGAGACCGGCGCACACGGGGGTGGAGCAGGCGGGGACCGGCTTGGGGAAGGGCCGCCCGTTCTGTTCCACCTCCACCAGGCACATGCGGCAGTTGGCGGCGATGGACAGCTTCTTGTGATAGCAGAAGCGCGGGATGGCGATGCCTTCGCGGTCGGTGACCTCGATGACCATCTCCCCCGGGGTCGCCTCGCAGGCGCGACCATCGATCTCGATTGTGACCTTGTCCGTCATTGCGCTATCTCAGTGGGAGACCGGCCCATTCAGGCGGCCTCGACCAGGCTACGGCCGTGCTCGATGTAATGCTGAAACTCATGGCGGTAGTGCTTGAGGAAGCTCTGTACCGGCATGGCCGCCGCGTCCCCCAGGGCGCAGATGGTGCGCCCGCCGATATGGCCCGCCACGCTATCGAGGAGTTCCAGGTCCTCGGTCCGACCCTGCCCGTGCAGGAGGCGGTGCAGGACCCGCGACAGCCAGCCGGTGCCCTCGCGGCAGGGGGTGCACTGGCCGCAGGACTCGGCAGCGTAGAAATGGGCCAGGTTGGCCAGTACCTTGACCATGTCCGTACCCTCGGCGAGGACGATGACCGCCCCCGAGCCCAGCATGGAGCCGGCCTTGGCGATGGCGTCATAGTCCATGGTGACGCCCATCATGACCTCCCCCGGCACCACGGGGGTGGAGGATCCGCCAGGGATCACGGCCTTGAGCACGCGCCCGCCCTTGACGCCGCCAGCCAAGGCCAGCAGGTCCTTGAAGGGGGTGCCCAGGGGGATCTCAAAATTGTCGGGCTTCTCGACGTGACCCGTGACGGAAAAAAGCTTGGGTCCCCCGTTGTTGGGCAGGCCCTGCTCCAGGAACCACTGGCCTCCCTTCTCCAGGATCACCGGCACCGAGGCCAGGGATTCGGTGTTGTTGATAGTGGTGGGCCGGCCATAGAGACCCACCTGGGCCGGGAAGGGCGGCTTATAGCGCGGCTGGCCCTTCTTGCCCTCGATGGATTCCAGCAGGGCCGTCTCCTCGCCGCAGATATAGGCCCCGGCGCCGGCATGGACATAAAGGTCGAAGTCGATGCCAGTGCCCGCGATGTCGCGACCAATGAGACCCGCCTCGTAAGCCTCGCGCACCGCGGTCTCGAAACGCGCCATGGGCTCGTAAAACTCGCCACGGATGTAGTTGTAGCCAACCGTCGCGCCGATGCAATAGCCGGCGATCGCCATACCTTCCACCAGTTGGTGGGGGTTGTAGCGCAGGATGTCTCGATCCTTGCAGGTGCCAGGCTCGCCCTCGTCCGAATTGCAGACGATGTACTTCTGACCCGGCGCCGAGCGCGGCATGAAGCTCCACTTGAGGCCCGTCGGGAAGCCAGCGCCGCCACGCCCGCGCAGGTTGGAAAGCTTCAGTTCATTGATGATGTCGTTGGGGTCCGGGCGCTCCCGGAGGATCTTCTCCCACTGGGCATAGCCGCCGACGCTACGGTAGGCGGCCAGCGTCCAGGGCTGGTCCAGATGAAGGGTACGGAAACAGACCGTGTTCTGACGATCAACCATTAGCCCAACCCCTCGATCAGTTTGTCCAGGGCCTCGGGGGTCAGCCCCTCGTGATAGGTCTGGCCCAACAGCACCGCCGGGGCATGCCGGCAGGCACCCAGGCACTCCACCTCCTTGAAGGTGAAGCGTCCGTCGGCGCTGGTCTGGCCTGGCTTAAGGCCGTACTTTTTCTCAACGTGGGCGATGAGCTCCTCGGACCCGTTCAGCAGACAGGAGATACTGTTGCAGACGCAGACCTTATGCTTGGCCGTGGGCTCAAGGTCGTACATGTTGTAAAAGGTCGCCACCTCGTAAACGGCCACCGGCGGCATGTCCAGGTAGGTGGCCACGGCGTCCATCAGGTCCGGCGATAGCCAGCCGCCATTCCAATCCTGCACCAGGGTGAGGGCCGCCATGACCGCGGACTGCTTCCACTCCGCCGGATACTTGGCAACCTGACTGTCGATGGCGGCCCGGATCTCGGCGTCGAGCAGGGACTCCTTGACCTCGGCCGGGGCCGGGACGGTGAGGGGTGCGCTTCTGAAGCTCATCAGCGGTCGATCTCCCCGAAGACGATGTCCATGGTGCCGATAATGGCTACCACGTCCGCCAGCATGTGCCCCCGCGCCATCTCGTCCATGGCGGAGACATGGGCGAAGCCGGGGGCGCGAACCTTGACACGGTAGGGCTTATTAGCCCCGTCCGAGATCAGATAGATACCAAACTCGCCCTTGGGGGCCTCCACCGCCGCATAAACCTCGCCGGGGGGCGGACAATAACCCTCGGTGAAGAGCTTGAAGTGGTGGATGAGGGCTTCCATGTCATCCTTCATCTCGGCGCGAGGCGGCGGCGCAACCTTGTGATCGTCGATCATGACTGGGCCCGGATGGGCGCGCAGCCAATCAACGCATTGCTTGATGATGCGGTTGGATTGGCGCAGTTCCTCGACGCGCACCAGGTAGCGGTCGTAGCAGTCGCCGTTTTGCCCCACCGGGATGTCGAAATCCACCTGGTCGTAGGCAGCGTAGGGCTGTTTCTTACGCAGGTCCCAGGCGAAGCCGGAACCCCGGATCATGGGCCCGCTGAAACCAAGTTGAAGGGCTCGCTCCGGCGAGACGACGCCAATGCCCACGGTGCGCTGCTTCCAGATGCGGTTGTCGGTGAGGAGAGTCTCGTACTCATCGACATAGCCGGGGAAACGCTCGGTGAAGTCCTCGATGAAGTCCAGCAGCGAACCCTGGCGAGACTCGTTGCGACGCGCGAAATCCGCCGCGCTATGCCACTTGCTACGTTCCTCGCGATAGCGGGGCATCTGGTCCGGCAGGTCGCGATAGACCCCACCCGGACGATAATAACCGGCGTGAAGGCGCGCCCCGGAGACCGCCTCATAGCAATCTATGAGGTCCTCGCGCTCGCGGAAGCAGTAGAGGAACATGGTCATGGCGCCCACGTCCAGGGCATGGGTCCCCAGCCACAGCAGGTGGTTGAGGAGACGGGTGATCTCGTCGTACATGGTGCGGATGTACTGGGCCCGCTCCGGTGCCTCTATGCCCAGCAGGCGCTCGATGGCACGCACATAGCCGTGTTCATTGCACAGCATGGACATGTAGTCCAGGCGATCCATGTAGCCAATGCTCTGATTGTAAGGCTTGGTCTCCGCCAGCTTCTCGGTGCCACGGTGCAGGAGGCCGACATGGGGATCGGCGCGGGCGATAACCTCGCCGTCCATCTCCAGCACCAGGCGCAGCACCCCGTGAGCGGCCGGGTGCTGGGGACCGAAGTTCAGGGTGTAGTTGCGAATCTCAGGCATCGGGGCGGTCCAGCGAGGCGCCGGCATAGCGGCTGTCGGAACGAATCACGCGCGGTACCAGAACCCGGGGCTCGATACTGACGGGTTCATAGACGACACGTCTAAGCTCCGGGTCATAGCGCATCTCCACATGGCCGGAGATCGGGAAGTCCTTGCGGAAGGGATGGCCAACACCGCCGTAAGCGGTGAGGATGCGACGCAGGTCGGGGTGACCGCGGTAGAGGATACCGAAAAGATCGAAGGCCTCGCGCTCGAACCAGTTGGCGACGCTCCAGAGGTCCACCAC
>Ga0105102_10000574_pt1 | contig 11266 bp, 6 predicted proteins | sample PPLLaktember2015_FD_87032 | JGI IMG/M metagenome (GOLD analysis project Ga0105102, IMG submission 87032) | Freshwater sediment microbial communities from Prairie Pothole Lake near Jamestown, North Dakota, USA - PPLs Lake P7 Core (6) Depth... | ecosystem: Environmental > Aquatic > Freshwater >...
CATCAACATACAACACTGCTTTTAACCTGAAGTGGAATCCCAAGGTGACCATTACTTCCGGAGCTACACCTTCTCCACAGACTGCTGGTACCGGCAAATATCTTGTGGGCGCCCAACGCTGCGACCTCTGGAGGGTTAACGGGGTGTGGGGCCTTTACAAAGACAACAAATTTCCTGAGAGGCAGCCTGTAATCGGTTGGTACAAGGAAGGTGAACCTGATGTTACCGACTGGGAAATAAAATATGCATTGGAACATGGAATAAGTTATTTCATGCATTGCTGGTACCGGAAAGAAGGCAATGCCGGACAACCCCTGATAACGGAGTACGATCATGTGATGAAATCTTACAAGAGCTGCAAATTCGGTAACCAGATGAAGTTTCTGATCAACTGGGTAAACAGCGACAAGCGGGGCATATCAGGCTTTGACGATTTAATGAACAATGTTTTCCCCGAGCTATTGAAATACTTTAAAGAATCGAATTACCTTAAAATCGACAATAAACCAATCCTGGGTATTTACGGACCTTCAGCATTCATTTCAGAACTGGGAGGTGAAGCAGGGGCAAAGGCTGCTATCCAGGCGATGAACCAAAAGTGCATCGAGGCCGGATTTGCCGGTATCATGGTTTGGGGACAGTTCTGCTGGGGCGCCTCCACATCGGTAAATCAGCCTTTTAAAAATACAGGAATGGAGTATATATATGCTTATCATGTGCCTACCTTCGGGCAAGTCCTGTCGTCAGCCACCACCTATACCGGGTCTGAAATATACGAGGGACATAAAACCTACTGGAAAAACCAGCAGCAATATGCATCGCTGCCCAATATCCTGACGGTTTCGATGGGATGGAACTCTGCTCCCTGGGGATTTATGACTTCTAAAAAAACATGGCGGTTGACACCTGAGGAGTACCAATCTGTGCTTCAGGAAGCTAAGAAAACCATGGATACCTTTCCCCAGGATAAATTGCACAGCAAAATGGTGTTACTCGATAACTGGAATGAGTATGGCGAGGGGCATTATATTTTCCCGACCCGGCAATATGCGTTCGGCTATTTAGATGCCATCAGAAGTGTATTTGCTCCTGGGGCTGGTGCCCATATCGATTATATTCCGGAGGATTTCGGGCAAAACCTGGATATTTGGTAAAACCTATTATACCTGTTAACTATGTGATAATGAAGAAAAATTCAACCACTGCATCGCTTGGAATGACATTGGCAGCCTTTTTTAGTATATATGCCAATGCTTCTGAATGTATAAAGCCTGCCGGGAAACCCAATTTGATTTTTATTTTTTCCGATCAGCAGTCGTTCGACATGCTGGGCTGTTATGGAAACAAACAAATTAAGACGCCCAATCTCGACCGCTTTGCCGGTCAGGCCATCCGGTTTAACCATTGCATTTCGAGTTGTCCGGTTTGCACTCCTTACCGTAGTATGTTATTATCCGGAATGCATCCTCTGAAAAATGGGGCGATGGTGAACGACATCCGGATGCTTCAGGGAGATGGGAATTATCTGGGTGAGGTTTTACGTGATGCCGGTTATCATACCGGATATTACGGAAAATGGCATCTTTATGGCGGCGATCGCGAAAGGCCCATCCCTGAGGGGCCATACCGGTATGGTTTCGACAATGAATTTCTTTCGAATAACTGCACGATGCTTTACGACAGTGGGCGCTCTTATTTCTGGAACGAGAAGGGGGAGAAAACCCTTTATGGTGATTGGGAATGGAAGGCCCAAACCCGACAGGCGCTTGGTTTTCTTGATAAAAATTCAGGAAAGGAAAAGCCTGTTGCGATGTTTCTATCGTGGCATGCCCCACACGATTGGATGGCCGGTGGCGTAAGGGAGCATAAATATTCAGCTCCGCAATACCTTGAAGCCCTTTACGATCTAAACAGTATTGTTCTTAGAAAAAATTGTGAGGACACTGAAAAGCATCGCAAATATTATCAGGGACACATGGCCATGATTACCAGCCTCGATGAAGATTTCGGCCTGCTGATGAATAAGCTGAAAGAATTGGGAATTGCTGATAATTCGGTCATTATCTATACTTCCGATCATGGCGATTTGCTTGAATCGCACAACTGGCCATACAATAAAGGCCGTCCGGAAATAGAGTCAATACGGGTTCCACTTATTATAAAAACACCCGGACTGGAGGCAGCACGTGTAAGCGAACTTTTAGTGGGCACGCTCGACCTGATGCCCACAATACTTGGATTACTGGGGATTAAGGACCCAAAAACATGTGATGGCAAGAACCTGGCAGAGGCCATCTTAAAAGGTAATGACAATGCAGTTAAATCTGTTCCATTATTCTATTTTGCAGGCGATTGGCGTGGAGTCTATACACACCAATATACCTACACTTTCGCTTTACCGGGAGGTGCGGCAGAGCCTCACGCTGCAAAATCAGGCTTTTTAGATAACAGTGTGCTCTATTGTCATACACATGACCCTTTCGAATTGAATAATCTTTTTAATGATCCTGAATATCTGAAACAAAAAGGAGAATTGCATCGGCAGACTTGCAAATGGATGAAGAAATTTAATGATAAAGGAATTCCTTCCGGCAAATTGATACCCAAAGTAATGTACGAAGACGACTATAAAATTACTACGTTACCTCATCCTCAAAAACCAAAAGGGTTTGAAACAAAATTAAAAGGCCGTCCGGTTGACTACCAATAAAGATAGGGATGATTAGAATAGAACAAAAATAAAATCTAATAATATGTTTGTCAAACACCAAATAGTAAAATTGGTGATGGGATGCTTTATAGTTCCCTTTATTGGTAAAGCAGAAACTGCAGTTAAGAAGCCAAACATTCTTGTTATTCTAACTGACCAGCAATCGGCTAAAATGATGAGCTGTACCGGAAACAGTTTACTTAAAACCCCGAATATCGACCGGCTTGCAGCTCAGGGGATCAGGTTTACAAGAGCTTATGCAACCAATCCGGTTTGTGTTCCTTCCAGGTTTAGCCTGATGACCGGCCGGATGCCTTCCGAAATTGGGATGGAAGGGAATGGACATCAAAAAAATCATGTCCCGCAATCCATTCTCGATTCATCAATGGGAGCTTTGTTTTCGCAGGGTGGATACGAAACGGTCTATGCAGGAAAAATGCATCTGACGGGATCAGATGCTGGAAATGGTCATGAGAATCCACTTGCCTATGGATTTAAAAAATACATCACACCCGATGACAAGGAAGGCCGGGAAAGAACTGTTGAAGCCTGTTGTGATTTCTTAAAAAACAGCGGTGAAAAGCCATTTCTACTTGTTGCATCACTTATTAATCCACACGATATCTGCTATCTTCCGCTCCTTGATTGGGCCAAAGCAGAAAACAAAAAAAATCCTTATCCGAATGAGAAAGCAACCAGCTTGATCAAAGATATGTTAAAACTACCCGATGGTATGACAAGAGAAGAATTCATTGAAAGGTTTTGTCCTGCCTTACCAGAAAATTTTGCAATACCAGATGAAGAACTACCATCGTTTACCTCAAACCATATTACCTCTTACATTGGGTGGACGAGGAGGAATTATACCGATGAGGATTGGCGAATATACCGTTATTTATATGCAAGGTTGACCGAATTGGTTGACCTACAGGTGGGGCAAATATTGGATGCTTTAAAAAAATCGGGGTTAGATGACCATACACTGATCGTGTTTACAAGCGATCACGGCGATCAGGATGCCTCGCACCGTTTAGGTTTAAAAACATTTTTATACGAAGAATCCGTGAATGTTCCTTTGATTCTTAAATATCCGGGGAAAATTAAAAAAGGAGTGGTCAATTCTTCTCATCTGGTATCGAACGGACTGGACTTATTGCCTACACTTTGTGATTATGCCAACATCAAAACTCCAGAAAAGTTAAAGGGGAAAAGCGTAAAAAACCTTGCCTCCGGAAAAGCAAATTTACCATGGAGGAAATCGATGATTGTGGAAACCGGGAATGCACGACTGGTTTTAATGGAAAACCAATTGAAATATATGGTCGATATAAAAGCAGATCATGAGGAAAAAAAACCAAATGAAATGCTTTTCGATACAAAAAACGATCCGGGTGAAATAACAAACCTTGCCGGTCAACAATCATCCGGAATTTTTCTGGCAAAGGGAAGAAAGCAGTTGGAAAAATGGTATGATGGGAAAAATTATAAGTTGGGTTTTTAAGAAACACTTTAAAAAAAAATAAAATCAATGGATGAAAAAAAAATAATATCAAAACTTTTTCTCGTTATAGGATTACTCATTTTATCGACAGGATTTGTTTTCTTTCCCGGAAAAGAAAACAAAAACGATGCAGCGAATCAGGGAAAATACGTTCCGATACCTGACAAAGTAAATACCGGTAAATACCTGGTCGGGGCATTTCGTTGTCCGCTATGGAACAACGACAACAGGCCCGGTTGCTGGAACCCCATCAAAAAATATCCTGAACGGCAACCCCTTATAGGGTGGTATGATGAGGGACATCCGGAAGTAACCGATTGGGAGATTAAATTCGCCACCGAGCATGGCATTTCGTTTTTTGTCGAATGCTGGTTCCGTCAAAAGGGGACAGAGGGAACACCTGCCAAATACAAGCTGGGTCATTGGCTCGACTCTTTGCCCAAAGCAAGATATCGTGATTCTATTAAGTTTGTTATTATGTGGGAAAACCTGAATGGAATTTCAGCAGGAATTGCTTCAGAACACGACCTGATGCAAAACCTGATGCCTTTCTGGATTAACAAATACTTTATGCAGCCGAACTACCTGCTCATCGAGGGTAAACCGGTTTTTATGATTTATGGCTACAGGAAGTTTATTGATCAGCTTGGCGGAATGCAAAAGGCTAAAATAGCAGTCGGGAAAATGAAACAAGCTTGCATTGATGCCGGATTTAAAGGACTTTGGCTAATAGCCGAACACCACATTGATTTCAGGAATGAAATTCCACAACCCAAAGAAGCCGGGTTCGATGCGATAACCTCTTATCATTGGCCATCTTTTTCAGGGCTGATGCCCAAAGTTCCGGAAGACAACAATACGATTGCTGTTCTACAGGAACAATGCTGGAGTGAGTTAAAACGGGTTTCAAAAATGCCTTCCATTCCAACCGTTTCGATGGGCTGGGATTCTGAACCCTGGGAAAGTACTTACTACAAAGGACAATGGTACATTGAACCACAGTTGTTTGGGCAGCTTTGCCAGAAGGCACGCGATTATGTGGATTCCGGAAAGGTTGAAGGCCCGTTTGCCAATATGATTTTACTGGATAACTGGAACGAATATGGCGAAGGACATTACATTTTTCCAACCAAAAAATTTGGTTTTGGTTACCTCGATGCGGTCCGTGAAGTGTTTTCAGATGCTTCCGGCGAGCATCGTGATATTCTTCCTGAAGAAATAGGCTTAGGCCCTTATGAAGCAAAAAAACAAAAATCAATCAACTGAATATAATATGAAATCTATAAAACCATTATCACTGATTATTTTGTTGCTGACAGGTTTATCTTTAATCCTTTCAGCCCAAACCAATGCCCCACTTAAAGCAATTGACAAACTTTCTCCTCTTCCAAAGGGCGCTGTTGCCATCCGGGGCTATCTTGGCCAAAAACTCGACTCCTGTATTAAGAACGGGATCATGAAAAAAGAATACGAACTCTACATCAAGCCGTTTGCCGTTCGCAACGACGACCCCAGCAAATGGCAGGGTGAGTTTTGGGGCAAGTGGTTTACCTCTGCAGCATTGGCTTACAATTACCAACCAACAAACGGACACCTGAAGGTAATACAAACGGCGACAGAAGGACTGATGAAAACCCAAACCCCGGAAGGTCGTCTGAGCAGTTATACCAAAGACTTTGGAGACTGGGATATCTGGGGACGTAAATATGCCTTGCTCGGATTAGTTGCCTATTATGATCAAACAGGCGATATACGCGCCCTGGAAGCGGCTGCCCGCAGTCTCGATGATTTGATATCAGTAGCCGGACCGGGAAAACAAAAACTGACAGAAACAGGATTGTCACTCCTTGAAGCCCTCTCCTCAAACTCGGTTCTTGAGCCGGTTGTGCTCATTTATCAACGGACAGGTCAGCAGAAGTACCTCGACTTTGCAAATTACATAGTGGATCAGTGGAGCCTTCCGAACAGGTATAATCCCAAAGGGATGCGACTGGTTGAAGATGCGCTTGCTGGCGTGGAGCCTATTCACATTTCCTCGCCCAAGGGTTACGAACAGATGTCTTGTTTCGAGGGTCTTTGTGAACTTTACCGGGTTACCGGCAACCAAAAATACCTTGATGCGGTAGTGACTTTCGGGCATAAAGTCAGGGAAACCGAAAACATGATTGTTGGTTCTGGTTCCAGTGGCGAACTGTGGTGCAACGGTGCCATTCGCCAGACCGAAATGCTTGAGCAGCCCATGGAAACCTGCGTGACGGCAACATGGATCAAATTCTGTTACCAGTTATTGCGGCTCACAGGCGATCCCGTCTGGGCCGATGAAATGGAAATAACACTGTACAACGCGCTGCTGGGGGCAATGGCTGATGATGGCAATTGGTGGGCCTATTTTTCACCGCTTATGGGTGAGCGAATGCCCAGTCCCATGCAGGTGCCTTCGTGTAATACCAGTTGTTGTGTAGCCAACGGGCCACGTGGTTTACTCACTGCACCCGGTTGGTCAGTCATGCAGGGATCCGATGGCCCGGTTGTGAATATCTATGCAACTGGAGAATGGAAATACAGCTTAAAGGGAGGAAATGAACTGGTTTTGACCCAAAAAACTTCCTATCCGCAAACCGGTGAAGTTGAAATAGTTCTTGGTCAGAAGATTCCGGCAAAATTCACCCTCAGTCTTCGCATTCCGGCATGGAGCAAAAAGAATACGGTGACTGTAAACAACGATGTGATAACATCAGATGCAACAGGGTACCTTAAAATTGACCGTGAGTGGAAAGATGGTGACAAAGTAAAACTTAAACTCGACATGCGGGGAAGGGTAATTAAAGCTCCGGGAAACCCCAACCAGATGGCAGTGATGCACGGACCGGTGGTTTTGGCGCTCGACAACCGGTATGTTAAAGAAGATCATCACAACCTTTGGTTATTGCACAATGGTTTTAACTGGAAATATGATCAGGCCTGGAAGATTGACTATGCATTGCTTGAGCCGGTATCCTCCATCCCTGATGAAATGTACATTGACCTTAATCCGGTTATCCCGGCTCCGGCAGGGGTCTGGATGGCTTTCGAAGTGCCTTTCCTTTATCGCCCGACACATTTCGTAAACCATAAAAAAGAAGTCCTTGTCATGTGCGATTATGCATCGGCCGGTAATCAGTATTCCTCTGATAATCTGTTCCGTGTCTGGATGCCGCAACCCCTGTTCCTGAACTATTTGTACCCCAAAAACTCGTGGCGTGTACTCTATCAGAAGGAGGGTGAACGCCCCGGATTTCCTAATCGGCATTGAATTATTCATTTTCTTAATTAAAAAATGATGACGAAGCAATTACTGATATCAGCTATTTCATTTATTCTGACTTTAACTTTAAATGGCCAGGAGTTAAAGTTGGCTTCTGTTTTTGGAGACCATATGGTAATTCAGCAGGGAATACACACTCCTGTCTGGGGTTGGGCTGCTCCGGGACAGTTGGTTAAAGTTGAAATGGCAGGATTTATTTCTGTGGCAAAGACCCAAACCGATGGGAAATGGATGGTTCGTATGCCTGTGCTTGATTATGGCGGTCCGTACGAAATGAAGGTAATTGCCCGTGATACCCTTCGCCTGAAAGAGGTGATGGTGGGTGAAGTCTGGCTGGCTTCAGGACAGTCGAACATGGAATGGTCGGTCGGAATGGGTATTGGCCCCAAGACAGATGAAGAGATAAAACAGGCGCAATACCCCGATATCCGCTACTTTACGGTACCACACCAGACATCGGTTGTCCCCCTCGAAAATACTGAAGCCGCCCCATGGAAACAAGTAAATCCCGAAACAGTGAAGGGCCTCTCGGGAGTGGCCTATTTCTTTGCACGTGACCTGCACCTACATCGCAAGGTGGCGGTAGGAATTCTTTCCTCATCCTGGGGAGCTACCAGTGCCCATGCCTGGATGAGTTCCGAAATCCTCGGTATGCATCCCGATTTTAAGGAAGTCGTCAGAAATCAGGATAAAAATCCCGCCAACTGGGAGGCAGTTGTGGCACAAAGTAAATGGAACGACCAGCACCGCGACAGCCTAGCTGCACAATGTCAGGAAGGGCTAAAAAGAAAAGTGTTTTCACCTGAATTCAATGATTCGGAATGGAAGACAATTTCATATCCGGCAAATAACGAAAAGGCCGGATTACAATGGTTTTGGGGAGTTACCTGGTTCCGTAACAGTTTTGAGATAAAGGAACTGAAGGGCAACCAGGGTACCCTGAAAATTTTTCTGCGAGGCAAGAAAGTAACCCTTTACCTGAATGGGAAAGAGTTTGCCAGGATTCCGGATGCCGAAAAGGAGATGAACTTAAAAATTCCGAAAGGGTTGTTGAAAAAAGGGAAGAATATACTTGCAGTCAGATTATACGAGGTATGGGGCACCGGGCTTATCGGCTCTGCAGGCTCGATACCGGCAATCATTACAGATAAAAATGAACATATTTCAATTAATGATACATGGAAAGCCAGTGGCGCAATTGAACCACTGATACCCGGCAACCAGGGGTATTACAACCAGTATAGCGTGCAGTATAACGCACGGATTGCACCTCTGATTCCTTATGGAATAAAAGGGGTGATCTGGTATCAGGGAGAAGGAAATTCCTCCAGGGCATTTCAGTACCGGACGCTGTTTCCAATGCTGATCGACGACTGGAGAACAAGATGGGGACAGGGGTATATGCCTTTCCTTTTTGTTCAATTGGCTAACCACAAAGAGAAGAAACCACTGCCGGAAGACGACCAGGTGGCAGAATTGCGCGAAGCCCAGGCTTTAACGCTCAAGTTACCTAATACCGGAATGGCTTGTGCTGTTGATATCGGAGATGCCCTGGATATCCATCCGCGGAACAAACTCGATGTTGGTAAGCGCTTGTACCTGGCTGCCCGGAAAGTGGCATATGGCGAAAATATTGTTCACTCGGGGCCAATGTATGAAGGTTTTCGGACCGAGGGGAATCAGATCCGTATAAGTTTCACCTCGGTCGGAGGGGGTCTGATCGTTAAAGATAATCAGCAATTAAAAGGGTTTTCCATTGCCGGTTCCGATCAAAAATTTCACTGGGCTGAAGCTCTTCTGGATGGGAATACGGTGCTGGTCAGTTCGCCGCAGGTGCCCGCTCCGGTGGCTGTCCGCTATTCCTGGGAAATCAATCCGGATGGGAACTTATACAATAAGGAAGGTTTACCGGCAGTTCCCTTTCGAACCGACAATTTTAAACTGATGACACAATGATGAGGAAATACAGGTATTGGATCGCTTGCTGCCTGACGCTGCTTGGGGCAAATACCCTTTTGGCAAAACCTAAACCTGGGCAGGACAAAATTACAGTGGCCGCATATTACTTCCCCAACTACCATACCGGGGATGCGCGGAATTCGTTAACCAAAGGGCATGATTGGTCAGAGTGGAAACTGGTAAAAAATGCCAGACCCCGATTCGAAGGGCATCAGCAACCAAAAATTCCGGCCTGGGGTTACACCGATGAAAAAGACCCGGAAGTGATGGCCCGGAAAATTAAAGCAGCCTCCCGAAACGGGATCGATGCCTTCATATTCGACTGGTATTATTACGACGACGGTCCTTTCCTGAACCGGTGCCTCGATGAGGGATTTCTGTCGGCAAAGAACTGCAGGCGCCTGAAATTCGCGCTGATGTGGGCAAACCACGATTGGGTAGAAATTCATCCCTATACACAAGGTACCGGCCAAAAGCTGTTATACCCCGGGAAAGTATCGGCCACAACCTATCACCGTATATGCAAACACCTCACTGATAAATACTTCACACAGCCAAATTACCTGCTTGTTGAGGGGAAAGCCTATTTTTCCGTGTACGATGTCCAGAAGTTCGTCGAGTCTTTTGGATCGCTTGAAGCCACACGTCAGGCCATGGAGCTGATGGACCAGACAGCCCGGGAAGCCGGACTTAAAGGGGTACACTGGAACATTGTCGCCTGGGGAAACCCTGTATTGCCGGTCGAAAATCCTCCCCAAAATCTACCCGAACTCATCCGGAAATTACGTTTCAACTCGGCGACTTCGTACGTTTGGGTGCATCATTACTGGTTAAACCAGCGCGAAACCGATTACAGCATCGTCCTCAGCCAATACCTGAAACACTGGGATAAGGCAGTTGCAGATTATGGTGTGCCGTATTTCCCGAATGTGACGATGGGCTGGGATTCGAGCCCCCGAACTAACCAGGAGGCGGAGTGGCAGCATAACCTGGGCTATCCCTATTCGGGTGTGTTGGTCAACAATAGTCCGGCGAATTTCGAAAAGGCCCTGCAAACCGTGAAAAACCGGCTCCTTACCGATCCGGAAGGTCCACGCATCATGAACATCAACTGTTGGAACGAATGGACCGAGGGAAGCTACCTGGAACCCGATAAAATTCATGGTTTAAAGTATTTAAAAGCAGTAAAGAAGGTATTTAAATAGGCCGGCTATGACAAGAACCGTACTATTCTTCCTTTTCATTGTTTTAGCTTCCTGTTCTGCACAAATAAAACAACAGCCGGATCCTTCACTTTTTCTATCTCCTCCGGATAATGTAAAGATGCATGCCTACTGGCAGTGGATAGATGGTTGCGTGACCAAAGACGGCATCACCCGTGACCTGGAAGCCATGAAACACCAGGGGGTTACACAGGTTGCAATCCTCTGCGTGAGCATGTTCGAAGGGAAAGACCTGGGAATGACAAAGGTAAAGTTTGCCGGCAATGAATGGTTCAATCTGTTTCAATGGACATTGAAGGAGGCCAATCGTCTGGGAATTTATGTTGGCATGCACAACTGTAACGGTTGGAGTGGCTCCGCAGGCCCTTGGATTTCGCCCGAAATGTCGATGAAAAAATATATCTGGACATCAACAACTTTGAAAGGAGGCAATCCTGTTGTGACTATTTTGAAGAAACCTGTTGGTTTACTGAATTTCTACAGAGATGTGGCAGTGGTGGCGATGAAGTCAACAGAGCAAATTGTCACGGCAATACCCAATATGTACAGGGTAGACGGCATACCGGATG
>Ga0105102_10000575_pt1 | contig 11264 bp, 6 predicted proteins | sample PPLLaktember2015_FD_87032 | JGI IMG/M metagenome (GOLD analysis project Ga0105102, IMG submission 87032) | Freshwater sediment microbial communities from Prairie Pothole Lake near Jamestown, North Dakota, USA - PPLs Lake P7 Core (6) Depth... | ecosystem: Environmental > Aquatic > Freshwater >...
ACAAATTGAAATAGAGAAGAATTATGGTAAAAGGTTCTTTGAGTATAAACTATTGGAGGACTAAAGATGTATAAACAAAAATTAATTGAAGATCTAAAAAGATTTTTAAAATATGTTAATGATACAAGAGTTTATACAGGAATTCCGTCTGGTGGTTATAAGCCAGAAGAATATAAAAAGTTTGCTCCAGGAACTGTAAGTCCTTATTGGGATTATGAAGAACTTGAAATTCAATTTATAGAATCATTGATTCAATGGGCTGAAACAGGAATTGTTGTAGGGAGACCTTTGGTTGGTGAACAAGCTATAAAAATAAAAATAAATACCTTACATAGTCTTATGCTTGAAAAAGATATTGATAAATACGATAGTTTATTTATTGCAAATATTTATAGAGGAATAGAAATTCTTTTGGCATTACAAGTTAAGAAAAACTGGAAAACAATTTATTGTACATGTTTATGTGACGTATATGAAAGTTTAGTTAAAGGATTTTTTGTAGATCAAAATATTTCTTTTCAACATATTAGACTTTGTATTATGCCTTTAAATATTTTTAAAGATAATAATATTTTGATGATTTGTAATGGTGAAGGAGCTCATGGTATTGCTCAATACATCAATGATCCAAAGATAACACGAATTATCAAAGAAGGCAAAGTTGTAGATCAAACACAACCTTGGGGAAACCATAATTGGTTAGACAGTTTTGATCAAGATTTTATAGATTTACAAAATCAAGTGAGGAAATAAATGAGTAAAATCATTGAGTTAGATTCACTAAGAAAAATTTTAGATGAAAGGGGTGATAAAAAAGTCGTATTTACAAATGGGTGTTTCGATATTCTCCATGCTGGTCATGTGAGATTTTTAAAATCATGTAAGGAAGAAGGTGATATTTTAATTGTAGGATTAAACTCTGATAGGTCTGTAAGTCAACTTAAAGGTATTTGCAGACCTATTGTGAGTGCTAGTGATAGAGCAGAGATTTTAGAAGCCATTGAATTTGTTGATTATATAGTAACATTTGATGATAACACACCACAAGGATTGATATATTTCATTAAACCAGATGTTCTAGTTAAAGGAGCAGATTGGGATGGTGACAAAATCGTAGGTAGTGATTATGTAACATCAAATGGTGGTAGTGTTGTAAGAGTCCCACACACTAAAGCAACAAGTTCAAGTAACATAATTTATTCCATTCTTAGAAAGTTCGGGAAAGAAGGAAGTTGTAACCTACCAGAAGTTCAAAATACCTAGAATCAAGAACAAAATAATAAAACTCTTAATATGGTGGGTATCCTATGGCAATCAAATTCGACAAAGAAAAGAAGGCGTTTAAATTTGATAAAAAGGATATTCACGATGTTGAGGTAGGTGATTCTAAGCAGAAGGACTTCTATCCGCAAGCTAAGATAGAATCTTGGAATAATGAAGTTAATTTTTCTATTCGATATGACACCGATGTTATAGATTCAGAATACGTTCTTGAAAATAATGTAGTTACATGGAAGTCTACTAAAAAGAAAGAAAAAGTCCATATTTATGAAGTTAAACTTGGTATAGACAATGAACAAGATGGACTTGAATTTGAAGTAACATTTGATGAAAAACCAGATTCTAGATTTATTATATATACAATCCGTACAAAAAATTTAGATTTCTATTATCAACCTGATTTAACCGCAGAAGAAATAGCAGAAGGTTGTACACGTCCAGATAATATAATTGGTTCTTACGCAGCATATCATAAAACTCAAAGAGATAATGAATATAAAACTGGTAAAGCATTTCACATTTATCGACCACATGCTGTAGACTCAGATGGTAAAGAAACATGGTGTAATTTACATGTAGATGTTGAAAGAGAATTTCTACAGATTGAAATACCAGAAGATTTCTATAACAATGCAGTTTATCCAATTCATCTAGATCCTACTCTTGGTTATTCTGCAATGGGTGGTACAGCTTCTGGTAATGTAACAGGTAATAATCCATGTGTTGCAGTTAGATCTGCACCCGCTTATCCAGGTCGTATAACAAATGGAAATTGTTATTGTTATACTCCTTATGGAACACCATTTCCTGTTTATTATGTTTCTGTTGCTTGGAATAGTAGTTTATACAAACTTTATGGTGGTGTAGCGAACTCTGCGGTTACTTTAGGTTATGAAGTTGAAACATGGGTTCCGCCTATTGATAAAAATGGTGCGGGTTATTATACTTACAGTATTGTTTGGGGTGGTCAATCAGATTGGACACCGGAAGCATATCACCCTTGGGTTTCAGCAGGGGTTAATTATTATATTGGTATGTCTGTTTCTAATTCTGGTGCAACCAATATTAGATATATGTATGATGCCGGGCCTACTGGTGCTGGTTTTGCATATGCTGATAGTGCAGCAAACCCAATTCCATCAAGTGCTTTAGTAAGTAGATATATTTCTGCTTGGGTTACATATAATATTGACTATACTTCTGTTTCATCAAGTTCAAGAAGTAGTTCAAGTTCCAGTTCAAGTAGTTCAAGTTCATCATGTAAAAGTAGTTCATCATCTTCTAGTTCATCTAGTTCAAGTTCATGTAGAAGTAGTTCATCTAGTTCAAGTTCATCATCAAGTAAAGTATCTGTTTCTTCATCTTCCAGTTCACGAAGCTCAAGTTCAAGTAGTAGATCAAGTTCATCAAGTAGTTCTGGGTCACGCTCTGTAAGTTCAAGTAGTTCATCAAGTAGTTCATCTTGGTCGCAACTACCAGGAACAATTACTTGGGGGCATCAAACATTTGTAACAGAAGATTATGATAGAAGATATAATTTAAAGTGGACTCTTAATGATACTTCATATATTGAAAATGCAGATAATTATGATTTCGAAAGATTAATACTTAGTGCATATTATGGTGGGCAAGCAATATCAGAATCTTGGTATATTCAATCAAATACAACAGCTCCATTCAATGTTTATTTAAACTATAATAAATATAGATCTGGTTATGGAATACCAGAAATATATTACAAAACAGGTTCAACTAGAATTACTTGTGAATCCCAACCTTGGACTTTATATGAAGGTGTTATAAGTTGTTTGGGATGGTGTAAAGTTATGTTAATCAAAGGCCCATCTTCAAGTTCAAGTAGTTCAAGTAGTCAAAGTTCAAGTTCTTCATCATCTAGTAGTTGGAGTGAACCAACAGGAACAATAGTTTGGGGTAATACATAGGAGATTAATTAATGGCTGATGAACTTTTTGCTAAACCATTTACAGGAAACTGGACACTTGTTAACGTTACAGTTCAAAATGAACAATTACTTTTAGGTCAGCCAGGATATGCTATCTCTGAAACTTGGAAAACTGGTGCTGGTAATTTTCATATATTTAAAAATAAATATGGTTCTGGTGTTGATGAGGATTTCCCTGATTTTGATTATAGAACTTCATCAGATAGAGAAGGAATTGAAAATGCAGATTGGCAACAACTTGTAACTAATAACATAGTTAGTTTGGGTTATGTTCAATTAAGAATCATGTTATATGAATCAGTATCTTCATCTTCACGATCAAGTAGTTCAAGTAGCAATAGTAGTTCATCTTCATGTAAGAGTAGTTCAAGTTCAAGCTGTCGTTCATCATCATCTTCTTGTAGAAGTAGTTCAAGTTCATCAAGTTCAAGTTATTTTATGTCTTATATATTTGGTGAAGGAAGACCTGCTGGAGACACATCTTATAGATGGGAAAATGTTGAAACAAGTGATGATGGTAGTAAGGTTATCGCCGCAGTTGATGGTGGAAGAGTTTATTTCTCATCTGATTATGGTGTTAGTTGGATTGAATTACAACCAGAATATCCGAGTGGGCCATATAATAGATACTGGAGGTCTGTTGGGATTTCAGGAGATGGTAATGTTTTAATGTGTTATGAACATGATTATGGATTATATATTTCTACAAATGGTGGTGGTACTTGGTTTAAAAAAACCCCATATGAGGTTAATGGTTGGGGGTCTTTAGTTTCTAGTACAAATGGAGATCGTTTGATTGCAAGTGGAAGTGATATTTACACATCATCTGATTATGGTGTAACTTGGATAAAAAGACAACCTGCTGGTATTTATTCTAAATGGTGGTATGGTTGTGCTTGTAGTTCAACAGGTAGTTTCGTTGTTGCTGCATATGGTGGTGGTTATTATGATTTCGATCCTAATCACTATAATTATGATGGTAGAATTTATACATCAAGTGATTATGGTGTGACTTGGACAGAAAGAAGACCTGCTGGAGATGTTGGTTATAGATGGCATACATTAACATGTAATAGTACTGGTAATTTTATTATGGTTGGTGGTCATGATTCATTGACTGCTGGTAATGGTAGAATTTACATATCATCTGATTATGGGGTATCGTGGACAGAAACAAGACCTCTTGGGGATGTTGATAGAGCATGGTATGGTTTAGCGTGTAATGAAAGCGGAACAGTATTAATGGCTGCATTAGGTAGTTTTAGTGATAATGCTTGTTTATTTATTTCATTAAATGGTGGTGTGACTTGGGATCCTTTCCCTAAAACTTATAATGATTTTTCTGTTGGATTAACGGCAAATAACGATATGAGTAAAGTATATGTTGGTCAAGGATATGGTTATATAAAACTCGGAACTTCTACATTCTAAGAGGATTTGACAATGGAAGATTTTAATTTATGGTCTATTTATACAGGTTACGGAACTAGTAATATAACTATTAATAATTCAAATCTAATTACAGCAACTATGAATAATTATGAAACTTCTGGTGTTAGAGTTTATAGATTGTATCCAACCGACACATTTAAAGACTATAAATTAAATTTTGATGTTTCAATAACCTCTTGGCAAGAATATAGTACATGTGGTATTTTTTCTATTCAAGGAACTGGAGAACGTTATAATAGTTTTACCATTTCCATTAAATATTTTGAGAGTAGAATTTATTTTAAATTGGCCGTTTATACTTATAACTTTTTTACATATGGTCATTACGAAACACAAGAAGTTTCAATACCAGTTTGGTCAACACCAATGAATTTATATTTTAGTGTTGAGAAAAGTAACGATACATTTTCATATGAAGTTCACTATACTCCAAATAGAAATGAGCTTTTAGTATCAGACACTTATACATTTGACTCTATTAGTAATTGGGATGAAAGTTATGTTTCATTTGCAACCAGAGGTTATTATACCAATGGAGAACCATCTGGGCGTATTGTAAATTTTACTGTAACTAATTTTGATATTATTGAAACATCATCTTCATCTAGTTGTAGTTATAGTTCATCTTCATCATCAAGTTCAAGTAGTTCAAGTTTTTCTGTTAATGCTGTTACAACGATTAATGATATTGGTATAGCAGATGGAAGTATTTCAAGTTCATCTAGTTCCTTTTCATTAGCTCCTTGTGAGTTTCGTGAATTAGGTACTGATTGGCAAGCGGAAGATGTTAATGGGACTCCTGGGGCTACATGGAATGCTGGTAGTTCAAGATGGGAAAGTGTCCATATGTATGATTACTATTCCTATGTTGGACTTGATTCTGTTACCAGTTTTATAAATGAGGTATGTACAGATAGAACAGATCCTGCAAATTGGACTCTCAATTATGGTACATGGGATTCTGGTAATAGTAGATATGTTGCTCATGATTTTGGTTATGGTTTTTGGTATTTAGATTTATATGATGCTGGTACATGGAATGTAGGTTATTATCCAATACTATGTAAAGTTACAATGACATTTCCTGGAGCACCAGTACAAATTAGTGCTAATGTAGATGGGGCAAGTGCATATACATTAACACCTACTTCTGGGGTTGAGTTTGAATTTGAAATAAATGGAACTTCGCTGGTTAATAATTTTTATATTAGTAGTAACTATGGTAGTTTCTATGTAACAAATATAACTTTTTGTACAGCTACAAAAGTTGGTTGGCCAATAGACGAACAGAGCCCAAATGAACTTGTTTTTGTACCAACTATTGTTGGAAATTCAACAGCTGTATTTACTAATATTATGGTTATACTAGATAATAATTCTTATGCCGCTCTTGAGTATGATGTTCCTGTAACATCTGGGCAGCAAGTTTCAATACCTTTGAATTTAATGAACAAACCAAGATATATTAACAATGTAACTTTTATAATAGAAGGAAATTCTCCCTATCAAGAATATTATATTGAAGATTTATATTTTTGCGGTAGTGCTTCAAGTAGTTCAAAGAGTAGTTCAAGTAGTTGTAGAAGTAGTTCATCATCTTCAAGTTCAAACGGAACAGAATGGGAATTTGTTGAATTAGTTCCTGCTAAGATTACACCTATTCAAGATAATGGACCTATTCTATCTCCTAGTTCATATCATGTTAATTATGTTGGTAATACTATAAGGGCAATAAATCTTCGTGATAATTTCTGTTATTATCAAGAATATAAAGATGGTCATTGGTCTCCTCAAGAAGAAATTTATAATGATAGTTGGGTTGGTTATGGAACTTCACCAATGTATCTTAATTATAATGGCCCATTTTTATCAGAGTTTGATGGCAGACCAGCAATTTTTGCTAACTACAGTGAAAAAGATGTAAATGCAAATGATATAAATATTTTTGAATTTAATTATAAAGATGGTGGTGGAGTATGGCAAAGAGAAAGAATGTCAGATGATTTTGGTGTGTCATGGAACTATAGTTTAATGATGCCTGATCAGGCTTATATGGCAAGTGTATCAACTGTTGCTGTGTCTGCAGATGGTGTTTACTTTGCTACATCTTTTAGTAGTTCTTGGCCTTATCTTATGATTCATAAAAGAGAAGGTTCAACATTTACTAGATTAACAGTTAATGCTCCAGATGTTTCACCGTCAAGTACTTGTTACATTCAAACAATGGAATTTTCACCAGATGGAAATTACCTAGCATGTGGCATGTCATCTACACCATTTATTTATATCTATAAAAGAACTGGTGACACTTTTATTAAATTGGCTAACCCTGCAACATTACCTTCTGGTTATGTATCAAATTTAAATTGGTCAAGTGATTCAACATTCTTAGCTACAACATATTATACTACAACTAGAGTTAGAATTTATTCAAGATCAGGTGATGTATTTACTTCTATTATACCAGCTTCCCAACCTGCTTCGGCGCCAAGTGATATTCAATTTTCACCAGATGGAAATTATCTAGCAGTTATGATAAGTTCTTCACCATATATTTATATGTACTCAAGAAGTGGTAGTACCTTTACATATGTAGCTAATACACTTACGTTAGACAGTTCAACTTCAATGACTTGGGCTCCTGATAGTTCATGGATTCTTTTCCGTAGATACTATTATAATTATGATGAACAATTCTTACTATGCACTCATTCAGCAGGAACATTAACACCATCTGCAACACCATATTCAACTTTATTTGATGTTAAACCAAGAGTAGCAAATGAAAGATATCCAGATTTTTGTAAAGTTACACCAGATGGTGCTTTCTTAATTTTAGGTTTGAATACAACTCCTGGATTAGCTGTTTATAGAATAAGTGCTGGCCCTGTGTTTACATATGCAAGTGATATGACGTATAAATATTTTGGGGCCCTTAGTATCAGTAGAAGACAATTTAGTATGTCAACAGATTCACAATATTTTATCTGTGTGTTGTATAGTTCTATTGCTGTATTTCAAAAAATTAATGGTGCTTACACACAAATATCAACAAATGGTGTTTTAGATACTAATGATTTAAGTGATTATTCTGGTGGTATTAATAGTGGTTATATTTTAATGAAACAGGCACCAGATAATAATTTTCATGTTATTTTACAAGATTCACCAAGATTCATGCATGCTATAAGAGATTATGCTACAGGAGATTGGACTTATAGTTTTATTACACCAACTTACCAAATTCCATTCTGGGAATCAGGTCCTGCAAGTTCAGAAAAAGCAAAAGCTATTATGGATATTAATGGGCATATTCATTTAATATATTATAGATATTATTACGATATGCCTACAACAGGAAGCGCATATACAAAACATTCTAAATTGATGTATGCCACAAACAGAACTGGTTCATGGGTTGGAAGTGAAATTTACAATTGTGTTCTTGAACAAGAGTCAAATATATATTGGACTCCTGCAATAGATGTTGATGATGATATTACAGTTTATGTTTTAGGGACAGCATTTTCTGGTGGTTTGGTTGGGAAGATGTGTAAACTTGTTGTTGGTGGTTCATGGCAAGTAAATACAATATCATCATGGAATTCAAACTGGAAAAGATTTAAAGGTGCTGTTAAGGATACTCATTTTGTAGCATTTGATTATTACTATAGATTTTTATCTTTTGATAAAAACACATTACAGTTAGAATATACTTACTCACCAACAGAAATTCAAACAGACCCATATACAACTGGTGATTTCATTAGTGATGGAGAAGATGATTTTGTTGACTCTTGGCAAAATTTAGATGATAATGGATTAAGAATTAGAGCTTTATATCCAAATCCATATGATTATTATAAGATTTATAAACTAGAAACATCAATAAGTAGTTCATCAAGATCATCTACTTCTGAATCATCTAGTTCATCATCATCTTCAAGTTTAGAATCTCAGGCTGATTTATGGACACATGATTTAACAACTTTCACAGGTATTACAGATGAATCAGCACTTATAAAAGATCCAAATTCAACTGCTATTCATGCTATTGTTGGTTCTTATTCTACCTCTCAATGGTATAAAAAAGCATCACCTTCAAGTGGGTCTTGGACTGCAGAAGGAAATACATTTGGTACAGCTAGTTATGTAGAACAAGATTTTAGCAGTAGAAGATACTTTATTAAATCAGATAATACAAGATATGCATTTTATATTTCTAGTAATCTTTATTATAAATCTAGAGCTGATGGTGGAGCAACATGGAGTAGTGCTGTTACAGTAGTTACACCAGCATCTGGGCATTATATATACTCACTTGATGTAGTTGAAGATTCAAGTGGTTATTTGCATATTTTATATGTAGAACGAGTTAGTCCAACAAGTCCATATTATGGAAAGTTTTCAACATATAATTTAATTCACACACATAATACAACTGGTTCTTGGACTTCTGAAACTTTATTTTCAACTGATAAAGTATTTAATGATAACTCTGGACTTGGTGGTGGTGTATCTGCTCAAATTCTACCAGGAAATATAATTCATTGTTTCTGTGTCCTTAACTATCATGGTGTTGCTTATGCTACTGGTTTTAATGGTAGTTGGGCATCTAGTTGGTTTATAGAAGATAGAAATGTTGGTGCTCCAACTAAGAAGACAATACTTTGTAAAGATTCAAATAATCATTTACATATGTTGGTCTATTATAGATATGGTCATAATTATAATTTAGCTTCTTTTGATTATGCTTACTTCAATGGAGCAACTTGGGTAAAAGAAGAAGAAATTACAGGAACAGTTGCTGCTACAAATTACTACACCTTAATTGTAGATGGTAACAATCGACCACATGTAATTTATATTAAATCTGGTAACTTAATTAGTGAATGGGTCAAGAACACATATTGGGAATATGTTTGTACAGAACAATATACTGTTTCAGGTAGTAGTTATAACATAACCGGAGCATTTACAGATGGTTATCTAAATCTATTAACTTTTAGTTCAAGCAACAAACCATTGTATTCACAAAGACTTATAACTTAATAAAAGGATAGAAAATGGCAATAACTAGAAATTCTTTGAAGAATCCTGATTTAACAAATGAACAAAGAGAACATATTCAAAAGACATTAGAAAAGAATATGGCTTGTGATTTTTGGACTTGTAAAGCAATGAAAGAAGTTGGTGTTCTTTTAAGTTCGCACCCCAACAATAGAGCTTTTTTAAAAAACTCTATTGAAACACATAGTCAAATGAGATTTTGGACTACAGTTGTTTATGATAATTATTGGGAGCCGGATAAGAAGGATGTTGGATTTAATGATTACATGCCCAGTAGAGATGTTTTCGATTTAGCTGATAATTTTTTAATTTCAAAACATCAAGATTGGGGTGGAGTTATTTTTCCCTATTTTTGGATGTTAAAATTTGGTTTACAATCTCTTTCTTCATTTGAATATGTGTATCATGCTAACGGTGATTGTATTGTTGAAAGACCAGAGAATATTGAAATACTATTAGATCAAATGGGTGGTGCAGATTTCTATCCGATTGGTTGGGATGAAACAACTGCAAAACCTATGTGTAATACAACTGGTTTCATTATTAGAAAAACATCTATAGAACCATTGATGAATTACATTCAAGATCATTTGATTCCATTTGAGGTTTATGAAAAGTATTCTGCAAAACTTGGTAGTGGTGAAGTTCGTTTTGCACATGCTATACTTGATTTGGGTTTAAAGTTAAAGAAGCCAGAAAGAAACCCTATGAATTTACAATTGTCGATTCCTGGTGGAACTTGGTATGAAACAATTGGTTTTAGACATATTCATGGTGAGTGGAAAGATTCTAAAAATACTGGTAGAGAAATTCCATGGCAATATATTGATAAGAGGTATTTATAATGGCAGGTATAACAGCAACATATGTAGATGCAGATACATTTACCATAGCAACGGATTTGACAACCGTATTCATGGCAGGTAGAAGGGTTAAAGCAAGTTGTGGTGTAGATGGTACTAAATACGGAACTATTACATCTTCATCTTACGGTGCTCCTAATACGACTGTAAACTTAACAGCAGCAAGTGATGATATTACATCTAACCTTACAGAAGTTTGGGTTGGTGTTGTTGGTAAAGGTACAACGCAATCTATGCCTGTACATACTCATGATGGAGCAGAAGGCACAGGTGACTACCTTCCAAGTTTACGATTAGCTTCATCTTCTGGTGGGTTATTAGAAGATAACCAAGCATCTCCAACAGGTACACGACCAATGGGTTATAATGGTTACTTCTATGCAACAAGAGTCTATAACGCGGTATGGAACGATATTGCAGACTTTCAACCAGTGACAGGGGAGATTATTTATGGTAGATGTTATTATTCAACTGGTTTTGGGGTTACTCTATGTAATAAAAAAGTACAAAAAGGAGTTGTTGGGGTCGCCTCCAACACTTATGGTTTTGGAGTTGGAATTAGAGACCGCTGCGTTCCTATTGCTATAGGCGGATGGGTTCTTGCCTGTGTAGATCGCACATACGAACCTGGAACA
>Ga0105102_10000576_pt1 | contig 11250 bp, 9 predicted proteins | sample PPLLaktember2015_FD_87032 | JGI IMG/M metagenome (GOLD analysis project Ga0105102, IMG submission 87032) | Freshwater sediment microbial communities from Prairie Pothole Lake near Jamestown, North Dakota, USA - PPLs Lake P7 Core (6) Depth... | ecosystem: Environmental > Aquatic > Freshwater >...
AAACGTGCGGTCCCGCCTGTGGCGGGTCTGCAATTGATTTCCACCTGAGCGCTGGGTGATGAATTCACAGGGAGGTGTTTTTATGGCGAGTGACATGTCGGACAACGTGAAACCCGTGGCGGATATTTATGCCCGGTGGTCCAAGGACTCTTTCGACATGATGTCCAAGGGGATGGCCATGTACAACAAGATGAGCAAGGCCTGGACGGATGTCACCGAGGGCTCGTCGAGGGAGAAGCCCGAAGACATGCTGAAAAAATGGACGGAAGCCTTCAGCGGCTCCTACAATGATCTGTTTGAAATGTACACACAGCCTTTCAAGATGTTCGGTGCGGGGCAGGTTCCCGGAAGGGAAACCTGGGAGGACGCCTTCGCCAGATGGCAGAAGATGTTCACCGCGGTGCCTCCCGGTTCGGCCCCAACGACTGCGCCGGATGAATTCGTGAATTTTTCAAAGAACTGGTTTGAGGGGTATTCGAAGGTATGGCAAACCTGGCTGGAAAGCATGCAGAAGATGGGAGATGCCTGCAAATCCGCCATGGGGGAAGGGGAGAAACCCGGGGCAGCCATGAGCGATGTCTCCGAGATCTCCGATCGATTCATGAAGGAGTGGTCTGCCTTCGTTACGGAGCAGGCCCAATCCTTTTTTGCGCTCTGGAAGTCCCGATTGCCGGCTGAGAAAAAGGAACCGAAGAAAACAAAAAAGGAATAACCCGTTCGGAAGAAAAGAGCGTGGCTTTTTGTGATCGCAATGAAAAAGGGGTTGCCGATAACCGGCACCCCCTTTTTTCTGCGAATCAGCTCATTCGGGCTTGCCGCTTGCGCCCGCCACCGGTCTCAACGGCCGAAAGTAACCCGGTCGCCCGGACGGATGCCATGCCGGGAAAACCATCCCTGGTTGGTCTCGATGACGTATTTTGCTGTCCCGGCCGAGCGGTAGAGGACACTTTCATCCAGCGGCCTGGCCTGATGGATGTTGAGGATGATGCCGTCTGCGCCCACGAATACGATATCCAGCGGAATGAAGGTATTGCGCATCCAGAAGGCGAGTTCCTGGGGTTCCCGGTAGACGAACAGCATGCCTTCGTTTTCGGGCAGGGACTGACGGAACATGAGCCCCCGTTCCTGCTTCTCCAGCGTGTCGACCACCTCGACACGCAGAGGGGTTTTGCCCACGAGGATCTTCTTGAACTTCGGCGCAGCTTCCGGGCCCTGCGCTTCCGCGGGATCGCAGATCAGGATCATGGCCGCCGGAAGGAACAGCAGGAGAGCGATAACAAGCGCAAATGCCGTTTGTCGGGTCATCGGTTCACCTTGATGGCTTCGAACGGTAGCGGGAAACGACCCGACTCAGTTCCTTTTCCACGAGTGTTCGGATCGAGGCGAGGTCTTGCTTCGTCGAGGATTCGAAACGAAGCACCAGCACGGGCTGTGTGTTCGAGGCGCGAATCAGGCCCCAGCCCTCGGGGAACAGGATTCGCACTCCGTCGGTATCGATGATGCGGTAGTCCCTTCGGAAAATCTCCGTCACATCGCGCACCACGTCGAATTTTATCTCGTCGGGGCAGTCGATGCGGATCTCCGGCGTCGTGACCGTACGGGGCACGTCGGCGAGGATGTCGCTCAGTTTTTGCCCCGTCTCGGAGAGGATCTCGAGGAGGCGCGCCGCGGCATAGATGGCGTCATCGTAGCCGAAGTAGCGATCAGCGAAGAAGAGATGGCCGCTCATCTCGCCGGCCAGTACCGCCTTTTCCTCCTTCATCTTCCCCTTGATGAGCGAGTGGCCCGCCTTCCACATGATGGGCTTTCCGCCGTGGGCGGCAATGTCGTCGTAGAGGCGCTGGGAGCATTTCACCTCGCCGATGATCGCCGCGCCGGGCTTCTCCTTCAGGATGAACCGCGAGAAGAGAAGCAGAAGCTCGTCGCCCCAGAGGATCTCGCCCTCGTCGGTGACGACCCCGATCCGGTCGGCATCTCCGTCGAAGGCGATCCCGACATCGGCTTTCTTCTGTCTCACCTGAGTGATGAGATCCCGGAGGTTCTCGGGAACCGTCGGGTCCGGGTGGTGGTTGGGAAAGCGGCCGTCCATTTCCTCGTAGAGGCAGGTCAGATCGCAGCCGAAACGCTCGAAGAGGGGCGCGGCGAAGTAGCCGCCTACGCCGTTTCCGCCGTCGAGGACGACCCGGAGCCCGGGCCGGACCTTCACGTTCGCATGGATGTAGTCGAGGTAGGCCACGGTGATGTCGACGTTTGAAGCCCTCCCGCTGCCTGACCGGAATGCCCCGCTCTCGATGATTTCACGCAGCTTCTGGATCTCGTCTCCGTAGATCGTGTCGGGACCCACGCAGATCTTGAACCCGTTGAACTCCGGCGGGTTGTGGCTTCCCGTCACCATGACGCCGCCCCCCGTTTTGAGATGGCGCACGGAGAAGTACAGGATCGGCGTGGCGCAGGTGCCGATGTCGATGACATCCAGACCGGTGGATAGCAGCCCTTTCTTCATCGCCTCGCTGAGAGAACCGGAGCTGAGGCGGCAGTCGCGGCCGAGGGTCATCGCCGTGACGCCGTGGATCGCGGCATAGGTGCCTACGGCCCGGCCGAGTTTCACGACGAGATCGGGCGTCAGGTCTTTTTCGACCAGGCCCCTGACATCATATTCCCTGAAGATTGAAACGTTCATGATCACTCCCGAGATAGCGGTTATATCTATCACAGTTTGTGACTCCAGACAATCGCTGCACGCTTGCGATGAAGCGAAAGACCCGCACAGGGCCGCCCCTCTTCCACGGAGACGGCGGAAACAATAAGTTGACAGGCGATATCGTGATCGGTTACAAGGGCACATCACGAGGCATATCATGTACAGGGATACCAACGTGGACAGCTTTTTCGCTTTTTTTAGCTTTTTCGGCTTTTTTAGGGAGGTCTGCCCTTAGCGCCCGACTTCAATGAGATTCCGGGCCGTGGGCAGACCGAAGCTGTCCACGGTCTTTTTTTGTCTGCAAGGCCGTGACGATCACGGCCTTTTTTTATTTTCACAGGGAGGAAAGCACGATGCAGGGTTCAATCTCGAAAGCCATTGCAGGGATTCTGGCAGTCGCTCTCTGGGTGCTGCCCGTTTCAGCCACGGCGGCAGAGCCGATCAAGATCGGGGCCGCCATCAATCTGACGGGACCCGCCTCCACGTGGGGGCAGTATCACGCCAAGGGCACACAGGATTATCTTCGCTACGTCAACGATGTCAAGGGCGGCGTCAAAGGCCGGCCGATCGTGCTGGTCCTCGTCGACACGGGGTACAAGGTACCCGAGGCCGTTGCGGCCGTCAAGAAATTCGCGATCCAGGACAAGGTGGACATGATCGCCACCTGGGGAGCGGGCGAGGGGCTTGCGGCAAAGCCGCTCATCCAGGGCTACAAGATCCCCACGATCAATTACTCGACGAGCTGGGAGCTCCTGGAAAAGCCCGTCGACTACATGTACCTGCCCTTCGGGAGCTATCGGCTCGACTGTGCCGCCGTCCTCGAGTACATCAAGTCCGTCCACAAGGGAAAGGAGCCACCCAAGGTCGGGCTTCTCACCTACAACAATGCCTACGGGCGCTCCATCCACAAACCCAGCCAGGAATATGCCAAGGCGAACAACATCAACCTCGTGGCCATCGAGGAGTTCCCCCCCAAGACGGTGGACCTGACGACGGAGCTGCTGCGCCTGAAAAAAAGCGGCGCCGAGTACGTCTTCATGCAGATGCTCCCGGCGACGATCGTCACAACCTTCAAGAGCGCAGACCGCGTCCAGTACAACCCTCAGTTCTTCGGCACCTGGACCTCCACCGACCCCGACTTCTTCAAGCTGGGAAAGGGCATCATCCGTGACCGGTTGAAGATGCAGTTCCCCGGCGGACTGCCCGGCGACAAGGGCGCAGGGATCGAGACGCTGAAGACACTCTGGGCGAAGTACAAGACCGTGAGCCGGTTCGACGCCGCCTACTGGGAAGGGGTCGTTGTTGCGATGATCATGGAGCGTGCGGCCCTGCGTGCCCAGGAGAAATACGGCAAGGTGGACCGCGAGACCCTCAACAGGGCCATGGAATCTTTCACGAACGAGGATTTCGGCGGCCTCGTTCCTGCCGTGACCTACACGAAGACCAACCATGAAGGCTCCTTCCGGGGCCGGATCGTCCAGGTCCAGGAGAACGGGAACTTCAAACCGCTGACGGACTTCTACACACCGGGAAAAGAAAAGATCCGCCACCTGAAGTAGGAGCTGCGACATGAAGGCCTATCGGGGCGAACCCGTCATCTTTGCCGACAGAGCGCCGGAAGACCGCAAGGCGGAGCTCGTCGTGGAGCGCCTGACGCTCCGCTTCGGCGGCATCACGGCAGTCGGAAACGTGAGTATGAACGTCCTGACCGGCGAGCTCGTCTCCATCATCGGCCCCAACGGGGCGGGGAAGACAAGCCTGCTGAACTGCATCACTGGGTACTACAAGGCGCAGGAGGGCAGAATCCTCTTCAACGGGAAGGACATCTCAAATCTCCCGACGCACCGGCACATCGAGCACGGGATCGGCAGGACCTTCCAGAACATCGAGCTCTTCCCGGGGATGACGGTTTTGGCGAACCTGTTGCTGGCCCGCCACCTTCACTGCCGTTACGGCCTTGTCGCGGCGTCGCTTTTCTCGGGCAAGGCGAAAGGCGAGGAGATCCGCCAGAGGCGCATCATCGAGGAAATCATCGATTTTCTGGAGATCCAGTCGATCCGCAAGAAGCTCGTGGGATCGCTCCCCTACGGGATGCGCAAGCGGGTCGAACTGGGCCGGGCACTTGCCCTGGAGCCCAAGCTTCTCATCCTCGATGAACCCTTCGCCGGGATGAACCTGGAGGAGAAGGAGGACATGGTGCGGTTCCTCCTCGAGCTTTCCGAGTCCTGGGGTCAGACAATGATTCTCGTGGAGCACGACATGTCGATCGTCATGAGCATCTCCAGCCGGATCATGGTTCTCAACTTCGGCGAGAAGCTCGCCGAGGGCACCCCCGGCGAGATCCAGGGAAACCCCGACGTCGTCCGGGCCTACCTGGGGGATCGGTCGGAGGAGTCAGCCGGGGCGGACGGGGCGGGAGGTGGCCGATGACCATCGCCCGGATCAGCGAGCGAATCAACGGCAACGGCCGACCGGAGAGGCTCGACGCGATCCTGGAGGCCTACGGCAAGTACACCCTGCCGCAGATCCTGAGCGAGCAGGCAAAGCGCCTGGGGGCCGCCCACACGGCGATCCGCGAGAAGGCCTACGGGATCTGGCAGACCATCAACTGGGAGGATTACTTCGGCTACGTGCGGCGCACGTCGCTGGGTCTTCTCGGGCTCGGCATCCGGCGCAGGGAGAACGTCGCCCTCGTGACGAACAACCACCCCGAGTGGCTCTTCAGCGAACTGGGCGCACAGGCCGTAGGCTGCGTCACGGTCAACCTCTTCACCTCCTCCATAGCCGATGAGCTGGCCGAGGCCCTGAAGCGTTTCCAAGCCACCGTGGTCGTCGTCCAGGACCAGGAACAGGTCGACAAGCTGCTCGAGACCCGATCGAGGCTGGGCTTCGTCAAAACCGTCGTCTACATAGACCCAACGGGGATGCGCAATTATCGCAGCGATCCCTGGCTCGTGAGTTTTCGGGAGCTGCTGGATCGGGGCGACGTGCTGGAACGGGAAAAGCCGCAACTCTTCCCCGCGGAGCTGTGGCGGGGACGGCCCGATGACGTGGCCGTCATGATCCAGACCTCGGGGACGACGGGTCTGCCAAAACTCGCCATGCTCACCCACCGCAATTTCACGGCCATGGCGCGCAAGTGGCTCACGACGGCGCCTGTCGGGATCGGCTCCAACTGGCTCTCCATCACCCCGCCGGCCTGGATCGTCGACCAGGTGTGGGGAGCGGGCATCACGCTCACCGGCGGGCTCACGATGAATTTCCCCGAAACGGCCGAAACGATAGAAACGGATTTCCGGGAGATCGGGCCCGACGTCATCGTCTCTTCATCGAGATTCTGGGAAGACCTGGCCTCGAAGATCCGGGTCAAGATGGCCGATGCGGGCATCGTGAAGCGCAAGCTTTTCCATCTGGCCGAGCGGATCGGACAGATGGCCGTGGACAGGGAGGCGAAGAAAGAGCACCTTTCGCCTGCGCTTCGCGCCATGCACAGTGTGGCGTCCTCCGTCGTGTTCAGGCCCCTCATGGACCGTATCGGCTGTCTCGGCATGAAGAGCGCCTACACGGGGGGACACCCGATCAGCCCCGAGGTCATCCGCTTCTTCCGCTCCTGCGGACTCAATTTGAAACAGTGCTACGGTCTCACCGAGGCGGGCGGCATCTTCCAGGTGCAGCCCGACAACGAGGTGAAGCCCGAGACGGTGGGCAAGGCCCTCCCGGAAACGGAGGTCCGGATTGCCGAGGACCAGGAGGTCCTCGTGAAGAGCCCTTCCAATTTCGCAGGGTATTACAACGACTTCAAGGCCTCCGAGGATGCCTTTCGCGACGGCTGGCTGCGAACGGGAGACGCAGGGTATCTGGACCCCGACGGACACCTCGTTATCATCGGCCGCAAGGAGGAGATCATCCGGAACAAGACCGGGGCCGCCTTCTCTCCCGATTTCATCGAGACGCGGCTCAAGTTCAGCCCCTACATCAAGGAGGCGGTCACCTTCGGCGAGGGGAGGCCCTACATCACGTCCTTCATCAACATCGACATGGGCAATGTGGGCAACTGGGCCGAAGAGAGGATGATCCCCTACACGACCTACACGGACCTCTCGCAGCAGCCGAAGGTGGAGGAACTCATCCTGGGCGAAATCCGCTCCGTGAACCATCAGCTCCCCGATTACATGAAGATCCGCAGGTTCATCCTCCTGTACAAGCTCCTCGACGCCGACGACGAGGAGCTGACGAGAACGGGGAAGGTCCGCCGGCGATTCGTCTACGGTTTGTACCTCAATCTCATCGAGGCCATGTACCGCAACCTCAAGGAACTGGAGGTCAAGAGCACCGTCCGCTACCGCGACGGACAGGTGGGAAAGATCGAGACAACGGTCCGCATCATCGACGTGTAAATCGCGGCCCTGAGGTGCTTCATCCCCCTTTCGAAAAGGGTTGGCAGGAGAGAGCTTCACAACGGAATCAATACATCGGGACGGTGCAACATGGACTTCTTCATACAGCTTCTCATCAACGGGATCAGTATCGGATTTCTCTACGGACTTTCCGCCATGGGATTCGTGATGATCTTCAAGTCCTCGAGCGTGCTCAACTTTGCCCATGGCGAGGTCCTTGCCTTCGGAGCCTTCCTGTTCCTGGCGCTCGTGACCTGGGCACAGCTTCCCATCTGGCTTGGATTTATCGTGACCCTGGCGGGGACCTTCGTCCTGGGCTTTGTCATCGAGCGTATCTTCCTGCGGCCTCTCATCGGAGAGCCGCTGATCCAGGTGATCATGCTCACCGTAGGGCTTGCCGCCATGTTCAAGGGAGGGATGCTGCTCGTCTGGGGCGGAAACCTTTACACCTACCCGGACTTCCTGCCCGAGGGGCTGGGCATCAGCTGGGGCATCGTCCAGGTGCCGCCCGTTTACGTGGCGGCAGTCATCATCGGCAGCCTGTTTCTGCTCATGTTCGGTCTGTTCTTCAAGTTCTCGTCCCAGGGCATCTACATGCGATCCGTCGCGGATAACCAGACGGCGGCACTGTCCCTGGGGGTGCACGTGCGGCGCGTCTTTGCGCTTTCCTGGGCCATAGCGGCCCTCGTGGCAGGCATCAGCGGGATCGTGCTGGGGATCATCAACGGCATCAACGTCCACGAACTCTCCTCGATAGGCCTGAAGGTCTTTCCTGTCGTCATCCTGGGGGGCCTCGACTCGATCGGCGGGGCCATCATCGGGGGGCTCATCATCGGCCTGCTGGAGACGTTTACGGGCGGTTATCTCTCCCCATCGCTGCGGGACGTCGTGCCCTACATCACGCTGGTCTTCATCCTGCTGGTGAAGCCGTACGGCCTCTTCGGACTGGTTGAAATAGAAAGGGTCTAGCCGGCTGGTGCCCGGGGGCGCATTCTGCGGCAAGAGAGAAGTTGAGAAGTTTGGAAGTTGAGAAGCTTGGACGGGCTGAATGCCAATCAGATGCTTCCGGCTTCTCCGAACTTCATAGCTTCTTAACTTCCATCTATTCAGAGCGCCGCGCATTGAGGCATTAAACCAGTCTGGCAAGAAACTGTGATGGAGAGAAGTGAAAAAATGAAGACCCTTCGTTTTCGCCCCTGCGGGAATTTCAAGGTTCAATACCGGGAGGAGCTGGACGTCTTCGAGACGGACTTTGGGAGACTCTGGGCCGCGGTGGGTCTGGTGCTTCTCTTTGCCGTCTTGCCGTGGATTGCCACACCCTATTTCCTCTACGTTGTGAACCTCATCGGGATCGCGGCCATTGCAGCCCTCGGTCTCAACATCCTTGTGGGCTACACGGGATTGATCTCGCTTGGACACGGCGCTTTCTTCGGAGTCGGCGCTTACTCGGCGGGTATTCTCGCCGTAACGTACGATGTTCCATTCCTTGCCGTCATTCCGCTGGCGGGCCTCGTCACGGCCGTCGTCGGCATGGTCTTCGGGATCCCCTCGGGACGCTTGAAAGGGCTCTACCTGACCATTGCGACACTGGCCGGACAGTTCATCATTGAATATGTGCTCGTGCACTGGGAAAGCGTAACCGGCGGCACCATGGGGATCACGCTACCCGCCCCGTCGCTCTTTGGGGTTGCGATTGTGGGGGACATGAGCTTTTTCTATGTGATCTACGCGTCGGTGGTCGTCATGGTCTTCGGTGCGGTAAACCTCATGCGTACGCGCTACGGGCGCGCCTTTGTGGCCATCCGCGACAACGATCAGGCAGCCGAAGGGATGGGGATCCCCATATTCCGATACAAACTTCTCTCCTTCGCCGTGAGTTCCTTCTACGCCGGCGTTGCCGGGGCCCTGTCGGCCTACTACATGATCAGCATCACGGCAGAGCCTTTCACGCTGGGACTGTCCGTCGAATATATCGCCATGATCATTATCGGGGGTCTGGGGAGTATCCCCGGGGCCATTTTCGGAACCATATTCATCACCCTGCTCAACGAGGGCCTCCGCTGGGTTACGGACACGATCATGAACATGGGGGGACTCGCAGGGGTGGAGCTGACAATGGCGCCGCTGAGGGAGTTCGTCTTCGGCCTGGCCATTGTTCTGTTTATTTTGTTTGAGCCGAGAGGGCTTGCAGAGGTGTGGAGGATCATCCGCTCGAACTTCAAGCTATGGCCTTTCTCCTACTAGGGGCCAGGTTACAGGGCAAAGGGTCAAGGGAATGAGTGAGAACAAGCTGTTAGTCATCAACAATATCAGCGTCGTCTATTCCGACGTGATTCAGGTCCTGAAGGGCGTATCACTTACCGTAGAGCCCGGACAGGTCGTCTCGCTGCTGGGGAGCAACGGAGCAGGGAAGACGACAACGCTGAAGGCGATATCAGGGCTTCTGAAACCGGAAAACGGCGAGGTCACCGAGGGAAGCGTCCTGTTCGACGGCAAACCGATCCACAACCATTCACCGGAAACGATTACGAGGGCCGGGATCATCCAGGTCCTGGAAGGCCGACAGCCCTTCAAATACCTAACCATCGAGGAGAACCTCCGGGTGGGAACGGCGACGCGGTGGGGAAAGCCCTACAAGCAGGATCTGGAAAAGGTCTATCAATACTTCCCCGCCCTCACGAAACGTCGCAAGACGCTTGCCGGCTACTGCAGCGGCGGGGAGATGCAGATGCTCGTCATCGGTCGGGCCCTCATGGCCCACCCGAAGCTTCTGCTCCTCGATGAGCCGTCACTGGGGCTCGCACCGCTCATCGTCCTGGAGATCTTCCAGATCATCGAACGGATCAACCGGGAGGACGGCACGACGATCGTCCTCGTGGAGCAGAACGCCAACATGGCCCTGCAGATTGCCACCTACGGGTACGTCATGGAAAATGGGAAGATCGTCATGGAGGGCCGGGCCGAGGAACTACGGGAGAATCCCGACGTGAAGGAATTCTACCTGGGCATGGGCGCCGCAGGGACGAAATCCTACCGGGATGTGAAAGCGTATAAGCGCCGGAAAAGATGGCTGTGAGAACAGGGTTCAGGGTACAGGGGAAGAAAAAGGACTACAGAAATGGGGGAGGCCATGGCGTCTAGAAAAGGGAGCCCGTATTTCGATAAGAAAGAGACCAGGAAACCCGAGGAACGACGGGAGGATCAGGCGGGGGAACTGGCGGCCATGATGCGGCTGGCCGTGAGGAAATCGCCGCTGATCCGGAAACAGTTCGAAGCCCTCGGGATCAGGCCTGCGAAACGAAATGCCTATGAAATATTGAAGATGCTTCCCGTCATCTCGCGGGAAAAGCTCGTCAAGATGGAGATCGATGACCCGCCCTATGCGGGGTTGGGCAACCCCGATTCCGCAATCGACCGGATCTTCACCTCTCCGGGGCCTGTTTACGAACCGCACCTTTCGGAGTCGGACCCCATCTGGGCCAGGGCCTACCGTGCGGCGGGGTTCGGACCGGGGGATGTTGTCGTGAATGCCTTCTCCTACCATCTCGTTGCGGCGGGACTCACGTTTCACAGCGGACTGAGGCGCGTGGGGGCTACGGTTGTCCCGTCGGGCGCATCGAGCACGGCCATCCAAGTCCAGCTCATCCGTGATCTCAAGGTGACGGGATACACGGGGACGCCGAGTTTCCTCAAGGCGATCATCGAGAAGGCTGCGGAGACGGGTCATGACTTCAAGAAGGATTTCCTTGTGCGCAAGGCTTCGTTTGCGGCGGAGCCCCTCCATCCGTCCCTGAGAGAGGAATTCGAGAACCGGTACGGGATCGACACCTACCAGATGTACGGGGCGACCGAGGTGGGCGACGTGGCCTACGAGTGCCGCGAGAAAAAAGGCTGGCACATCTGCGAGGAGGTATTCGTCGAGATCCTCGACCCCGAAACAGGGCGCGACGTGCCGCCGGGGAAACTCGGGGAGGTCGTCGTCACGCGCTTCAACGGCATCTTCTTTCTTTACCGCTTCGCGACGGGCGATCTCTCCAAGTTGATCCCGGAGCGATGCCCCTGCGGGAGGACATCGTTGCGGCTGGCCGGGGTGGCAGGCAGGGTAGGGGAAGCCGTCAAGGTGCGGGGGATGTTCGTGGCGCCGAGCCAGCT
>Ga0105102_10000577_pt1 | contig 11248 bp, 7 predicted proteins | sample PPLLaktember2015_FD_87032 | JGI IMG/M metagenome (GOLD analysis project Ga0105102, IMG submission 87032) | Freshwater sediment microbial communities from Prairie Pothole Lake near Jamestown, North Dakota, USA - PPLs Lake P7 Core (6) Depth... | ecosystem: Environmental > Aquatic > Freshwater >...
ATGCTGCGCTGAGCGAGCACATGCGACGGGCGAACGAACCGCTCGAGAAAACGCTCCGACGCGTACTACGCGAGGAGCTGAAGCGCGCCAGCTAGCGGTATGTAGAAAGACCGAAACGGGTCGTTCTTCGCCATACAACGGCTGCTTTCGGCGCGTCGGACCGGACCTGGTCAGGCTCGCCATAACCACCAAAGGTCAGGCCGCGAGTCTCATCCGTTATTCTCTGCTGCCATCGACGGCCTGACAGCAATCGGGGGGGGCTCATGAACGACGCATCGCGATCCTTCGTGCCGATGGAGTGGATCTTCATCGGGCTCGGCGTGCTCGGTCTCGTCGGCACCTGGGCGCAGGCCTTCGGCTACCTCGGCGAGGGCTTCGTGGCCGGCAATGTCACGTTCTGGCGGGAGACCGTCGCGACGCCGGCCAGCACCTTCATCACCGTGGACCTGCTGGTGCTCGCGGCCGCGCTGTTCATGTGGATGTTCGCCGAGGGGCGCAGGCTCGGCATCGGACCCGCGTGGCTGTGGGGATATTTCCTCGGGAGCACGCTGATCGGCATCAGCTTCGCCATGCCGGTGTTCCTGGCGCACCGTCATCGCCGGATCCGGCTGCATCGTCCGGTCGAGGCCGGTGCGCCCGACGGCGCCGACTGGATTGCGATCGGCATCGCGATCTTCCTCGCCTTGGCCGCAGTCGCATACAGCCTGCGTCACCCGTTCTGACGCCTTCAGTGTCCGAACCTGCAGGGCGTGCTGCCGTTGCGTAAGCCTTTGATCTGGAGGAAATAGACCCGCTGGGGTAATGTGCCCGTCCCGCCCGCGTCCTACGAGTATCCGATGATGCAATTCCGTGTCCTTGCCGCCGCGCTCGCGTTCTGCGTCGCCCTGCCCGCGATCGCTGCCGATGGCGTGCCCTTCAGCGCCGAGCGTTCATGGCAGATCCAGCGCATTGGCCCGCCGACCATCACGCCCGACGGCAAGACCATCGTCGCGCCGGTCACCAGCTTCGACATGAAGGAGAACAAGGGCCTGACCGACCTGTGGCTGTGGTCGGCCGACGGCACGATGCAGCGGGCGCTCACGACGCACCCGGCCTCCGACTCCTCGCCGCTGATCAGCCCCGACGGTCGCATCCTCGCCTTCGTCAGCCAGCGCAACGGCGACACCGCGCCGCAGGTTTACATGCTGCCGCTCGCTGGCGGCGAACCCTCGCGCGTCACGAACGTGCCAACCGGCGTCGGGCAGATCAAATGGTTTCCGGACGGTCGCCGCATCGCTTTCGTGAGCCGCGTCTGGGGCGACGTCGACTCCATGGAGAAGCAGGGCGCGCGACAGAAGGAGCGCACCGACGCCAAGACCAGCGCGCAGATCTGGGACGGCGGCCCGATCTATTTCTGGGACACGTGGCTCGACGACCGCCAGATGCACGTGTTCAGCGTCGGCATCGAGGGTGGCGAGCCCGTCAACCTGACGGCCGGCACCGGGCGCGAGCTGCCGCGATCGGCCGTGCAGCTGAATTCGCCGCTCTACGACATCTCGCCGGACGGCCAGGAACTCGCCTTCGTCGCGGACACCGATCCCGCCGTCAACGTCACGAACCTCGACGTGTACACCGTGGCGATCGGCAGCAAGGACGCGACGAACCGCAGCGCGAGCAATCCGGCAAACGACGGCGAGCCGCGCTACAGCCCGGACGGCCGCTGGCTGGCCTTCGCCCAGCAGCGCACCCCGGGCTTCTACGGCGACATCAGTCGGCTGATGCTGATGGACCGCCGAGGTGGCACCGTGCGCGAGGTCGTGGGCGATGCCTGGGACCGCTCCGCCGACGGCCTCGTCTGGGCGCCGGACTCCAAGCGCCTGTACGGCACCATCGACGACGCGGGCTCGGTGCGCGTCTATGAGATCCCGCTCGAGGGCAAGCCGCGCCTCATCACGGGCGAGGAGACGTTCTCATCGCTGGCCATCGCCAGCCAGAACGGCACGATGGTCGGCCTGCGACAGACCTTCCTCGAGCCGCCCACGGTGGTGCGTATCGACCCGAAGACGAACAAGGCGACGAAGCTGAGCACGCTGAACGACGCACTGCTCGCGGGCACGGCACTCGGCACCTACGAGAGCGTCACGTACACCGGCGCCAACGGCAAGCCGATCCAGATGTGGGTGAACTACCCGCCGGGCTTCGACAAGTCGAAGAAGTACCCGATGTTCATGCTGATCCACGGTGGCCCGCACAATGCCATCACCAACGCCATGGCGTTCCGCTGGAACGCGCAGGTGTTCGGCAGCTGGGGCTACGTGACGGCGTGGCCGAATTTCCACGGCTCGTCGGGCTTCGGCAATGCGTTCACCGACTCGATCAACCCGCAGCAGGACGCGCTTCCCTACAAGGACGTGATCGCGGCCGCCGACTGGTTCGCGCAGCAGCCGTGGATCGACGCCAACCGCATGGTCGCCGGCGGCGGCAGCTACGGCGGCTACCTCACCTCGATCATCCTGGGCCGACCGCATCCGTTCAAGGCGCTGGTCGCGCACGCCGCCGTCTACAACTGGTACACGCAGGTCGGCGCCGACTATTCCTACGAGAAACCGCGCTTCGGCGGCTTCTGGACGCCCGAGCAGCAGGCCGTGTTCAAGACCGCCTCGCCGCACTACGGCGCCGCGAATTTCGCGACGCCCACGCTGGTCGTCCACGGCCAGAACGACCTGCGCGTGCCGGTGAACCACGGCATCGAGCTCTACCACGCGCTGCTGCAGAAGGGCGTGCCGACGCGCCTCGTGTACTTCAAGGACGAGAACCACTGGGTGCTCAAGCCCGGCAACTCACTGGTCTGGTACAGCGAAGTGAAGTCGTGGCTCGACAAGTACGTGGAAGGCACGGGCACCACGGCACCCTGATCCGGCCACAGATTCGCGACAACGCGGAGGAAGTCATGCAGATCACACTCAAGGTCAACGGCGAGGCACGCTCGATCGACGCCGACCCGGACATGCCGCTGCTGTGGGCGCTGCGTGACTTCCTCGGCCTCAAGGGCGCCAAGTACGGCTGCGGCATCGGCGCCTGCGGCGCCTGCACGGTGCAGGTGAACGGCCGCGCCATGCGCGCCTGCGTGGTGCCACTCAAATCCGTGGTCGGCCTCGAGATCCGCAGCATCGAAGGGCTCGGCGGCGGCCATCCCGTGCAGCTCGCCTGGCTCGAGGAGCAGGTGCCGCAGTGCGGCTACTGCCAGACGGGCCAGATCATGCAGGCCGTGGCGCTGCTCGAGGCCAACCCGCGGCCTACGGCGCAGCAGATCCGCGATGGCATGAACGGCGTGCTGTGCCGTTGCGGCACCTACCCGCGCATCGAGGCCGCGGTGCAGCGCGCCGCCCAGTCCATGGCACCGAAGTCGGAGGGCTGACCATGCTCACGCGACGCGACTTCATGCTCGGTTCCGGGGCCCTCGCCGTGGCGGTGTCGCTGCCGCTGCGTGCCGACGCGGCGACTGGCGCGCAGGCGATCCCCGGGTTCCTGAACGCCTACCTCGAGATCTCCCCGGACGGGCGCGTGCGGCTGCATTCGCCGACCACCGAGATGGGGCAGGGCACGCACACCGGCCACGCGGTGATCATCGCCGACGAGCTCGGTGTGGACATCGAGCGGGTCAGCGTCGTCACTGCCGAGCCGGCCGATCCGTTCCGCCGCAACGGCTCGATGGGCTCGGGCGGCTCCTGGGGCGTGCGTTACTGGTACGAGCCGTTGCGCAAGGCGACGGCGCAGGCGCGCGAGGTGCTGATCGCGGCGGGCGCGACGCAAATGGGCGTTGCGGCCGACCAGTGCCGGCTGAAGCGCGGCGAGGTGGTGCACGTGGCGTCGAATCGCCGGCTGGGCATCGGCTCGCTGACAGCCGCTGCTGCCGCGTTGCCGCTGCCCGAGAACCCACCGCTGCGGCCGAAGTCGGAGCTGCGCTACACGGGTCGCAAGGTCCCGCGCGTGGATCTCGCCGCCAAGGTGCGCGGCGAGCCGGTGTTCGCCTCGGACATCGAGCGGCCCGGCATGGTGTACGCCTGCGCCGTGCTCTCGCCGGTGTTCGGTGCCGAGCTCGACGGCTTCGAGCGCGACTCGGTGAAGTCCGTGGCGGGCGTGCTCGACGTCGTCGCGATACCGGGCGGTGCCGCGGTGATTGCCGCCCACAGCTGGGCGGCGCTTCAAGGCGCCGAGGCGCTGAAGATCCGCTTCAAGCCGACGCCGCACGACGGGCTCGACTCGGCGACCATCTCGCGCCAGATGCGCGCGGGCCTCGACGCGGACGCGGGCGCTATCGAAGCGCGCAAGGACGGCGACTGGGATGCGGTCGCGAAGTCCGCGAGCCGCATCGTCCGTGCCGACTACGAGGCGCCGTACCTCTCGCACGCGCCCATGGAACCGTGGAACTGCACGGTAGAGATCGACGCCGGCGGTGTTGTGCACATCTGGGCGCCGGTGCAGACCCAGGACCGCAATCGCAATGCGGCGGCGACGGCCGCGGGCGTGCCGCCGGAGAAGGTCCGCCTCCACACCACGCTGCTCGGCGGCGGCTTCGGTCGGCGCCTCGGCTCGGACGGCATCGCCGCGGCGGTCGTGGCTGCCCAGGCCGTGAAGAAGCCGGTGAAGTTCTTCTGGCGCCGCGAAGACGAGTTCGGCCAGGGCTGGTACCGCCCGGCCCAAGTGGCGCGGCTGGAGGCGGCGCTCGACGCCGAGGGTCGGGTCGCCGGGCTGCGGGTGCGCACGGCCGGGCCGTCCATGTCGAATTCCTTCAGCCCGCAAGGTCTGCCCGCCGGCCAGCTCGACGGCTCCTCGGTGCAGACCATCCGCGAGTCGCGCTACAAGCCCGCCGCGTTCCACGTCGAGTGGGTGCGCGTGGACCAGCCCGTGACGATGGCGCCGTGGCGCGCCGTGGGCGCGACCCAGAACGGCTTCTTCATGGAGTGCTTCATCGACGAGGTGGCGCGCGCGGCGAAGCGAGATCCGTATCAGCTGCGACGCGAGCTGCTCGCGCACGATGCGCGTGCCCTCAACGTGATCGACACCGTCGCGAAGGCGGCGGGCTGGGGCGGGCCGCTGCCCGGGGGGCACGCGCTCGGCATGGCCTTTGTCGAGAGCTACGGATCGCTGTGCGCCGAAGTGGCGGAAGTTTCGCTGCGCGACGGGCGGCCCTTCGTGCACCGGGTGGTCTGCGCGCTCGATTGCGGCTCGATCGTGCTGCCCGACGGCGTGCGCTCGCAGGTCGAGGGCGGCATCGTGCAGGGCCTGTCGGCCGCAATGGGCGAGGCGGTGGGCATCGCCGAGGGGCGGGCCGTGGAGCGCAACTTCGACACCTACCCGCTGCTGCGCATCACCCAGTCGCCGGAACACATCGAGACGATCATCATCGAGTCGGGCGAGGCGATGGGCGGCGTCGGCGAGCCGCCGCTGCCGCCGCTCGCGCCTGCGGTGGTGAACGCGCTCGCGGCCCTCACCGGCAAGCCGATCCGCGAGCTGCCGCTGTCGCGGCACACGTTCGCCTGAGGTGATTGGTGATCAGAGAAGATAGAGTCGGTACGACCCGGCCAATGTGATGGACAGCCTGCAGCAGACGCGCTGGCGGGCGGGGTGCGGTTCAGGAAGAGCCTATCGGAGAGTTCGGCGAGATTGGTGAACGGCTGCTTTGCGGCGTTGGCGTGACGGGCCGGAGTCGGCCAGGAGCGGACTGTCGGTCTATGATCTGCAGGCGTTGCGCCGACGTTGGATAACTCGAAACCCGGCTCTGGTTAAATTGAACTGATTCCTCGATAAAACACGTTAGCTGGCTCGACAAGGTTGGGTCATGGAAGCAAAAGGAGAAATCAAGGTGAATCCCATGAAAGCAATAACATCCCTCTTCGCTTTTGCGTGTGCTCTCGCCATTTCGGCGGCGCATGCGCAAGCGCAGACAACCGCACCCGTGAAGGTGACGCCGGAGACCTACATCCGCGCGGAAACCGATCGGCAGTTCGCGGAAATCGCAAAAATGGCGGGGGGCATCAATCGCTTCTATCACTTCCGCAGCCCCACGCCGCTCGACAAGCAAAACGTCGTACGGATGAACCGCGACACTCTCTACTCCATGGGCGTGGTCGATACATCCAAGGGCGCAACGATTACTGTCCCCGAACTGCCAAAAGATCGCTACGCGTCGGTGTATCTCACGGATAACGACCATTACGTGCCGTTCGTGATCTACACCGCGGGCACGCACGAATTGCCGAAGGACACCAAATACCTGGCCCTCGGAATCCGCATCCAGGTATTCAATCCGAAAGACCCGGACGAAATCGCCTTGGTCAACAAGTTGCAGGATCAGTTCGTCATCAAGGCCAACAGCGCCGATCCACTGCCTGAGTTCAAGTGGGACATGCAGTCGCTGAAGACTTTGACCGCGCAGTATGAAAAGGATTCAGCGCAATACAGCAGTTGGAAGGGCATGCAGGGACCGCGCGGTAAGGTTGACGAAAAGACCCGTCATATTGCTGCCGCGGCGGCATGGGGGCTTTTCCCCGAATGGGACGCCACCTACCTGAACTACAGCGGGGGTCATGATCTAAAGGTTTGCCACAAGGCCACCTACAAGGTGCCTGAAAACAAGGCGTTCTGGTCCATCACCGTGTACGGTAACGACGGCTTCATGAAGAGCGAGAACAACATCGTCAATTCCTCCAACGTGAAGCTGAATGCCGACGGCACGTTCACCGTGTATTTCGGATCGAAAGAACGGTGTGGCGACGTTCCGAACCGGCTGGATGTGACCGAGGGGTGGAACTTCCTCATGCGGGTCTATCGTCCTGGAGCGTCCGTTCTGGATGGAAGCTACAAGCTGCCTAAGGCAGTAGCAGTCGAGTAATCGCAGGGTCATGTGAAGTGAAGCTGGCTCAACGAATTAGCGTCATGAAAGCAAAAGACGAAATCAGGGTGAAACCCATGAAGGAAATTACATCCCTCTTCGCTCTTGCATGTGCTCTCGCCATTTCGGCGGCGCACGCGCAGACAACCGCGCCCGTGAAGGTGACGGCGAAGACCGACATCCGCAGCGCGGAGGTAAAAGCCGCAAAGTTCGCGTCACCGGCGGATTTTGACGTCACGGATTACGCTTACAAAGTCTCGGAGACCGATTTCAACATCAAGCGAAGCCTTGCCAAGGCCGGTATCAACAAGTGGGCGCATCAGAGTGATGTCAGCGACGTCAAGACACAACAAGTCATCCGGGAGAATCAGGATGTCATTTATTCCAGCGCCGTCGTCGACGTCCGGGACGGAGCGACTTTCTCCGTACCGACAAGCAAGACCTATCACATCATCGAGGTCATCGATCAGCAGAACTACATTGTCGATGTGGTGTATCCCGGCGAGAGCCTCACCGTCACGCCCGACAATCTGACTTACGGCAACTACGTTTACCTGAACATGCGGATCCGAAAGCTTCCGGATTCGGAAGGTGGAATCGAAGCCACCCGCAAACTTCAGGGGATGGCAACGATCGAGGCGAAGTCAGCCGTTCCTTACACGACTCCCGACATCGTGATCGACCAGCCGACGATGGAGTCGATCCGTACGGCACTGATCCAGGACGTTCAGGCTGGAAAACTGCCAGACACCAGCAGGAGCCAAGGCGGACCGTATCAGACCGACCCGCAGGCGCATCTATATGCCACCGCATACGGATGGGGTGGACTCTCGGTCGAACATGCGGCGTACGCTCCGATAGCGAACCGTACGGAGATCAAAGACGGTAAGGCCTCGCCATCGAGCATCACGTTCATGCCCCCGGAAATCGATTATGACCGAGGCGGTTTCTGGTCCATCACCACCTACGACAGTGAAGGCTGGTTGGCCAGGGACAAGGCAGCAATTTCTAATTCAGAGGCCACCCCCAACCCAGACGGCTCATACACGATTCGGTTCAATTCTCCGGGCAGCCCGAACAACGTCGACACACCTTCGCCATTCAGCGCACTGCTTCGAGTCTACGTTCCCAAGTCAAAGGAGAGTGCGATGCAGTTTCTAAAAAATGAGAGCAAGAATTTGTTAATCAAGTAGTCCTGATCTCGCGAATGATGCCGAACCCACTGATGTGATTGAGGGCTGAAACGTCCTGATGCGGCTCCGGCGTCCTCGAGCGACCGCTTTGAATGGAACCTACAAGCTTCCGGTGGCAGCGGCAGTCAAGTAATCGCAAATTCGTGTGAGTGATGGTGCCAATGGACAGATAGCAAGCGATTGCAGCGGACGGCGCTGGCGCGCCCCAGCTGAATCGCGGCGTTGAACGTCTGCTTAATAGCGCGACGAACTTCCGCTATCGGTCGATTTTCACCGTGCAACGGCTGCAATCGGGAACAGAATGCTGGTCGTTGCCCGAGGCAAAAGGGAAAGCGGACACTGCTGTACGCGTAGTGTCGGCCAGAAACGGACATTGCCTTCCAGATACAGAAGCCCCGGCGCGGGGCCAGGGCTCTATGTGCCGGTGTGTGATTACCCGGACAGCGCTGACCACGCCGTGCAGCACAAGCCAGTGTCCCTTTGCGCGACAAGGCAGCCCGTCGATTAATCCGCTCTCAGGCTGGTGAAGTCGAGCGGTATTGGGATGTTGAAATGCGTAGCACCCACTCCCATCCCGCCTTCACAACTGTTCGGCGGGGTCGTGCACACGTTGCGGGTTGACGGGCATTCCGCGGCCCAGAACATGTAGCCAAGCAAGCCGTATGTCGTACCTGCTCCATTGGGCGGCACGGTCTGGACGTAGCTCGACTTGGCCAGCTGCGATGACGCATCGAAGTTCACACAGTTGTCGTTTGGAGTGCGGCCATCGGTGAGCCACAGACTCACTGCAATTTTTGCGGGCGCCTTCGGCAGGATGGGCGGATTGTAATTCGACTTACCGTCGATATGCTCCTGCCACTGGTCGGTACTGGGCTCGCCGCGCGCTACCATCGCGTTGATGTAATCGATTTTGCCGCTCGGCAGCCAATCCGCGGCCGCGCGTCGGCTGAGTTCCTGCAGGTAGCGGTTGCCTACCGCGAGGTCCAGCGTCAGCACTTTGCCGCTACTGTAGGCACGGAAGGTGTCGATGAATGTCTCGATGCCCTTTAGTTCTGCTTCGTTCGGCGTGCCATTCTCCCAGTCGATCTCCAGACCGTCGGCACCGAGGCTTTCCACCGCCGCGACCGCTTTCCACGCGAGCCCGGCGGCATTCGTTACCAGCGCCTGGTTCCAGGAATCCGTGTAGGTGACGCCACCCATCGATAACAGCACACGAATTTGATGGTCCTTGAAATAATTGACGACATCCCGCGTCATGCCCGTGGGGATGCCGTTCGTGAATGCGCCGTTGCTGGTTCCGTTGAGCAGCTCCATCGGCTTGAGAAAGCTGAGGACGACGAGGTTGACGGACGGGTCGCCGCTGATGCCATCGCCGTTGCGGTCAATGATCCAGCTGTTGGCCAGATGGAATTCTCCCGGGTTGTTCGGATCCGTTGACGTGTTGCGTACCTGGCTCCAGTCGCAGAAGCTGTTGCCGCAATGCCAGACTCCATAGATGGAAATCGCCCGCGGATCTACGCCTCCACCTCCACCGCCGCCACCGCCGCCGACAGGGTCGCACGCGCCGAGCGATGACCAATTGTCAGCCTCTCCGGGGAGGTCTCGTTTCGAACCATCAATCGTATTTACATAAGCGACGCCTTGGTACTGGACCTGGGCGCCGGACAGGTAATAGTACTGGCGCTTCCATTCCGGCAAGCCCGTGCAGTCATAAGCAGCGAACGTCGCCGGGGAAAAGAGCGGCAGAAGGGCAGCGACGACCGAGATCATTAGGCTGCGGTTCATTTGGTATCCCCTCGTGCCCAGATGAGAGAGGGCATTTTTTCAGAACAAAAATTGCTTTTACGGCATCAGGAATAGACAACTCGGATGACGCGGGTGACCGCCCATCATCTCCCATGATGTGCAGGCTAGCGCGGGGGACGAATACCGCAATCCGTAGAGTTGGAAGGACACTAATTGGTGACTTCACCGCCACTCGACTGTCTACCGGCCAATACCGGGACTGAACACCTGGCCCAACACGGCGACCGGCTGGCGAAGTGGGATGCCATGCCGGGACGAAGGGAATCGCTGGGTAAGCTGTAGTGGTTACGACCGTGAGGCCGTGGGGCAAGGCCACCTAAGCAGCTTCATCGATGCCCGCATAGGGTCGACAGTCCCCGTTGACCGACTGCTTTGGAGAATAGGATCCGAGCGTTGCGCGGGGCCACAGGATTGCGGACACTGCCTGACAAGAGCACCCGGCCAGGAGCGGTCCTACGCCCCGTGTTCCGATTGCAGTCGTTGCTCGAAAGTGTCGGCTCGCTCATACGCGGCCTGGCGGCGGGGACCACCCCCAACGTTGTGGTGCCGAGCCGGCATGATCACTGCCCCATGCGGTGTCGGTGTGCATTTGCGAACCCTCCCGATGGCGGTAGGATTGATCTGCGAACGGCGCGGTGCAGCGGGTGGGAGTCTCCGCCCGCTCGGGCTCACTGGGTGAGCCTGCGTGTCCGGATAATTGTTTCTACCGACATCGGGGCCGATTGAATGGACATAGGCGGGTTTTGTACCGACATCGGGGAATTGAACCGACATCCATGTCGTTCAATTCAAAGTTCGGGTTGCGAATGGCGGTCCGCGACATGAACTACGAAGAGGCAGTGCAAAGCACCTGGCGCCACGCGGAGGGCGCGCCGGCTGATGAGGCGGCGCAGATGAAAGAGATCATCCGTTACGCCACGCTGGCGCCGTCCGGGCACAACACACAATGCTGGCGGTTTAGGCTCGAGAACCGTTCCATTGCGATCCTGCCGGATTTGTCCCGGCGTACTCCGGTAGTCGACCCAGACGACCATCATCTCTATGTGTCGCTGGGATGTGCTGCCGAGAACCTGTTTCTGGCTGCAAAGGCATTCGGCTTCATGGGCAATGCAGAATTCAGTCCCGCTTCCGGTGGATCAATAACGTTTAGGCTGGAACGCTCGAAGGCGGAAGAATCGCCTCTGTTCAAAGCAATTCCCCATCGGCAATGCACACGAACCGACTTTGATGGTAACCCGCTGGCTCCGGAAGAGTTGCGACTGCTCGAAGCAGCGGGAACCGGGAATGGTGTTGCGGTCATCCTGCTGACTGAGCGCGAAGCCATGGAAATGGTTCTTGAACATGTGGTTCAGGGCAACACGATGCAGATCAACAA
>Ga0105102_10000579_pt1 | contig 11241 bp, 7 predicted proteins | sample PPLLaktember2015_FD_87032 | JGI IMG/M metagenome (GOLD analysis project Ga0105102, IMG submission 87032) | Freshwater sediment microbial communities from Prairie Pothole Lake near Jamestown, North Dakota, USA - PPLs Lake P7 Core (6) Depth... | ecosystem: Environmental > Aquatic > Freshwater >...
CCGTCGCCATCGAACAGGTAGAGGAGAGGGGGCCGCTGCACGCGCAGATCGCTAATTCCCTCCGCTCGCAGATCGAGCGAGGCGAGCTGGCGGGCGGACAGCGCCTGCCGACGACCCGGGATCTCGCGAAGGATCTCGGAGTCAGCCGCAGCACGGTGGTTCGCGCCTACGAGCAGCTCGCCCGCGAAGGCCGGGTCGAGGGACGCGTCGGGATGGGAACCGTCGTCCGATGCTGTCCTTCCGCGCTGCGGGAGGACAGGATCAACTGGAACCTTCTCCTCACACCTCGGATTCAGGAACCCGATCCCGAGTACCGGCAAGTGCTTCGGATGCTTTCGCAGACCGATCTCCTGTCGTTCGCCGGGGGCCTCCCGTCCCCCGAGTTCTTCCCGGGCGATGCGTTCCAGCAGCTTGCCGACGGCGTGCTGCGCCAGCAAGGGTCCAGGCTCCTGCAGTGGTGCCCGATCGAAGGGTACCCTCCGCTCCGCAGCTGGATCGCGGACCGCCTCGGCTGCCTGATGGAGACGGTGATGGTCCTGTCCGGCTCGACCCAAGGGATCCACCTTCTGGCGCAGGCGTTCCTCGAGCCCGGAGACATCGTCCTCGTCGAAGCCCCGACGTACGCGGGCGCGATCCAGGCGTTCCGCGGAGCCGGCGCGCGCATCGTCTCGATCCCCAGCGGCATCGACGGAATCGACCTCGATCGTCTCGGGGAGATCCTCGATCGGGTGCGCGCCAAATTCCTGTACGTGATCCCGACGTACCACAACCCGACCGGGGGCTGCCTCCCCGTGGCGAAGCGCGAGGCCCTTCTCGCTCTCGCGGCGCGCCACGGCCTTCCCATCGTCGAGGACGACCCCTACTCGATGCTGCGCTACGACGGACCCCAACTCCCCACCTTGTACTCGCTCGATCGTGACGGATGCGTGATCTACCTGTCGACGTTCTCGAAGTCCGTGTTCCCGGGGCTTCGGATCGGCTGGCTCGCTGCCCCGAAGAAGCTTCTGCCGCGCCTCGTGAGCCTCCGAAACGTGATCGACTTGTTCACGAACAGCCTCGCCCAGGGAAGCCTCTACGAGTTCTGCAAACGCGGGATGTTCGACGCCCACCTGCGACGAGTGTGCAACGAATACCGCGAACGGCGCGACGCGATGGCCGTCGCTCTCCGACGCTACGCGCCCGACGTGTCCTTCGACGTCCCGCACGGCGGGCTCTTCATCTGGGCGAGAATCCCCGGGGCGGTGGACGCTCGCCGTTTGCTGGAAGAGGCCATCGACCTTCACCTTGCGTTCATCACCGGCTCGCTCTTCTATTCGGAGCCGGAAGGGCGCGACAGAATCCGCCTCTCGTTCGCTTGCCACCCCCCCGACGCCATCGCCGACGGGATGAGGCGTCTCGGTCTCGCGCTGCAGCGCTCGCTCTCGTCGGAACACGCTCTCTCTGCGGAAGCCAAGACCCGCGAGGCGGCGATTCCTCGCTTCGTCGTGTAGTCGAGAGAAGGAGACCCGATGGAGATCAAGAACCGCTTCGCGTACTTCGAGGGCCGGATCGTGCCGATCGGCGACGCCAGGGTGAGCATCATGACGTCGGCACTCAACTACGGCCTGGCCGTGTTCGAGGGGATTCGCGCCTACTGGGACCCGGTGCGCGGACGCCTCCTCGTCTTTCGCCTCGACGACCACCTGAAGCGGCTCTGGCAGAACGGCCGGATCCTCTGTATGGAACCGCCCCTGTCTCGACAAGCGATGGCCGCAGCCGTGGCCGACCTCCTGCGGCGCGAGGCGTTCCCCGGCGACGTCTACCTGCGGCCCTTGTTGTACAAGTCGACGTGCGAGATCGGCCCGCGCGTCCACGACAACGCATGCGACGTATCGATCTTCGCCACGCCGCTCGATCGCTACGTGAACACGGAGGACGGCATCCGCGTGATCGTCTCGTCGTGGCGCCGAGTCAGCGACGCGGCGATTCCCCCAAGGGGCAAGATCTCCGGATCGTACGTGACCGCGGCGTTGTCCAAGTCGGAGGCCCTCCTCGCCGGCGCCGATGAGGCCGTTCTCCTGAACGAGAGCGGCGCTGTCTCCGAGGGCACCGTGTCTAACCTGTTCCTCGTCCGCGACGGGGTCCTGATCACACCCCCAATCTCCGCGGGGATTCTCGAAGGAATCACGCGACGCACGGTCCTCACCCTCGCCGTCGAACTCGGCCTCGAGGTGGTGGAGCGGACCGTCCTGCGATCGGAGCTGTACGTCGCCGACGAAGTCATGCTGACGGGAACCGCCACGGAGCTGGCGCCGGTGATCGAGGTGGACCGACGCCCCGTTGGGGATCGGACGCCCGGCCCGCTCGTCCGGCGGCTCGCCAAGGCGTTCGACGACGTCGCGCGCGGCCGCTCGGACCGCCACGCCGACTGGTGCACGCCCGTCTCGCTCTAGCCGCCTCCCGAGCGCCTCCGGCTCATCCAAACGTGCGGACCGAGGCGACGCGGTCGAGCGCGGTCCACGCCGTCCGTTCGTACACGGACTGGAGCAGAGCCACGATCTCGCCGGCTCCGGCGTCCGCCGGAAGGACGAGGCGACGCATCGGGATCGGCTCGCCCACGTAGAAGCGGATCGGCTCTCGGAGAGGCGCCCGGCGGCGACTCCCGCGCAAGAGCCGATACACCCTGCGGTTCGACGAACCGGCCTCGCGCACGGGAACGAGCAGCGCGTCGGACGCGCGCAACGCGTCGACGAGCCGACCGAGCCCCGGATACCACCGCCCGCGTTCGCGCCCGCCGTTCGGGAAGATGGCGAGGGCGCCCCCGGCGAGCACGTGTCGAACCCCCTCGTCGAGCGCGGCGCGGTTGACCCGCCGTGCCTCCGCCTCGTCCACAAGACCGTCCAGTTGCCGGAGCGCCGAGAGGGACAGGGCGTGGGCCGGACTTGCGAGGCCCCGGCGCCGGGCCGACACGAGGTGGGTCGGCTCGAGCGGGAGGACGTACGACGCCATACTGGGAACGAGCGTCGTCACGTAGCGGTGGGCCAGAATCCGGAGGTCGTTCCGCTCCAACGCGGCGGCGAGCAGAAATGGGGTCAGCATGGACGGGTGGTTCCCGAACACGAGGAGCGGCGACCGCCGCAACGGCGCGCGAGCGCACTCGAGCATCGGGATCTCCCACCGGTCCGGAAGCTTGGATAGAAGGGAGGTCGCCGCGTTCGGCAGGCTCTCGCGGCGCAGCGCTCCCTCCAGCTCGGCGCCGAGGTGCAGGAGCGCCATCATCGGGCAGAGACGTTCAAGGACCGATGAGGCTTGTCGGTAGGCCGCTGAGTGCTCCGAACTCCGCACGTGCTCCTCACGAACTGCGGGGAGGCCGCCGCAGCGGTACGCAGAGCGCAGCCGCAAGAGCGACCGCCGCAGCCCCGTGTTCTTGGCTTGGCTCCACGTGCCGGGCCTCACCCCGGCGGCTCGCCAGACCGCGCCGCGGCTCGCGAGGAGAGCGCAGCCGACGTCGGCGTCGCCGAGCGACGTTCCGGCGACACCGGCGACGTCGGACAGCGTGGCCGTTCCACCGTTCACAAGAAGAGACGCGAGGACTCGTCCGGCGTCCTCGGGCACGCCGAGCGACGTGCGGAGGCGAGTCGCAACGTCGCGGCAGTAGATCGAACCCTTGGAGCGCACAGGCTACTCCGCGTACCGCCGCTCGAGGTCGGAGATGAGCTTCGGACTCTCCTTCTCCCAACGGGCGACGAATCCGGGCATCTGCCCGCTGACGAAACGGAAGAAGGCGGCCATTTCGATCAACGGGCGCTTCGCCTCAAGCGGCTCCCCCTTGAGGAGATCCAGGCCGCGTTCCGCCATTTCGAGGTGATCGCTGAAGTTGGCGCGCTGGTCGATGTACAACCGCGCCCACAGATTCTTCCTGAGGCAGTAGTAACGCCGGCGATCCCTCGGCCGCGCGGTCTTCTCGATGATCCCCAACTGCAGAAGGTCCTTCGTCGCCATGCTGATCGCTCCTCGGCTCACTTGAAGTTCCGCCGCCAACTCGTCGATGGCGCGTTCGGCCGGTTGGGAGATGAGGAGAAGACCCATCACCCGCCCCGCCATCGCCGACGCCTGGTGCTCGACGGCCATGTGCTCGCCGAACGCCGCCGCGAACTCTCTCACCTTTCGATCCCACTGCTCCACGCCTTCACCTCCGGGTCCGCAACATCATATCCGCCATATCTGTCATGTCAAGCATTTGTGAAAGCACTTATGCAGACGGATGAATTGAGCGAGATGGCTCCCCGCCGGCCGGCCGCTGTGCCTCATCGAACCCCACCGATGAGGCCGTTGTCGAGAGGGCGCCCTTTCACGCCCGCCCGGGAACGGGCATACTCGACGACAGGTTCCGAAACGACGCCGAGGAGGATGTATGACGAGATGGGTTCTCTGTCTGCTGGCGATTGCCGCCCTGTTCGGGCTGGTCTTCCTGGAGCAGACGCCCGTGACCAAGACGGCAACAGCTCCCGCCGCAAAACCTTCGGTGGCGCAGGCGCCCGCGCCTTCTCCTGCGCCGAAGCCCCAGCCGGCGGCAGCGGCGCCCGTCACCCCGTGGAAGGGCATGCCGCTCCAGCGATTCCTGACGGAGGCCGACAAGTCCCTCATCCTTCTCTCGCCGGAGACCATCACCTTCTACGGGCTTGCCGAAGAACTCGGCGTGCGCAACAACCACCTCGACCCGCTGACCGTGGAGGCGGAAGACGCGTACTACGCTCAGGTCCAGAAGATCGCCGACCAGCTGACGACGTACGACCTATCCAAGGTCAGTTCGACCGAACGGACGAACGCGAACATCTATGCCTGGCACGTCAGGGACACGCTCGCTTCGAAGGAGTTCGCGAACAACGGCTACCTCGTCAGCTCGTACATGGACAGCTATCCGAGCTACATCGAGTGGTTCCTGACGAGCATGCACCCGCTCGCGACGCTCGCCGACGCGGAGGACTACGTCTCGCGGCTGTCGGAAATCCCGGTCCGCTTCCAGGAGGCCGAGAAGCGTCTGTGGCTGAGCCAGGAGCTGAACGCCGTCCCGCCGCGCTTCATGCTGCGGAAGGCGGTCGACCAGTTGCGGCTCGTTGCGACGACGGAGCCGACCGAGACCGGCTACTACGTCGTCCTCGACGAGGCGTTCGCCTCGATGGCCGGCGTCCGCAAAGAAGACCAAGATGAGATCTTGGAGCAGGCGCAGGAAGCGCTCGAGACGTACGTGCTGCCGGCGTACGAGGACCTCGCCGACTACGTGGACGAGATGGCGACCCGCGCGTCCGAGGACGCCGGCGTGTGGAAGCAGAAGAACGGGGCCGCGTACTACGAGTACCTACTCCAGAGCTACACGACGACGACCCTCTCCGCCGAGGAGATCTTCACCCTAGGAAGGCAAGAAGTGGCGCGCATCCAAACGGAGATCCAGACGGCCTCTGTGGCCCTCGGTTTCGCCCCCGGGCTCTCCATGCCCGAGCTCTTCGCCGAGCTCGAGAAGAAGACGGGATCGAGCCTCGGCGAGGACACCGTCCGGCGCTTCCAGGCGCTCCTCGATGACATCGGTCCGCGCATCGCGTCGGCATTCGCTCGCGTTCCCACGGGCAAGATCGAAGTCGCGGACGGCGGAAGCGACACCTACTTCTCTCCGGGCACGCCGGACGGCTCGCGGCCCGGCATGTTCTTCGCCCCGACCCAGACTCCCCAACCGATCTACGAACTGCCGACCATCGCCTACCACGAGGGAATCCCCGGACACGGTTTCCAGGCCGCGTACGCCTACGACGCCGAGGTCCCTCCCTACCTCTTGGGCCTCAGCTTCACCGCCTACGCCGAGGGGTGGGCGCTCTACGCCGAGCGTCTGGCGTGGGAACTCGGCGTCTACGCCAACGACCCGTACGCGAACCTCGGGCGTTTGCAGGATGAGCTCTTCCGCGCCGTGCGTCTCGTCGTCGACCCCGGAATCCACGCCAAGCGGTGGACCTACGAGCAGGCGGTCGAGTACATGGTCGAGAACACCGGCCTCAGCGAGGACTACGTCCGAGCCGAGGTTGAGCGGTACATCGTTCTGCCGGCGCAGGCGGTGACCTACAAGGTCGGGATGCTGAAGATGCTCGAGTTGCGTGCCCGCGCCGAGGCGAAGCTTGGGTCGGTGTTCAAGCTCGCGGAGTTCCACGACGTCGTCCTCGGACACGGAGAGCTGCCGCTCGACATCCTCGATCAGCTCGTCAACGAATACATCGCGCAGCACGGTTCGTAGACGGGAAGAATTGCCATCGCTATGGGCGGCCCCACTCGTGGGGCCGCTCTTCCGTTTGCGAACCCAACCCTCGCAACACGCCCACGCCCGATTGCTCAAGCGCCCGGAGCTTGTATGATGAGTCCATCGAGGAGGCGATAGCCCATGAGGCGTTTCATGCCGCGCTCGTCGCGGACTGTGACCATGCTCCTCGCCGTCGCATGCATGGCTGGGAGCCCTGGAACCGCCGAACTCCCGGCGACTCCGCTCGTCGTCGCCCTCCACGCCCTCGAGATCTCGCCCGATTGGGTTCATCTCCTCACCTTTCTCCCCGGGAATCGACTCCTCGCCGCAAGCTGGCGCGAGGCCCGGATCTGGGACACGGAGACGTGGGCCTGCATCGCCCTCCTGAAACGGGACGGCGGGCCGGGGGGCGTAATCGGAGTCTCGCCGGACGGATCGGTACTTCTCATCCACACGAGCGCGGGCGAGGTTGAGGTCTGGGACGCATCGAGTCTTGAGCGCCGATCGGTCCTCTGCCCCCTCGAGGGGTCGCACCGTCCACGGACTGCCTTCAGCCCCGACGGGCGCCTCGTTGCGATCAAGACGCGGAGCCGCGACGCCGAAATCTGGGAACTTGCCTCCGGCCGATTGGTGCACGTCCTTCCGGGCGACACGTCGAGCCTGTTCAGCCTCGCGTTCTCTCCCGACGGCCGCCTTCTGGCCGCGGGAACGGGACGCATCGAAGGAACGGCCAACGCGTGCGTCGTCCGAATCTGGGACGTCGCGACCGGATCCCTGGCTGTCACCGTCCCCGCGCCCGCCATCGCCAACGCCCTGGATCTCGACTTCGCCCCCGACGGATCGACGCTCACCGCGTCCGGAACCTACGGGATCCTCACGTTCAGCACGGTGACGTGGGCCCAGATTCAGGACATCGCGGGGCACCGCGCGTGGAGCCACGGCGCAGCGATCTCCCCCGACGGGCGCCTCCTCGCGAGCGCCGGCGACGAAGGCGGGGTTCGCTTGTGGAGCCCTGGGGCCGGCGCTCTCGTCGCCGAGTTCCCGCTCCCGGACAAGGTGAGCGCCGTCGCCTTCTCGAGCGACGGCGCGCTCCTGGCGTGTGCGACGAACAATGGGACGGTCTGCGTTCTCGCCCTTGGAGTCCCCTGAGGACCGCGGCCGGCGGCGTAGGGAGCCTCCACAGGGCTACCGCGTCGCGGCTCGCGCTTCGATCGCCGTGCGGATCGCTTCTGCGTTCTTGGCTCGGTAGTAGTAGCACCGCGCGCCGGTGACGACTCGGCCGTCGATCACCGGGGGATGGTCCTGCCCCGCGAACAGCCCGCCCGCCTTCTCGATCGCGTCCTTGTCGTTCATGTGTCCCACGATCTGTTTCCCCGCGATCACATCGGCGGCCGCCAGCACGCGCACGCCTCGACACCAGCCGGAGATCACCAGCCCCGCCTCGCTTGCCTGCCGGAGCAACTGCATCGCTCTCCGGGAGCCGATGAGCCCGGCGTACGCGGGACCCGGAAGCACGGACACGGCGTCGTAGGTCGTGACGTCGCCGATCTCGTCGATCGTACGGTCGAGAGAGAGAGGCGCGGCGCCCCGCTCGGCCGCGAATCCGCACGGGCGGACGACGCGCTCGACCCCGGCGAGGGTTGCCTCCCAGCCGTAGCTCCCGAACTTGTCGAGGATCGAGAGCTTCTTCTCACTGGACGTGCAATTCGCACCGTAGAGGTCCCCCACGAGGAGGAGGATGCGCACCGGGTTCTTCTTCGTCTTCTCTGTCACGCGATCTCCTTCTGCGCCGCCTGCGCGACTCCAACGCCGACATGATCTCTCCTTTGCGTCTCCGCGACGTCTCCGCAAAGACGCCGGCGACGTGAGCGGAAGCATGAAGGGATGGGCTCGCAGCGTCACGGCTCCCCCGATCTGCGGCTCGCAATCGCGTACCATGAAGGGAAACGGGAGAGGAGAGTGGGGCCGTGGCGCTTCTGGCCGTGCGGGATCTCGGGAAGACGTATGCGTCGCACACGCTGTTCGATCGCCTCTCCTTGACGTTTCACGTGGGGGAGCGCGTCGGCCTGATCGGACCGAACGGAGCGGGCAAATCCACGCTTCTGCGCATCCTCGCCGGCCTCGAGACGCCCGACTCGGGGGTCGTCGAGCGCGCCCGAGAGGCACGGATCGCCTACTTGCCCCAAGTCGATGCTTTCCCCGCCGACGTCACCGCCGACGACGCGCTCTACGCGGCGTCCCGCGAGATCCCCGCCGAGGACCACGAGTACGCGGTCCGCGCCAAGAAGATGCTCCGCCGCGTCGGCTTCGAGCGCGGCGACGTCCGCGCCGACTCCCTTTCCGGCGGATGGCGAAAGCGCCTCGCCATCGGGTGCCGCCTCGTTCAGGAACCGGACCTCCTTCTGATGGACGAGCCCACGAACCACCTCGATCTCGCAGGCATCGACTGGCTCGAGCGCTTCCTTGAACGCTCGGACATCGCCTACGTCGTGACGAGCCACGACCGGTACTTCCTCGAGCGGGTCACGGATCGCATCGTGGAGATCAACCGCCGCTACCCGGACGGGTTCTTCAGCGTCTCCGGACGCTACAGCGACTTCCTCGAGAAGCGGGAAGCGTTCCTGCACATGGAGGACGCCGAGCGTCAGGCGCTCGCGACCGAGGTGCGCCGCGAGATCGACTGGCTTCGCCGCGGACCGAGCGCCCGGGAGACGAAGTCGGCCGCCCGGATCGACTCGGCCAAGGAGAAGATCGGCAAGCTCGCCGAGGTCGGCCGCCGCCAGCGAAGCGACGGGAAGATCGAGATCGGTTTCGCGGCCAGCGGACGACGCACGCACGACCTGATCACGGCCAAGGGGACCTCGAAAGCGCTCGGCGGGCGCCGGCTCTTCTCGAACCTCGATCTGCACGTCTGCCGAGGCGATCGCCTCGGCATCGTCGGGAACAACGCGACCGGGAAGACGACCCTTCTGCGGACGCTGGCTCGCCTTTCCCCGCCCGACGCCGGGACGGTGAGCCATGCGACGGATCTTCGCATCGCCCTCTTCGATCAGCAGCGCGAGCAGCTCGACCCGAGCGAGCGCCTCCGCCGAGCCCTCTCGCCGTCGGGCGACACGGTCTCGTACCTCGGAAGGAAGTCGCACATCGTCGCGTGGGCCAAACGGTTCGGCTTTCGCGCCGATCAGCTCGACACACCCGTCGGCGAGCTGTCGGGAGGAGAGCAGGCGCGGGTCCTGATGGCGCTCATGATCCGCGAGCCGGTCGACGTTCTGATGCTCGACGAGCCTACGAACGACCTCGACGTCTCGTCGGTCGAGGTTCTGGAGAGCGCGCTCCTCGAGTTTCCGGGCGCCGTCGTTCTGATCACCCACGACCGGTCGATGCTCGATCGCGCCTGCACGGACCTCGTCGGCCTCCACGGGGACGGACGGTGGGCCAACTACGGCAGCGTGGCCCAGTGGATGGAGCGCGAAGCGGAGATCCGCGCCGAGCGGGAGTCCACAGCCGGCCCCGATGCGCGAAAGGCCGGCGCGAAGGACAAGCGTTCTGCGGCGGGCGACAACCCTTCGCCGAAGGCAGGCCTCACCTACCTCGAGAAGAGGGAGTGGGAGACAATCGAGGAGCGGATCGTTGCCGCCGAGCAGGAGGCCGAACGTCGGCGGACCGATCTCGACGACCCCGCCGTGGCCTCCGACCACGAGAAGCTGCACGCGGCCTATGAGGCGCACCAGGCCGCAAGCCACGAACTCGAGGCCCTGTTCGCGCGATGGCAGGAGCTCGAGCGCAAGCTGCTCGGGTGACGCGTCGCGCCGCCTGGGTCTTGGCCGATCGCGTTTGGCTGCGCCGCCCCTGACCACTACCATCGGGACCTCGAGCGAGCGCAACCGGGTTGCTCGGGTCGTGGACCATCGGCAAGGAGGGGGCATGAGCGCAGGCAGGGTGGTGTCGATTGTCGCTGGATCGCTGCTGATTCTCGTCGCGATCGGGCTTCTCTTGGGCGGCGGATCGTTCCTCTTTCTTGAGAGCATGTACGCGGACGACGAAGGCTTCCTGTCGCTCAACTCGATCACCCTTCGTCGCGACACGTTTGCCATCACCGCTCCCGCAACCATCGCAGACGATTGGGCGTGGATGTGGATGTCCCCGGCCACGCTTCGCGTGGAGGCCAAGGCCGTCTCACCGCACGGCGGGATCTTCGTCGGCGTTGCGCCCCGCGACGAGGTAGAAGCCTACTTGCAGGGAGTTCCGCACGCTGAGATCGACGAGTTCCGGTTTGGGAGAGGCCCCGGAGACGCGATCGAGTATCACGACCGGGCCGGCGGTTCGGTCCCCATGGCGCCGGCCTCGCAGTCGTTCTGGCGAGCCGGCGTGACGGGCGAAGGGCCGCAAACCCTTCTCTGGGACATCGAGTCCGGCGACTGGGTCCTCGTCGCCATGAACGCCGACGGGTCGCGCGTCGTCGATATCTCCGGCTCCATCGGGGTCAAGGCCCCCTGGCTCCACGGCATCGGCGTCGGGCTGTTGGTTGCCGGCCTCGTCCTCCTCGGCCTCGGCCTCGCCCTCGTCCTCTTCGTCGCACGACGCACGCGCGCCATACCGTCACCCGAGCAACCTGCTGCCCCCGCGGCGTCGGTCGGGGCAGGCTCGTTCCCGCTCACGTTCCAGGCCGAGAAGGACGAGGTCCTCTCCCCGGCGCTCTGGCTCGTCAAGTGGTTCCTCCTGATCCCGCACTACATCGTTCTCGGATTCCTCTTCGCCGGGTTCGTCGTGTCGTGGCTCATCTCGCTCGTCGCGATTCTGTTCACCGGGCGGTATCCGCGCGGGCTGTTCGACTACAACGTCGGCGTCCTCCGCTGGGCTTGGCGCGTCGGCTACTACGGGTACCAGGCGCTCGCCACGGACCACTACCCGCCGTTCACGCTCCGCGCCGGCGGCTACCCCGCCGACCTCGATGTCGCATACCCCGAGCGGCTCTCGCC
>Ga0105102_10000582_pt1 | contig 11194 bp, 16 predicted proteins | sample PPLLaktember2015_FD_87032 | JGI IMG/M metagenome (GOLD analysis project Ga0105102, IMG submission 87032) | Freshwater sediment microbial communities from Prairie Pothole Lake near Jamestown, North Dakota, USA - PPLs Lake P7 Core (6) Depth... | ecosystem: Environmental > Aquatic > Freshwater >...
ATCATTTAAAATTGAAAATACGAAGTCATACAGATAATCAGTTTTGATATCAATTAATTGCTTCTTTCCACCGTTTATTGTTGATGTTAATTTCTTTTCGAAAACAATATCATATTCTTGAAATCCTTCACATGATACTTTTTCTCCTCCAAGAATTCCTGCCATTTCTGTAAGTCTTTGAGAATCTGCATAATATCCATATTCTACAATCGTACATGCACTTAGGTCAGATTCAACATTTTTTAATGCTTGAATTACTTCTCCCCAAGGTACATCATTATTTCCTCCATCACTTAGGAATATGCTGGAAATCAATGAGTTAGGTCTTTTTGTTTTAATCTTTTCAATTACTTCTTTCATTAAGACATAAGGTTCTCGGAATGCAGTCATTCCTACAGGTCTGAGCCATTTATCGATACTTGAATTGATGTCAGTAAATGTTTTTAAAGATTTAATTTCAATAGTTTCGAGTAATATCCCAGATTGACCTCGACCTGAAAACCATATAATCGTTACAGTATCACCTAATTTTGTTAGGATAGGTAATTTGTTTTTTAATTGTTCCCGAATTAGGGGAAGATCATAAGTCATTGAACCAGATACATCGATTTTAAAAATAAAATCTATAGGTTGGTTAACCACAATCGTAGGTTCATCTTTTTTTAGTGTTTGAGTTAACAAACAATAATTTTCATTAAATTTTACATATTTCATCATAATTTATAAATTTAAAAATTTCATAATTTGAACAACATTTAAAAGTGCAATAAACATTATCACAACAATAACCACTAAAATAGTAGTACCAATGTTTTCCTTAAGAAAACCTAAAAAATTCTTTACCATTTTTTTTTATTTATTAAAATAAATTTATTTTTCAAAATATTTTGATTTGGATTTTAATTCTTTAAGTTCAGAAGCAACATCTTCTTTACCTAATTCTTCCAATCTCATTAATAATTTATCAACAGTTTCACCCATTTCGATATTTGATGAAGTTGAATCCATCACATCAATCAATTCTGCCGATTTTTCATCATCTTTAAGATGATCATAAAGTGTTAATACAATATTCATTAAGTTTTCCATATTATTTTATCCTTTTAGTGATTAAAAAAAATTTAAAACATCAAAATTATATATAATAATTTGTTTATCAAAATTTAAAAGATAAAAAATATAATATTAATAATTTAAATAAATTATAATATTTTAAAAAAATCCTCATAATTTTCATCAATAATTGTTATATACATATAACCAAAAAATTCAACAGATATTTTTTTTTGGTTTATTTTATCCCAACCACCACTTCTTTTTAACCAATATGTAGATTTAATTTCAATAATATATTTATCCTTAAATTTAAAATCAGGTAAATGCCATTTATTTGAATTTAAATAATGAAATCTTGGGGAATTATTAATAAAAATTAATAAATTATTTTGTTCACAATATTCAAGAAACCTATATTCGTGTAATGATTGATAATATAAATTAGTTTGTTTATATTTTTTTATTAAATGATTAATAATAATATTTTCATTATATTTGCACATATTTTTTGATGCATTTTCTTTAAATTTATCTGTTTTTGAATAATGTTCAACACCATATTTTTTCATTAGTGTTTGTTTTTTCTTTTTGATGAATTGTGGAAGATTTTGGGGATTTGGTGTACCATATTTTTCAATATTCGTTTTCTTCCTTTTTTCAATAAATTCTGGAAGATTTTGAGGGGTTGTTGTACCATATTTTTTTAAATTTGTTTGTTTTTTCTTTTCTTTAATTTCGTTTAATTCAAAAACATTATTAACACCATATTTTTTATTTATTGTTTCTTTCACTTTTTCTTGATTCCAGCGTGAGGGTTCTGTTAAATATGCACATTTACGGGAACAATATTTTCTTGGATTTCCTCTATAAAAATTAACCAAATTATTACAATTAGGATTATTACATTTAGGATGTCCAAATAATTCAATAAATTTATTTTTTTGCCAATTAAAACTATTATGATTAATTGCATAATCTTTAAATTTATTTCTATAAAAATTAGGTCTTTCGTTACATAACCCACATTTACATTTAGGTTCAATACCCTTTAATTCATATAAAACATAATAATCTTCCATATTCATATTATGCTCTTCCAAAAGATGAATTGTTAAATTTCCTCCTAAATTATTTTTAAAAAATTTTCCACATACATTACATTTAATCATAAAAAAATCCTCCAATATTTTATATAAATACTGGAGGATGTAAAATAAGTTTATTATGTGATTATTCTTAGTTGCAACGGGAATAACCACAGGATGAGCACATTAAACAGCCTTCCTTAAATTCAAAATCTTCTCCACCACAATTAGGACAACTACCCTTACTTTTTTCACCATCTTTAATATAACGTTTGATAACACGGGCAACACCATTTCTCCAAGTATTAATATGATCTTCCTTAAAACTAAGTGATGAAATCAACTCATAAACCTTAACTAATGGAAGATAATGTCTTAACATAGAACTTATTAGTTTTGCATAATTCCAATACTCTGGATTAAATGCTCTATTAATTCCGATATAGGTTTGTTTATTACCCTCATTATCTATATATTCAATATCATAACGTTTTTTCTTTTCACCATTACTATCTTCAATAATATTTTTTACAACATAATATTCTTTTGAAGAAGTTAACGGAAAATTAACCAAACCATTGCTTATTTCTCCTGTAAATATTTCATATGGTCTATCATTTAACAATCCAACAATAGCTACCCATTTTTCTAAATTATTTTGAAACTTATATATTTCTGCTCTTAATCTTTTAGGTCGTTTTGGTGCATTATTTTCTTCAAACAATTTTTGATCTTTATTTTCGTTTTTATTGCCAACTAAAACACCCGTTCTACTACCTTCTCTATATATAGTTATTCCCTTACAACCAAATTTCCAACCAGTTTCATAAATATTAGCAACAATATCTTCAGTAGTTTCTTCAGGAACATTTATAGTCACAGAAATAGAATGATCAACCTCTAATTGAATTTTACCTTGCATTTCAACTTTTTTTATCCAATTAACATCTTTAGATGTTGCCTTAAAATATGGTGATTTCTTTATTATTTCATCTAATTGTTCTTTATTCATACTTGAAATAGTATCAATATCATAATCATTAACTTCCAACCACATTTTAAATTTATGATGAAAAACTGGATATTCTGTCCATGCAGTTCCTTCATCATCAGTAAAATCTATACGAACATTTTTTTCTTGAGAATTTACTTTTCTTCTTCTCATATAAACAGGTAAAAAACAATTTTCAATACCGCTTGTTGTTTGTGTCATTAGGCTTACTGTACCAGTTGGAGCAATTGTTAATAATGCAATATTTCTACGTCCATATTTTAGCATATCCTCATATAATTGAGGATCTTCGTTCTGAATCCTTTTGATAAAGGGATTATTAAGTTCTTTTTTATAATCATAAATAGGAAAAGCACCCCTTTCTTTTGCCATATCAACAGAAGAACGATATGCAGATAATTTTAATTGTTTATGAACTTGAATACTAAAATTTGTTGCTTCATCAGTTCCATAAGTAAATCCCAAACCAGCAAGCATATCTCCCTCTGCTGTAATACCTAACCCTGTTCGTCTTCCTAAAATAGCTTTTTCTTTTATTCTTTCCCAAATATTTTTTTCGTATAATTTTATAATCTCATCTTCAGGATCTGAATTAATTTTATCTATTATTTTATTAATTTTCTCTAATTCAAGATCTACAATATCATCCATAATTCTTTCTGCAATATAGGTATCTTTTTTAAAAGATTCCCAATCAAAATATGAATGTTTAGTAAATGGATTTATAACATATCCAAATAGATTAATTGCTAATAATCTACAACTATCATCAACACATAAAGGTATTTCCAATTTGTTATGTTTAAGCTCTTTATCTTAAACTCTTTTAATTTCTTAAAAGTATCGGACTATATCTTCATTCATTTTATTGAATGTTCGGCACTCGTGTTCCTATTATTAATTACGTTTTTCAAGGATTAGTCTCTGAACTTTTTTGGTACTTTTATACGTTTCCCAAACTTAGCTGCTGATTGACATATTAAATATATTTTTAATTTAACTTAGTTTTCCAGCAATTCACCGAATTTTTTACTTGAAGCCAAATATCTCAACCACAAGGATTTGTAGAAATAGATTTAAACCCTAAATTAGCATAACAATCTGGTATCGATTCGTTAATTATCGTATCCCAGAATAATACACCAGGTTCTGCACTTTTCCATGCATTATGTGTTATTTTTTTCCATATTTTTTTTGCATCAACTTCTTTTTTTAATGATGGATTATTAGAATTTATTGGATGTTGTTGTACATATTTTTTATTATTTATAACAGCATCCATAAATTCATTATCAATTTTTACTGAAATATTTGCATTTGTAACTTTATTCTTTTCCAACTTTGCATCAATAAAATCTTCTGCATCTGGATGTTTCACACTTATACTTAACATTAAAGCACCTCTCATTTTTTTGGACTATATCATATTCAAATTATTATAATTTGAACTCGGACGCTCTTGAGTGTATCTCACTTAGTCTCTACACCTTCTATATTAATAGATTGGCTCGGTATTGCATTTTTTAAAATGGTTTCACCGAATTCACCCGATTCTGGACGCAAAAGTGCTTCTAATTCATTTAACTTTAATTGTTTTCTTTTTAAACCCAAATTTTTATTTTTGATAATTTTGATAAAATCTAAAACATTTTTTTTGTTGGAAAATTCTAAAATATAACATTTTTCATTACCTTTAGGTTTAATTGATGTTGCAATTCCGTATTTTAATAAAATATTTTGGATACCAATTAACATAGTATGTTGAGAAGTGAAACTAATTTTTTGCCACAATCTATTTCTATCTTTTCTGTAACCAAAAGTAATACAACCTTCTGCATCAAAAAAACCAATCAGTAAAAATATTTCAAATTGTTTAGAAATTATTGGCAATCTTCTTTCTTCTTTTAATCTACCACCAAACAATTTTTTTATATCACAAACTAATTGTTTATCACCAATATTTATTTGTGAATTTGGAAATATTTTTTTCTTTATATCTATATGATTATAATCTTGAATATTAGCACCTAATTCATTACTAATAAATTCTAAAACTTCTCGATCTTTTATCCCAATAGTTATATTTAATTTATCGTTTGTACTTATATGACCATCACCAATTAAGAATCCTAATATATAAGCCTTTTCAGGAGTATCTATTTTATTAAAATAGGATTTATTTTTGTAAATTGGTTTTTTATATTTAGAATATTCAATTAATTTGTTTTTATTTACTAAGTATTCTATTTTTTTATAATTACATTTATATATATCACCAATTTTTCTAAAAGACAAACCATTTATTAAATGTTGTTTTATTTCTTCAATATCAATATTATCAAATATCATAATTTACTCTTTTTATTTTCAATTATACATTATTAGGTTTATTGTTTACGTCCTTCTTGCGAAACCTCTTTAGTTGAATTTGAATAACGTTCCATAAAAGGAACAACACCTGTTGAACTTAACGCACTATTTAAAACAGGAGAACCTTTAGGTCTTATATGTGATAAATCGTGCCCAACCCCCCCTCTACGTTTCATAAGTTGAATTTGTTCTTGATCGGTTTTTAAAATTCCACTATAAGAATCTGCTGGATTATCTTCACCAATAACAAAACAATTAGATAGTGATGCTATTTGAAAATCATTTCCAACACCTGTCATTGACCCACCTTGAGGTACTATACGTTTAAAGTTTTTTAACAAACTATAAATTTTATCTTCACTTAATGGGTTTACATAATTGACTTCTATCCTTGCAATTTCTCTTGCTAATCTTAGATGCATATCATCTGGATTTAATTCAAATAAGTTTGAATTTGAATCTTTTAAACAATATTTGTCAATCCATACATCACAAGCCAATTTATCCCCACCAAAATAATCAAGTGTTGACCTTTCAACTTCTTCTTTCGAATAAACTTTTTGATTTTTTTCAATCATTTTTTTAAAAATTTTTTAATAAAATTATGTTTATGTTTTAAAATTTAAAACACTTATAAATAGCAAAAATAAAGGTTTTTATTGAAAAAAACACAAATAATTTTAATTAATTTTTGATTATTTTTTATCTGATTGTGAATTAAGTTTTTAAGAAAAAAGTGCACCTGCCTGAATTCGGATCAGGACTCTCGCATATTAAAAGTATGGGGTTTTACCAATTAAACTACAAGTGCATTTTGTTGTGTGAGAGGGATTTGAACCCCCATAGCCAAAGGCGACACTTTTACAGAGTGCTGATTTCTACCCACTTACCATTCACACAATATATAAAACAAAAAAACCCAATTCAACATAGATATTGAACTGGGTTTTTAAATTAAATGTTTTTTATTTAATTTTTGTTAACTTTCAAAGATATCATTTCCAGTTCTTATAATCTGCTTATAAGATTTATAATAGCTGTAATAATATGAATTGATATTTGTTAACATAATGTTATATTATTTTTTTACTTTACAAAGATATGAATAAATAGTTTAAGATCCAAAAAAAGATCATAAATTAATATTAATTATTTTTCCACAAACTTAATTATATGTTTTTGATATGATCACACACATATACACATGCTTCTTTTAAACCAGTTTTATATAATTTATAATATAATCCAATAGCTTTATTTTTTTGTCCTGTATTGAGTAGCATTTCTAAATCTTCTTTAGTATTATACATTGATACATCTACAGGTTTTGAATCAAAACGTTCTAATTTTGATTCTTCCTTTCTTATTTTTGTACGTTCACCATATTTATATGGTTTAACATAAACAGTACCTTTTCCTGAATCATATCCTGTATGAAGTTTAATTATTTTTGATTTATGATCGATAAGTTTTACGAATGTAAGATCGTTACCATACAGTTCTTTTAAGTGTTTATCAAGATTTTCATAAAATGGTGAATCAAATTCATATTGTACTCTGATAGGATCTGTCGATTCTTTATCATAAAATTTATAATTGCGTTTCATATCTTATATTATATTTGTTGAAATAAATAATTATTAAATATTATATTAATAATCAATATAAATTGTTTCATAAAAAGATATTATTTTTTTGTATCTCCTATTTACTACGCAATTAGTAGTAGATCGCAAATCTACTCTTTAAATAAATTGATATTTTTAGGTGATTTGTTGTGATGTAATTAGATTTTTTGGACATAGTAACAAAGTTTTTTTGTGAATGTTTCTCAAAATGAATGGAAATATTTACAAAAAAAATGTATTTTTGTAAAAATTTAAAGTATTTATTAATAGATGAAAGTAATTCACAAATCATATAAGTTTAAAATTACTCCCAATAATGAGCAAAAAGAACTTCTTGCAAAACATTTCGGTGCGACACGATTTGTGTTTAATTATTACCTAAATAGTAGAAAAGAAACCTATCTTGAAGAGAAGAAATCACTCAATTACTATGATAATGCAAACGACCTAACTGTTTTAAAAAAAGAAAAAGAATTTAATTGGTTAAAAGAAATTAACTCTCAAAGTTTGCAATCATCACTTAGAAATTTAGATACTGCATATAATAAGTTTTTTAGAAAGCAAAGTAAATTCCCAAGATTTAAAAGTAAAATTGATAGACAAAGTTTTACTATTCCTCAATCAGTATATATTGAAAATAATGTATTATATATACCAAAATTTAAGAAAGGTATTGAGATAAATATACATAGAGAAATTGAAGGTAAAATATTATTTGCAACAATATCTAAATCAACAACAAACAAATATTATGTAAGTATTACTTGTGAAGTAAATCATCAACCATTCAAAAAAACTAATTCAAAAGTTGGTATTGATACAGGAATAAAAGATCTGGCAATATTATCTGATGGTAAGGTGTATGAAAATATAAAGACATTAAAAATAAATTTAAAGAAATTAAAATACAACCAAAGACAATTATCTAAAAAACAAAAAGGAAGTAATTGTAGATTAAAACAAAAAACAAAACTTGCAAAAATACATGAAAAAGTAACTAATATTAGGAAAGACTATTTGCACAAAGTCAGTACAGAAATCATCAAAAACCACGATGTAATTTGTATTGAGGATTTGGCTGTAAAAAATATGATGAAGAATCATAAATTATCACAAGCATTTTCTGATGTTTCGTTGGGTACTTTTTACACTATGCTTGAATATAAAGCTAATTGGAACAACAAAACAATTGTAAAGATTGACAGATTCTTTCCGAGTAGCAAAACCTGTAATGTTTGTAATTACATTAATCAAGATCTAACTCTAAAAGATAGAGAATGGACTTGTCCGAGTTGTAATACAATACACGACAGAGATTTTAATGCAAGCATAAATATAAAAAAACAAGGATTAAAAATACTATCTGGTTCAGGAATTGAGTCGGATATAAAACAAAAACAAGGTGAGGCGTTACCAATAGGTGAGTCTATGACCCTTGAAGCCAAATCCATCAGCTTTGCTGTGGGTGGGTAGTTCATAACCTATTTTACATTTCAAATTTAACATAAAGTTTTTTTATATTGGTTTAATCAATTAAAATTTTAATAATTTCATTATACCATTTGTTTTCTTTTACAAAATGTCCTTGACCGTTACAGTTTTCACAAAAAATTTGAACACTACCACCATAAAGCCAACCTCTTCCATTACATTTTTTACAAATCTTATAATTATTTCTTGCACCTTCTTTATCTTTAGGTTCTACAAACTTTTTATTTTCCATAATTATCCAAATTTTGAATTATCTATTTTAGACTTATTAATTAAATATTAAAAAGCATTTCTGAATATGATTTTAAAGATTCATAATCATTTAACGATGTTTTTAACTGTTCCAAATATTTTAAATATTTATTTTTGTTTAATAATCCAGATTGAATTAAGGCAAAACCATCTTTAATATCTTTGTCTCTACCTAATTCCAATTTCATAATGGTTAATAATTCTGGATTAATAATCCTAACAGAATAACCACCAATATTAGCCATATTATATGTAGATAAAATTAATTTATTTAATGTAGGATTAACTGTATTAGAATCAAGATAATCGGTATTAAAATCATCAACAGTAAGACCAATATTTTCATCAGTACTTCTTAATGGTTGATATGGAATATCCTGATCTTCCAGTATTAGTCTTAATTGTTCGATATCATAAACTAAAAAATCGATATCTGGGGTTAAATCCCTACTATTTTTAAGATAATGAACTAATGCTGTTCCGCCAATAAGAACTGCGGTATGATAATTTTCTGTTGTCCAAGCAATTCCATTTGCTATTTGAGCAATTTGGGATTCTGTCAATAAGTTAATCTTATCTAATAAATTAGATGATGTATAATTTTCTTTTAATAAGAATTTTTTCATTTTATTATTTTTTTATTTATTAATTTATATTCATTATCGTTTTAAATTAAATTCATTAATTGATAAATTAATTCTGTTTCGTTTTTGGAGTTATCATTAAATTCAGAATTAAATAAATAATCAGGAATTTCATCATTATCTTGAAAAATATCAAATAAAAGTGGATAACGTATTACTCCATTTTTTTCTTTTATAAAATTTAATGCTTCTTTTTTTCTCATTATAAAGAGATTTATTGATTAAACAAAAAAAATATATTATTATTATTTATTTTTTAAAAACAACAATTAAAATATGTGCTATCATAACCAATAAAATTATTGATGGTATTCCCCAAAATGGGAGTGTTACTAATAACCAACTCCAATCAATAACATTACATAATTTCAAGATTACAAAAGCAATTCCAAGTAAACCTAAAATATTAGTACTTCTTTTATTAATATTATTATTTATATTCATATCAAATTAATTTTTATTATTTCAAATAATCACTAAATGGTGTTTTATTATCATGATAAACATATGGATCATCATCCAACATTATAATACCATATAAATAAATTTTATTTGTATCCCAAATTAAGATATAACAATAAACCACATTGTTTTTAACTTTTTTAAAATAAAAGCTAATTAAATGTTTGGATGTTGAACCAAGATCTTTTTCTATTTTTTTAATTTTATTGTTATCTAAAGAATTTAGATATAAATTATCAGCTAAATTAAATATTTTCTTTAATTTATCGATATCATTTTTTTTATAATTTACATCATAAAAATTTAATGTTCTGTCTGAATTATAATTAAATTTTTTATTTTGTGATAATAAATTGTTTATAATTAATAAACAAATAATGAGTAATATTAAATATTTTTTCATAAATTAATTAATTGAATTAAATTTAGTTTATATCTTTATAATAAATATTCTTACAATCTTTACATTTATATTTTACACTTAATTCCTTAACATTTCTTGATAATTCAATTGAGTTTAAATGAGTACAATGGTCATCATCGAAAATTTTAATTAATTTGAATAATATCCAAAAGAAAATTAATCCGATTAAAATTATTGATCCGATAATAATTAATAGTATTTTTAACATAGTTTAGATGTTTTTTAATAATGTTATGTTTAATTTTATTTTTTTTATTTGGTTGTTTGGTGCTTTTCTACGTATCCCAATATTCTTTCTGCTGGTTGTGCTATAATATATGATCTTTCAATGTTTTTTTCAACTTTTTTGTTATAAAACTTATCATCATTATTAATCTCACCATTATTGTTATAAATAATTGTATCTTTAATTATGATATTATTAATTTTAATTTGTTCGTTTTCATTCTGATAATCAACAACAGTATTATCTACAGTTTTAATATCAATATCAACTTTATTTATTTCATTAATAACTTTTTTATAAGTACTATAAACAAATGTTCTAATTGAAGAAACTGTCGGATTACTACTTGTTCCAATAAAACCGATGATCATTATCAGTATAAATAATTTAATTAAAGTTTTCATAATAAATTAATTTTAAGTTTAACATAAATAAATATTAAATAATTATATTTTTTATATTATATCTAATATCTTTTATAAATGTTTCAAAAAATATGATTTATTTATCTAAAAATTTTATTGTTTGTGAATTTAATAACTCA
>Ga0105102_10000583_pt1 | contig 11186 bp, 8 predicted proteins | sample PPLLaktember2015_FD_87032 | JGI IMG/M metagenome (GOLD analysis project Ga0105102, IMG submission 87032) | Freshwater sediment microbial communities from Prairie Pothole Lake near Jamestown, North Dakota, USA - PPLs Lake P7 Core (6) Depth... | ecosystem: Environmental > Aquatic > Freshwater >...
ACTATAATCTTTCCGGCATTGAACCTGTCAGCAGAAAAATCATCAATACCGCCTGCAATTATCTTAGGTATAAGGAGGTTTATGCCGCTGCCTCCAAGGGCCAGCAGGATCAGCAAAAAAACAATTCCCCTGTAAGGACCAATCACACTGAATAAACCTGATTTATGCCCTGTGTCTGTCTCTGCTTTACTTGTGTGACTTCGCATCCTGATCTGAAATAATATGTAAAGAAACCTATTTCAAACCAATTTTTACCAATAAACAGAGAGATGAAAATGACTTCGCCACCAGCTTCACTCCTCTACAGTGGTCAAAGAAGGCTATGGAGGGCAGTGGCATGGGAGAAGAGGTGAGGCGTGATGACGACCACGGGACTTAGAGACATTAAAAAGGACTATTCCTAAAGTTAACCGGCAACCAGGAACAAGGAACGAGTAACAATTAACCAGGAACAAGCAAATTGCTGTTTGATCCAGGTAATCCTGCATTTAATATCAGGATGTTAAAAAATCTTAATTCACACCTCGGAAATTATCTGCCTTTTCCCATTATGGAAATTAATTTGCTATTTGCGTAAATCCGGCAATATCGCTGGTTTTGTCCCTGGAAGGGACCGAAGGACCGATAAATTTACATTACAAACAATATATAATGAACAAATTATCTAAAGTGATCTTATTCTCGTCGATGATTACTCATCTTTCTCTGACAGGTTTTGGACAATCACAGCAGGACACATCTGCAATCTCAAGGACAGGGGCTTTGAAGGTGTTTATGGATTGCCGCTGTGATATAAACTATATAAGACAGGAGATTCCTTTTATCAATTATGTAAGGGATGTCGCCATAGCTCAGGTCTATATTCTTGTCACAAGCCAGAATACTGCCAGTGGCGGAAATCAATACACATTTTCATTTCAGGGACTGTCTGAATTCAAGGGCATTAACGATACCCTGATACTTACAACCTATCCTGATGAGACAAGTGCAATGATAAGGGAAGAGCAGGTGAATGTCCTTAAAATCGGATTGATGAGATATATTTCTCATACTCCCATGAGAAGGGAAATTGATATCAGATACACTGAAGGACTTCAATCCGAAGAGGTAATTGACAAATGGAACAACTGGGTAATTGATTTACAGACGAGTCCCAGGTTCAATTCGGAGGAGAGTTACAGCACCCTGAACCTCTTCAACTCAATCAACATATCAAAGGTAACACCTGATATTAAACTGGAAATTGACTTTGATCACTCTTTCAACCGGCAGAAATACAAGGAAGACGATGATGAAAATACATATTTAAGACAATCCGAATCTGTTGATGTCCTTTTTGTCAGAAGTCTTGGAGAACACTGGTCGGCAGGTTTGACATGGGGACTGGGGGGCTCTACTCAGGCTAACTATAATTCAAATCATGAAGTTATGCCTGCAATCGAATACGATCTTTATCCTTATTCCAAGGCAACCCATAAACAGTTAAGATTCTTATACAGCGCGGGTTATCAGGGCAGTAATTATATTGACACCACTATCTTTAACCTGACGAATGAACACAGGTTTAAGCAGATTCTGAGAATTGGTTACCAGGTACAGGAAAAATGGGGATCGGTTAACATTTCTCTGTCAGGATCAAATTATTTTCACGATTTTTCAAAAAACAGTATTGAAATTGATGGATTTATAAGGATTAGATTATTCAAGGGATTGTCAATGTCGGTTAACGGAGAGGCAGCCTATATCAACGATCGTCTTAACCAGAGAAAAGGAGAACTCACTGAAGCCGAAAGGTTGCTCCGCCTGAAACAACAGGCAACAAGTTTTGAAGTTGGAGCGTCGCTGAGCGTAAATTATACCTTTGGTTCAATCTATAACAATGTTGTAAATCCACGATTCAACAGATATTGACCGGACAGAGGGATAAGGTCGTTCCCGGTACCTCGAGTGAATGTGCCATTTTTTCTGAAGGTGCTGCAATTAAATCAGGACTGAAGTATGAACATTTGAACAAACGAACTGTGAATACAGAAATTCTGAATTCACAGTTTGTTTAGAACCATGTAGATTAGCCGGTTTACTTACCATCTCAATTCTGTCCATTCTTCTATAAAACTGTATTTTGCTCACTGATTTCATTTATGCATTCTTCTTAATCTCTTTTATCTATTATTTTCTATAATGTGACAGGAATATCATTATGGCCGGTTTTCCAGTTAGGGCACAATTAATTATTTAACAATTATTTAACATCATTTTTTCCCTGATTAGATAAATTATTATGACTTTTGTTGCCATGAAAAGAGGATGGTTACTGATTTTCAAAGTTTTCATTATAACGACGTTTTTTTTCTGCGCCGGTATAAATACCTTTTCATTTTACAGCAGTAGTCCTGGTAACATTGAAGATTCTTCATACACTTGCAATGCTGAAATCTGTAAATGTCAGGATATTGATTTTCTAAATGAGGACCAGATTTGTCAATCACCAGATATTTTTTCAATCGAGGAAATCTGTAAGACTCCTGTTTTCAAGGGAACCTTTCTGATTCAAAGTTATCACCTCACTGTCTGGCAACCGCCCAGGATTTGCTAGAATAATTTTCCCATCACGTCATTTATCTGAATAGGTTTATTACTCATGCTTATTGGATGTGATCAAGCTTAACCTTTCTTTTTTTGGAAGGAGGTGTAACGAAAATGATTTGTGTTTTGAGACCCCATAGCATTCTTTTAACTATCAGAAAGATTTAAACAGTGCCGATGAGATTGAGAAAGCTTATGAAAAACCAGGAATAACTGCTGAAAAGGTAAAAGAGTGCAAAGCAAATCCCGGGAAGGTCAATAGAAAACTGAAAACGGCATTATTACATATCCATTGCCCCGGCGCAACACCTGGTTATGTAAGACTAAGAAAAATATATCAGTTACAATGATTTTAAATAACTAACAATCAATCACTATGAAATTAATTTTTGAAAAAATATGCCGGTCAGTAATTATTTGTTGTGCTTCTGTAACTTTTGTTTACGGTCAGCTTTATGAATGGCGCGGACCAGACCGAAGTGGCATTTATAATGAGACCGGATTGATGAAAAAGTGGCCTGATGGAGGACCTGTACTTCTATGGGAAGCAAAAAATATGGGTGATGGTTACTCATCTCCAACAGTTACGGATGATGCAATATATGTAACCGGAAGAAGGGAAAGTTCGGATGTACTTACGGCAATGACATTTGATGGGAAGAAGAAGTGGGAAGTTATTTATGGAAAAGCCTGGATGACAAACCACACAGGATCCAGATGTACACCTACTTTTTATAACGGAAATATTTTTCTTATCAGTGGAAACGGAGATATCGTTTGTGTCGGGTCGGATGGAAAGATAAAATGGTCAAAAAATCATTACAGTCTGTACGAGAGTAAGCCTATAATGTTCGGAATTTCGGAATCTCCACTAGTTGTTGATAATATAGTTGTTGCATCACCGGGAGGGAAGAAGGCATCGCTTGTTGCATTCAATATTAACGACGGGAAAGTAGTATGGGAAACCGAACCGCTTAACCAGGAACCACAGTATGTAAACCCAAAACTTATCGAGTATGCCGGGAAGAAAATGATTATTACGGTAATGGGTTCAGATATAATTGCAGTAAATGCAAGGGATGGGAAAATCATATGGAAAGTGGCATACTCCACAATTAATGCAGCCGAAGGAAGGGCCAGGAAGAATCATGCAATAACACCCATCTACAGGGATGGTCATATTCTGATTGCAAACGGATATAATTGGGTGGCTCTAAAGCTTAAGCTTTCTCCGGATGGAAATTCAGTTGACGTAGTCTGGGAAAACAGAAATTTTGATCCCCAGCATGGCGGAGTTGTGCTTTTAGGGAATAATATCTATGGTTCAAATCACCAGTCAAATCCGCCTGACACCTGGGTTTGCGTGGACTGGACAAGCGGCAAAACCCTTTGGACAAAGAAATGGAACTCAAGAGGATCAATAATATCTGCCGATGGAATGCTTTATCTTTTTGAAGAAAGATCAGGCCATCTCGCCCTTGTGAAGCCGGACAATTCAAAACTTGACATTGTGAGTGAGTTTCAGATCACAAAAGGAGACGGACCCTTTTGGGCACACCCCGTAATCAATAAGGGCAGGCTTTATATCAGGCACGGTGATGTACTAATGGTATACAAGATAAAATAAACGATCAGACTTTAAAATTACCCCTTATGAAACCCATATGTATTGCATACTCAAACACATATGTAAAAAATTCTTATACATGTGGGTTCCCCTGCCTGAGACGGGACAGGCATCAGACCATTAAAATTAAAATCATATACTGATGAAATCATTGATTCAAAAAATGTTTTTTTTGGCGTTGTTCTGCGTCACAACTGGCACCAACGTTTATTGTCAAATTTCTCAATGGCGTGGACCAGACCGCAATGGAATTTATCCTGAGAGTGGGTTGCTTCAGAAGTGGCCCATTCAGGGTCCGGAATTATTATGGTCTTTTGAAGGACTGGGTGCCGGACATGGTAATGTAGGGATCGGGAAAGACAAGATCTTCATATTGGGCATGCCAGACAAAACCGGAGTTCTGTATGCATTTGATTTCAACGGGAAGGTCCTGTGGAAAAAAAACTATGGTCTTGAATGGCACGAAAACTATACTGGGCCACGATCAACACCGACAGTGGTTGGCGACCTTGTTTATTTTATAAGCGGACAAGGAGTTGTTTATTGCTACAAAGCCGGCAACGGTGACCTGGTATGGTCAATTGATATGGTGAAGAAGTTCAACGGAAGAAATAATACCTGGGGAATAGCCGAGTCAGTTCTGATAGATGGAGATATACTCTTTTGCACCCCCGGAGGCATTGAGAATAATATTGTTGCTCTTGACAGGTTGACCGGAAAAACTATCTGGACCAGCACGGGAAACCGGCAGCCTTCTGCTTATTGCTCACCAATACTGGTCAGGCACAATAATACTAAACTCATAGTGACTATGACAGATGAATCGATTGTAGGCGTTGATGCCGTTACCGGACAGTTTTATTGGAAGGTTGATCAGTTTCAGGCAAATAAGATACATGCTAATTCCCCGGTCTATTTAAACGGAATTATTTATTGTTCCAGCGACAATGCTAAAACCAATTGTGGTCTGGTTGCTCTCAAACTGTCTGGCGATGGTAAAAGCGTATCCACATTATGGCGAAACGAAAACTTCAAAAACCTTATGGGGGGTATTATAGTAACAGATGGGCATATATACGGATCAATGTACAGGAAAGGTTTATGGGGCTGTATCAATGCTGCAACAGGTAAGATTCTGTATTCTTCCGACAAATTCTGGGATGGGAATATTATTATGGCAGATGGAAGAATGTACTGTTATAGTGAAAAAGGAGAGATGGCATTGATTTCAGCGGATCCTTCATCATTTACTGTATTAAGCAGATTTAAAGTACCTCTTGGCTCAGACCAGCATTGGGCGCACCCCGTAATCAACAAGGGGAGGCTTTATATCAGGCATGGAGATGCACTAATGGTATACAAAATAAAATAGCTGATAATCATAATGGCAGAATATTGCCAGAAGTGATCTTTCTGGGCAGATATTCAATATGATTGCAGATATGTCCTCATGGTTTATAATATGATAAACGGTGGCGACACAGACCTGAGTAAAACTTCAGGCAATTATATCTCCCGGAAAAGCATCTGGGAATTCAATATTATTAGATATTATACGCCCCATTATTCAATCAGCCAGGTTAACAAGTGTTATTTCTGCCAAGTGGCTGATCAGGATTGATTGATCAGTGACTTGACACTAGAAAAAAAAGTTTGCATTTAGCCTGGTAATGGTTTAATTTTGATAATGAACCATATAGAGTACAGATGTCTGGCATTATTGAAGGATTTATTTACGACATCTTCATCAGTTACCGGCAAAAGGACAATAAATATGTTGGCTGGGTAACTGAATTTGTAGAGAATCTGAAAAAGGAGCTTGAAGCAACTTTCAAGGAAGACATCTCGGTTTATTTTAACATAAATCCTCACGATGGGCTCCTCGAGTCTCATGATGTTGATGAATCCCTGAAAGATAAGCTGAAATGCCTGATCTTTATTCCTATAATCAGCCGTACCTATTGTGATCCGCTTTCATTTGCATGGGAGCATGAGTTCAGGGAGTTTATGGATATCGCTTAAAATTGAATTGCGCCTTAAGTTCAGGGTTTCGCGCAAGCACAAAGGAAATGCAGGTATTCAGTTTCGCAGCCGTTATGACGAAGAGGCGGTTGTCATCGAAAATGAAAAAATACTTGTTCTTCTCAATAAATAATATTGATCAAGTAAGTTCTTATTATAAACATGTCTGATCGTCTGATTATGAAAAAGATATTACTTCCAGCAGTTATTATTCTGCTGATTGGTGTTTCCTGTACATCAGGGAAACCACAAGAAACAGAATCTGGATCCTTTCTTTACAATAAGGAACCCATGCCAATGGATACTGCCAACAGTCTTCAGTATAAATGGGATAATAAAGAGATCTTTTCCTCAGTCCTGCTAGATGGCATGGAATCGCTCCATAACTGGGAGCTCTCTTTCGGTAACAGGGCTAATGTCGGCACCATAAGTCTTTCGAACGAAAAGGTAATAGAAGGTAAATCATCCATTAAGTTTGTCTGTCCGACAAAATTGCCTGAACATCTTGGAGCTGATGGCCGATACTGGGGCAGGCAGAATCTGACCCGCAAATTCGACCGGGAGGATTTTTCAGAGTACAACCGGATTGCGATAAATGTATATCCCGAGTTTAAAGGTTTCCGGAAGTTATACCTTACCATTATTCTGCATAACGGGGATAATGTTCCCGACCGTTACGGCAAAGAGGGCTGGCATACAGTGATGCTGAAAAACAATCAGTGGAACAAGATGGTCATGGAGGTTCCGCACCTGCCTCACGATATGGTAACCGGAATAACCATTAGTTATGGGCTTCAGGGTAATGAACCGGATGCTGCTGATACTATTGTGTATTACATTGATAACCTGGTGTTTGAGAGAGTGGAGGCTGATCATTATGAAGGATGGGGTACTGATGTGGCTATATCTTTCTCACACTCGGGATATAATAGCAACGAAAGAAAAACGGCTTTTACTTCGCTAACAGGCGAGGATAATTTCAGGGTTGTTGACATAGCAACGAACAAGATTGTACTTGAAAGGGGTATTAAAATGGAAACTAATCCTATTGGGACCTTTACAGTTTTTGATTTTTCAGAGGTCAAAGCCCCCGGGAAATATAAAATCGTATATGGTAATGTTGAAACCAAACCTTTCCCGATCAATCCAGATGTATGGTTGCCGGTAATTGAAAAGATCACAAATCAATTTTACGTTCAGCGGTGTGGATATGAACATCCGGGGATACATCTGAAGTGTCATTCCGACTGGTACACTGTTTACCAGGGAGATACGATAAGCATGGCCGGTGGGTGGCACGATGCAGGTGACCTGTCACAATCGTACTGGCAGACTGCAAGTGCAACGGCTGCTTTTTTCAGGCTGGCAATGCAATACATAAAGGAGAACAGAAAATTCTCCGACCGTCTGATTCAGGAAGGATTATGGGGGCTGGAATGGCTTCATAAGAACCGCTTTGATGGTCTGCAGGTAATAAGCTGGACTACAATGGATTCCTATACTGACGGAATTATCGGGACCTATGATGATAAACATGTACAGCCCGGAGGGAGGATTAACACCAGCGATAATTATTATTCCATTATTGCTGATGTGGAAGCCTCGATCGCCTTGAGGAAATCAGATCCTTCATTATCGGAGAAATGTCTTGAGTCAGCCAATGAATACTGGAACCTTCTGAAAGAGGTCCGGCAACCATGGAACACAGAAAGATTATCGATTGCTTTACTGGCCGGCACGAAATTATATGGTCTGACAAAGAACGAAGAAATTAAGCAGGTTATCATCGCCTACGCAGATTCACTTATGGCCTTCCAGCAGGTTGAACCTATGAACTGGAGTATTCCGCTGAGCGGCTTCTTTTATACAGAAGGCAGACCCGACAGGTTTTTCGGGTATAACCACAGCTGTACTGCAGCATCACCCGTTCTGGGCCTTGTTGAACTGTGCAGGCTTCTTCCTGATCATGAAAAATACCCTGAATGGTACAAGTCAATAGAGCTTCATGCAAATTACCTGAAGAGAATAGCACAATTTACTGCCCCTTATTATATGATACCGGCAAATATTTACCGGCTGAATGGAACGGAGGACGATGCGCAGATCCTGCAGGGTATAAAGCTGGACGAGAACCATTATTTGAGGATTTTCCCTGTATGGCAGGCCTTCAGGGGCAACAGTTCCGTTATCTTGTCTCCCGCCCAGGGACTTGCATCAGCAAACCGCCTTCTGAAAGATACTGAAATGCACAGCGTTGCTCTGGCCCAGTTGGAATGGATGCAGGGGAAGAATCCTTTCAGTCAGAGCCTGATGTATGGTGAAGGGTACGATTTCACCCCTCAATATGCAGTGTTTACGGATGATATCGTGGGGGGTCTTCCTGTTGGCATTCTGACAAGGGATGATCTTGATATTCCATACTGGAAAGCTTCAGTGTTGCATAATTATAAGGAATTATGGGGGCAACCTGCCTTCCGCATGATGGAGCTGATTTACTATCTTTATGAATGAGTCAAAGCACGGCAGATAATGCTTCCTGATACTAATTCAAATTAATTCGTATATTTCAGTTATAAAACTGATCGTGGATCTCGGGGACTGATTTGACTGCCAAATAGCAAGAACAACATATTTAATTATAATTTAGCAGGTTATGAATAGAAACCTTTTCAAGTCGCTGGCTCTTGTAACAGCAGGAACAAGCGTTATCGGATGCAACTCCCTTCAGAAAAATGATGCTCAGAGGCCCAACATTATTTACATAATGAGCGACGACCATGCAGACCAGGCAGTGAGTGCATACGGGTATGGTCTGAATGAAACGCCCAATATTGACCGCCTTGCCAAGGAAGGGGCGATCTTCACCCGGGCATGCGTTACCAATTCGATAAGTGCCCCAAGCCGGGCTGTATTACTTACCGGAAAGCACAGTTTTATAAACGGCAAGGTCGATAATATCCAGCCCTTTAACTGGGATCAGGACAATTTCCCCAAACTGCTTCAGGCAAATGGCTATCAGACAGCAATGATAGGAAAAATCCATCTTGACGGACTGCCTCAGGGATTCGACTATTCCATGGTACTACCGGGCCAGGGGCAGTATTATAATCCCGATTTCCTGGTAGATGGCGAAAGAATAAGAATTGAAGGATATTGCACTGAGATAATAACTGAACAGACTCTGGATTGGCTAAAGAATAAACGTGATCCTGACAAGCCCTTTTGTCTTCTATATCACCAGAAAGCACCGCACCGGAACTGGTTGCCTGCACCTAAGTATGTTAACTTGTATGATGATAAAAATTTCGATCCACCAGCCAATTTTTTCGATGACTACGAGGGTCGGGGTACTGCGGCCAAAGAACAGGAAATGGAAATCGACGGCCACGCACAGTGGGGCCATGATTTTAAGCTGATTGCAGATCCCAATGGAGACACAACAAATTTCTACCAGGACATTTTAAGAATGAATCCGGAGCAGAGAGAGAACTGGATGGCTGCCTATGAAAGCGAAAACCAGGAATTTCTTGCAAATATGCCGGAAGGGAAGGAACTGGGGATTTGGAAATTCAACCGCTATATTAAGGATTACCTTCGTACCATCAAATCAGTGGACGATGGTGTGGGAGAGCTCCTGGATTATCTCAATGAGGCCGGTCTTGATAAGAATACAATAGTGATCTATACCTCCGATCAGGGTTTCTACCTGGGAGAGCACGGCTGGTTCGACAAGCGGTTTATGTATGAGGAATCATTCAAAACACCTCTGCTGATGCGTTACCCTAAGGAGATAAAAGAAGGTACCGTTATCGATAAACTGGTGCAAAACCTCGATTTTGCTCCGACTTTCCTTGATTACGCCGGAATTGATATCCCTGAAGATATGCAGGGAGAATCATTCAGAAGACTGGTCAGCGGAAAAACAAAAAAATGGCGCGATGCAGTCTATTACACTTATTATGAGTATCCTTCGGTGCATATGGTGAAACGTCATTACGGGGTTGCAACGGAACGTTATAAGCTGATGCATTTTTATTACGACATCGACGAGTGGGAGATGTACGACCTGGAGAAGGACCCGATGGAAATGAAAAGCGTATATAACGATCCTGCCTATGCAGATGTTCAGGCAATGCTTCATAAAAGGCTTGATGAACTGCGTGTTAAGTACGGCGATTCCGATGAACTCAACCAGCAATTTATTCAGAAGACCCTGGATGCACAAAAGAAGTAATTGGTAATATAAATCATTGAGATACAGACTAACACAAAAAGATAATAGAGTATCACATTAATGAATCCTTTTTCGAGCCAGACAGGTGAGTGTGATCCGTAAAGAGAATTGAAGAGAGGATAAATTGTTCTATATTGTGTCTTAAACAAATCTCACCTGTGTCATGGATAGCATTAAAACTGCAATTTATTGTTCACTTGGAGGAACCATTTTACTTGGTTCATGTCAGTCTGGGACTCCGCAGGAAAAAGACCGTCCCAACATACTCATAGCCATAAGCGATGATCAGTCGTGGCTTCACACCAGTTTTGCGGGCTGTAAATTTGTGAATACTCCGGGATTTGACAGGATAGCCGGCAATGGTATTTATTTTTCAAATTGCTATGCAGGTTCCCCCGGGTCAGCTCCATCCCGCAGTTCGCTTGTGACAGGACGATATCACTGGCAGAATGAGCAGAGCGGACAACATGCGTCGAGCTGGATGAAAAAACATATTCCATTTTGTGACCTCCTTGCAGATAATGGTTATTATACAGGCTTTACGGGTAAAGGGGTCGGACCCTTTCAGTACGCAAGAAATGAGATGGATTCGTTATGGAGAAAGGAGAATGCAGCCGGACCGGCCTTTAACAGCTATCAGTATACGAAAGGGGATGAGGGAGATGAGAGAAGTGCCGGAGGAATAGGCGGCAACAATTATTATGCGAACTTCAGGGA
>Ga0105102_10000587_pt1 | contig 11173 bp, 5 predicted proteins | sample PPLLaktember2015_FD_87032 | JGI IMG/M metagenome (GOLD analysis project Ga0105102, IMG submission 87032) | Freshwater sediment microbial communities from Prairie Pothole Lake near Jamestown, North Dakota, USA - PPLs Lake P7 Core (6) Depth... | ecosystem: Environmental > Aquatic > Freshwater >...
AACCTGATAGGTTATCTGCCTGCTGCCATCGGGAATCTCACCTGGCTAAAATACTTGGAAATTGATAATTGCAAACTGGAAGGAGCTATTCCCACAGAGATTGGGAATCTGGTTAACCTGAAAGGAATTACCTTTTCCTCCAATCGATTTACCAGTCTGCCGGCATCCATGTCTAACCTGGTAAAACTTTCATATGTTTATTTAAGCGACAATCCGCTAAATTGCCCTTTCCCGGGCGACCTGGTAAAAAATTGGACTGAAGTGGAAATACTCCAATTATACAGATGCGGGCTATCCGGTAATTTGCCCGATATATTCCATTTAACCCCAAAATTGTATATGTTTTCGGTAGGTGAAAACAACATGACCGGTGAGATTCCCCCAAGTCTGAACAAGCTTGCCCGTATTTATGACCTGGATTTAAACAAAAACGGGTTTACCGGAGCTCTTCCCACCCTCGACAGTTGCAAAGCCTTAAATAGCATAAGCTTATATGAAAACAAAATTACAGGGGCTATTCCCAACTCCTGGACCGGACTGAAATCCATCAGAACCATAAACATTTCAAATAATTTTCTTTCAGGAATGATCCCGGCTGGTTTGTTTTACCCCTCCCTGTCAAGGTTGCATATCAATGATAACTATTATACCTTTGAAGGGATTGAACCCCACATGGAAAAAATCAATGAGTTAAGCCATAAAACGTATTCCACAAATAAACTGCTTCCCCTGAAGCAAAAATCTCTGTCGGCAAACACCGGGCAAGTCCTGACGATCAATGCTTCCGAACTTTCCATCTATGTTTTGGGGGGTAACAACAACCGCTACAAGTGGTTCCGCAACGATACAGAAGTATATTCAGGAAACGATCCATCCTACACAGTCCTTACAGCGGGAACAGCTCATGCAGGAGTTTACCGTTTTGAGGTCACCAATACGGTGGTTACCGGCATTACCCTGAAGTCGGAAAACATCACGGTGAGCGTGCTGGTGGCAGGCAACAATGCGCCCTCCGACATCACCCTGAGCAGCGCTTCGGTAAGCGAGAATTTCACCGGACAGGTTGGAATGCTCTCTGCTGCCGACAGTGATGCAGGCGACACCCATAATTTTTTACTGGCAACAGGCAATGGGACCAACGACAAAGACAACGGTCTTTTCTCCATTGCAGGGAAAAACCTGGTGATGAAATCAGGCGCTGACTTTGAGACCAGAAAGACGCTGAACCTGCTGGTGTCTGCCAATGATCTGAAAGGCGGAATTTTCACCAAAGCATTGACCCTTCAGGTTACCGATGTCAATGAAGCTCCTCAGTTTTCAGGTCAGATGCTCAACACCACCATCGACGAAACAGCGCCTAACGGACATACTGTTCTCCTGCTTCTGGCCAAAGATCCGGAAGGATTGGCCGTGACCTATACGATTACCCAGGGAAACGAGGACAGCGCTTTTGGCATCTCAGGCAATAAGCTGGTGGTGGCCGACAACACCAAACTGAAGTACGATACGAAGAACCAATATACCCTTAAGGTAACCGCAAGTGATGGCACCCTGAGTTCCACCACCCAACTGGTGGTTACCCTGAGTAAAATCAACAAGATGCCTGTGGTCGACAATGCCACCTTCACCATCCCCGAAAACACCACAGCAGGAGTGGTGGTGGGCAATCTCACCGGCAGTGACCCGGAAGGAACACCGCTGGTTTGGGTTATCCTCTCCGGCAATACAGATTTTGCTTTCCGCCTGAATGGTACCCAGATTATTGTCAACAACCCTGCTGCCATAGATTATGATGCCAGTACCAGTTTCAGCCTGATCATCAATGCCACCGACGGCATTTCCAATGTCCAGGCGACCATTACCATCAACCTGACCAACCAGTCAGATGAGACCGGAAATGACATCCTTTCTTTTTCCATTCCCGGACTGGTGGAGCCACCGGTGATCGATGTGCCAAACCGGACGATAAAAGCCAGGGTTGAAAATGTCACGCTGGGCGCTCTGAAAGCCGATTTCATCCTCTCGAAGGGCGCTTCCTCCAACCCTGCCACCGGCTCTGTGCTCAACTTTGCCTCCGCCCAGACCATTCGGGTAACTTCCGAAAAAGGGGTTTCATCCGACTGGCAAATCAGGGTCACCATTCCTTCCCCTGTTCACATGCAGGATGCCCTGTCGGTGAGGGTATATCCCAATCCGGCAAACGATTACCTCCATATTTCCGGGTTAAAGGGAACCACCACACTCCGGTTAATGGATTCAGCCGGAAGGATGCTGCAGCACTTGGAGACAGCTTCCTCTTCAGAAACAATATCGCTGACCAGACAGAAACCCGGCCTTTACCTGTTTTCCGTGGAATCAGTTTCCGGACGTACTGTACATAAAATCATCAGGAAATAAAACATATACCATTAAATGATCACACTATGAAAACTACAAGACTTATTATCATGGCAGCCCTTTTCCTTTTAGGGTCGGTAACTGTCGGGGCCCAGGTCGGCAATCTGAAAAATCTGGGTAAGAAAGTAACTGAGAGTGCTGAGAAAGCGGTGAAAGATGCAACGGGCTCTTCAACGGGGAGTTCTTCTGCTCCGGCAGCGTCAAAGGCTGCTTCCGGCACTTCGCAGGCAGGTTCAGACGCTCCGGCAGCTGCGGTGGCGCCGTCGGGCGGCGGCGGAGCGCTGTATGTATCGAAACAGAATGGTAACAACAAAAACGACGGATCTAAGGGAGCCCCTCTGAAAAACCTGGATAAGGCAATCGCAGTGGCCACTCCGGGGACTACTATTTATATGGCCGGAGGAATAGAGATGGGCACCCTGAATGTGGGTTTCATCGAAAGCGACAAGCCGGTAAAAATTTATGGCAGTTACGATGAAGAGTTCACCAAACAGGATATCATCAACCACCCCACGGTGATCCAGCCCGACAATGAAAGCGCCCGTTCCACGCGGAAGGCAGTGTTGAAGTTCACCAGGGATGTGGCCGGAACAGTACTCGATCATCTGGTTTTCGAAGGGGGTACCCGCAATGCTTATCATGTTAAAGAGGGTATTGTGGAAGGTATCGAAGGCGGTCGCCTGTTACCTTCCACGGAACGGCCACCGGTAGGATATCCCACTGTGGATGAACCCCTGCTTCAGTTTGTCAGCGCCACTACCGGCGGCGATGTGACCATCCAGAACTGCGCCTTCATCAATGGCGCCAGCTTTGCCCTTCAGGCAGGCCACCGCAGTGGAAAATTCAATGTGAAAAACAACGTTTTCGTGGGTAACCGTATGGCCGCCATCGAGATCTACGGCACCTGCGCCAGCACAGGAGGCCCCAACACCATGGCCCTCTGCGGGGAAGTGGAAGTGGCTTACAACACCATCCTCTTCACCTGGAGCCGCACCAAGGATTTCCAGGATATGGGCTACGGGGTCAGGGTGATGACCAAATGCAACTACAACATCCACCACAACATCATCGGAGCCTCCATCCTGGCGGGAGTGGATCATACCCGCTTCAACAAGAATGAATGGGTCACCGTAAACGACAACATCTTCTTCGTCAATAAAGACAAGGACTTGCATTACAGTCCGGCCAGCAACACCCGCCTGCGGATCGACGCGGGAGATTTCGGCGACCTGGAGATTGCCGATGCCAGAGGGAACCGCAACGAGATACCTAAAGAGCTTAAAGTCAACAAAGCATACCTGGAAGGGTATTTGAATGCCCGCTACTCGGAACAGACCGATCTTGACCGCAACTCCCCCTCCAACCAGTGGCGTTCGATGCTCGGCATGAACCTCCAGGGCACCATGTCTTCTTCAGTCACCATGTTCTGCAACAGATATCCCTGGCAAGAGGCGCTGAATCTCTTTGGAAATGTGAATGGATTCGGAGCTCAGTAACCTTGGAATCAGTGAATTTATAAACAAATACTTAAATACATTATTTTGAAAAAGAGTTTTATCACCCTTTTATGGATTATGCTGGGAATGTCATTGTTTGCGCAGTTTCCCGGAGGTTTCAGCTACCAGGCGGTAGTGCGGAACACAGCAGGGGAAATTATCGCCAATAAAACTGTTAAATTCCGCATCACGATCTTGCAGGATAGCGAAAGCGGCACGGCAGCATATGTGGAAACCCATTCTGCTCCGACGGGTGCCTTTGGACTTGCCAACCTGAAAGTAGGAATGGGTACTAAGGTGAGCGGCAACTTCGATCCTTCTGCCTGGGGTCTGAAGAAACACTTTTTGAAAGTGGAGCTTGACCCCAACAACGGCGATACATTTTCACTTCTGGGAACCACCCAGTTACTGGCAGTTCCTTATGCTTTTCATGCTAAGACGGTGGAAAACGACAATGTGAACGATGCCGACAGCGACCCGTTGAATGAAATCCAGGTCATCAATCTGAGCGGTACGGTATTGAGTCTTTCCCGGGGGGGCGGATCGGTAACCCTTCCTTCATCAGGAAGCGGTGGTGATAACTGGGGTACACAAACCGTGGTTTCCGACAATTCGCTCGCGGGGAATGGCACCACGGCTTCACCGCTGGGGTTGGCCAACAATGCCATTACCTCGGCCCGCATTGCCGATGAGGCTGTGGCTACTGTTGACCTTGCCAACGGTGCCGTCACTGCTGCGAAACTCAACTCCATGGGGGCCACAACAGGTCAGTATTTACAGTTCAACGGAACCTCGTGGACGCCTTATACCCTTCAAGCCGGTACCGGCCTGACGCTCCCGTACAGCGATAACACCGGCACAGGAGGTGCTGCATTTAAGGTTTCCAATACCCAGACGTCGGGTGTTTCCTGGTCATATGGACTGATGGGCGAAGCACAGTCAACCTCCGGCAGCATAGGTGTTTTTGGTTACGCAACGGCCACCAGCGGACCTGTCTATGGCGTTCAGGGCGAGACCAAGTCTTCTGAGGGGAGGGGAGTATTTGGATTGGCAACTTCCAACACTGGCACCACTTTTGGTGTACGCGGCCATGCTGCATCAACCAGTGGTACGGGGGTGTTTGGCTGGGCTCATGCTTCCTCTGGTTCTACCTATGGCGTTTGGGGCCAGAATGAGTCTCCTTCAGGGATTGGCGTTTATGGATGGGCAAAAGCTTCTTCAGGCGGAACATACGGCGTTTACGGCGAGGTTAACTCAACCAGTGGCAGGGCCGTATATGGCTACGCAACGTCAAGTACGGGAGTTACCTACGGCATACGTGGTTTAGTAAACTCTTCCGACGGTTTTTCAGGCTATTTCGAGGGTGGAAAGTTTTATGTAGGCGGAAACGTTGGAATTGGCACCAATGTACCCGGACTACACAGGTTACGGGTGACTTCCAGCGCATCGGGGAGCAACAGCGCAACCGGTTATTTCGAGAACACCCATGGAGCAGGCATCGCCCTGCACGCCAAGGTGAATTCGACCGACGGCGCTTTCCTGGCTACCCAGCAGGGGACAGGATACTCATTTCGCTGTGACGGTTACGATCCCAACTGGTTTGTTGCCATGATTGTAAAAGGCCGAAAAGTGGGCATCAATACCGATAACCCCGGAGACTACAATCTGGCAGTAAACGGTACCGCAGCAAAAACAGGTGGCGGCAGCTGGAGCAACCTCTCCGACGAACGGCTGAAAACGATCAACGGAAATTATGAGAAAGGGCTTTCCGAAATCATCGCCCTGAGACCGGTGCGTTTTAATTACAACGAAAACAACCCACGCAAGCTTGACTCCAAAACCGAACAGATCGGTTTCATCGCCCAGGAAGTGCGTGACGTTTTCCCCGAGGCTGTCGGCCTGGGAAGCGATGGTTACTACGACTTCAATATGCACCCCCTGAATGTAGCCCTGATCAATGCAGTGAAAGAGCTGAAAGCCGAAAACGACAAACTGAAAGCCGATAACGCCGCAATCGTCGCACGGCTTGAACTATTGGAAAAAGTAATTACCACAGTTGCAGAAAGACATGAATAGACAAATTTCAATGATATCTGAAATGAAGACTTTTATTATTACTCTTTTATGCACATGCGCAGCTTTTGTTTCAACTGCACAGCAAGTGGTTGCATCATCGGGACACACAGGAACCATGACCGGTTACACGGTGAGCTGGACCCTTGGCGAGCCGGTTATCGAAACCTTTACAGGTGCCGGGAATATGGTAACCCAGGGACAGCACCAGACGCGACTGGTTGTTACTGCTGCAAATGAAATAACCTTACCCGGTATCGAATTGATGGTATTTCCCAATCCCGCCAAGAATTACCTGAAGATTTCAGGTCTCAAGGAGCAGGCAACAATCAAAATCATTGATATTACAGGAAAAATTGTATTTACAGGGGTGACGCGTTCATCTGATGAAATCCTATCTATGGAAGCATTTTTTCCGGGAATTTACCTGCTTTCCCTGGATACACCGGGGGGTCATGCAGTCTTTAAGGTAATAAAACAGTAAACTTCCTCCCAAACCTGCCGGAGAGACTCTCCGGCAGGTTTAAAAATTAACTGCTTTTTACCAGATAGTATTGGCGGGACTTTGTGAGCATAAAAATATCACATTTAAACACATAACTTTTAACAACCCATTGAAAATGATCCGATTTTTAACTATGACAGGCGCCCTGATGCTATGGGCATCAATAGGTTCAGCGCAACTGGGAAACCTGAAGGGTATTGGCAAAAAAGTACTGGAGAAGTCCGGTTCGGCAGTAGAAAAGGGAAATCCTGGCAGCAATACCGGAAATGAAGTAACTTCCTCACAAGGCGATGTCACAGGAGGGGGCTCTTCGGTTGAGGGAACATCTTCCTCTTCCGCAGGAATGTCGGTGCACAGTGTGATTTCCACGGAACCGGGGAATGTGGTTTTCTCCACTTCTCCCATCGATCCTGCTTCCCCTGAAGGATTAACCACCACTTTCAAGGCAGGCGACCATGTCTATGCCGTAGCATATTTGCCCCAAACCCTGAAGGAGATCTATGTCAATGCTGGTCCAAATGAAAAACTACAGGTGGAGATATTTATCTACGAAATCAAACCCCCGTTGTACGATTACCAGCAGCCCCGGGAGGAGCAGCTTACCTTTGCCAACATGTATATCTCCGATAATCTGAAGCAGAAGAATTATCTGGTGATCGAGATGGTCCCCGATCCGGCGACCACGCTGATATATAATACACCAGGCATCACCTGGAAGAAATTCGGGAAAAAGTATGAGGGCCCGGTGAATTTTGCCGAAACGCTGTCTAAGTTGGGCCCCGGGGAGCACACACTGAAGGTGGTAGTCCATTGCTATTATTCCCCCGCGGCATCAGGAACGATGAAGATCTCGGGAAGCGACTTCGGGGTCTATAATCCAATAGCAGAACAGCTGAACGAGGCCGGGTTGAATGCCGGCATGGCCAATGCGGAATTTCCGGCTGCCGTGACCACCGATAAAATCAGGGAAGGCCAGATGGTGGCCGCCCTGAAAAATTCTAACGATTGGAAAACAGGTTTCATCGATGGCACCGAAGTGCTGAAGGCCGCCATCACCTATGATTGGGAGATCCGCCGCCATGAGATATCGGGGGCGATTCTTCATCGTTATTGTATTGCCTGTATGGCCGTGAAAACAAAATCGGGAGGGTGCGCATATTACCGGGTCACCTTCCAGGAAGATTATGTTGGGGATAAGTTTCAGCTACTTAGATACGACGGCGTCGGCGACAAAGTGATGATGGACTGCGCCAAACTGAAATGAGTCGCCCATAAAAATGAATTAACTTCAAAAAAAGTCAACCAATATGAAAAAATCATTTTACTTCCGATTCCTTCAAGGATTGCCTTTGATCCTTATCCTTCTGACCGGTGTCATCCGGCAGGAGGCTTCCGCCATCAATGCCTATGTACAGGAGGTCACCTCCTCCTCTTGTCTGATCTCATGGTCACCCGTCGCAGGAGCCACTGAATACTGGATAATGATTTACGGTATAAACACTTCCGCCGGAAGTTGGGGTAGTATTCCAAATTACGCGCCTGCAAAGGTGAAAAGTCCCCAAACACAATTGCTGGCCACCAACATTGGATTCATGGAACCCTTTTGGGATGATGACCGGAAGATTATTGTCGAAGCGCGGTCAAACGGTACCCTTCTGGAGAAGACTGAAGTGGATATTGCCTTGTTGTATCCCGGACCTGCGCTAACCGGCATTACCAATGTGACATCCAGTTCCTTCACGGTCAGCTGGAACAAAACTGTGCCCAACGTAGCCACCTGGAGTGATGTTTCCCTGTATATTACCAATGATGAAACCGGTGAATGGGTTGCCTTCAAGGAACTCACCACATCCAGTCGGGCCGTTACCGGACTGGCCAGCGGAACGAAGTACCTGGTCACTCTTAGGGGCCACCAGAGGGTGTGGGCGGCCTGGAAAGGGGAATATCTGGACATCTGGTCGGATATTACGAAAGGGGAAGTATACACAAAAATTGTGGCCCCCGTGGCCCTTCAGGCACTGAACATCCAGCCTAACGCCTTTCTGGCCCAGTGGAACAAAACGCCCGGGGCTAATACCTATCGGTTTTTCATGAAGGAGAAGGTCTCCGGCAAGATGATTATCAACGGGGAATCCACTACAGTTCTCTCGAAGTGGGTGCAAAGCCTGGAGTCGGGATTGGAATATGAATACCAGGTTACGGCGGTCAATGACCAGGAGGAATCTGCCAGGTCGAATGCCATCAGGGCCACCACCAAAATGCTGGAGCGGCCGGTGGCCATTCAGCCCACCAATGTCACCGACCATTCGTTTACAGCCCGCTGGAATCCGGTGCCCGGAGCCACCAAATACCGTCTGGAAATTTATGTTGACCAAAATTGGATATGGAGATTCACCACGGCCACCAGCTTTAATTTTACCGAATTCAAGCTGAAGCCCAACACCAATTATGTGTACAGGGTCAGGGCCATATTCAGTACCGAACTTTCCTACTTCGGGAATGAAATTTCCCTGATGACGAGAGTCGCTCCCCCGGTTGCCCTTCCTGCCTCCAATATCACCGCCACATCCTTTACCGCCAGATGGCAGGCTGTGGAAGGGGCCACGGGGTACAAGCTGTGGATCATCAGCTCTTCCAGTACAGGAAGCAATCCTTCCGGCTATTTCCCCAAAAGTGTGGGGAATGTGGTGTCCCATTCGGTGACCGGTTTACTCACCGGCCATGAATATACCTATTTTGTGCAGGCCGTCGGGGTGAACGGGGAGTCGGTGGCTTCACCGGCGATATATGTGACCACGTCAGGTTCCACAACATTCACCATCAACCTTTCTTCCAGTCCGGCGAATGCCGGTACCCTCACCGGGGCTGGGAGTTATACGCAGGGGAAAGCGGTGACCGTTGCTGCCACGGCCGGCAGTGGGTATGCGTTTGACAATTGGACGGAGGGAACCAAGGTGGTCTCCAGCAGCGCCAGTTACACCTTTACGGTGAACGCCAGCCGCACCCTGGTGGCCAATTTCAGAAGCATCACGGTGAATTGCGACGTCACCCTGGTGGCAAATCCCGAAGCCGGAGGTACCGTAACAGGCGGTGGCACCTTGGCCCGGGGAACTTCAGTAACCGTCAAGGCCAGTACCAGCCAGGGATATGAATTTGTAAACTGGACCGATGGCTCCAGCGTCGTGAGTACTTCCCAGGCATATACCTTTACGGTAGAGGCTGCCAGAACCCTGGTCGCTAACTTCAGAAGCATCCCGCAACAATATACGGTATCTCTCTCTTCCAGTCCGGTTACGGGAGGAACCGTCACCGGGGGTGGAAGCTTTACGGAAGGTTCTGAAGTAAAGGTCAGGGCCACTGTGGGAAAAGGTTATGAATTTGTCAACTGGACCGAAGGGACCAAAGTGGCAAGTACTTCGTCGGGTTATACCTTCATCCTGAACGGGAATAAGACTCTTGTGGCCAACTTTAAAGTCGAGGCTTCACAAAGTACCCTTACCTTGTCGTCGAGTCCCCTGTTTGGCGGAGGCACCCTGGGTGCAGGAAGGTTCACCCCGGGAACAACGGTGACCATCTCGGCCGTTCCGGAACAGGGATATGAATTTGTCCACTGGGCAGAAGGAAAGGTGGTCGTTACCTCCTCTGTGAACTACAAGTTCACCCTGAATAGTGACCGTGCGCTGACCGCCAATTTCAGGGAAATACCCATGACCAATTCCCTTTCCCTCACAGCTTCACCCGCAGCCGGGGGCACGGTCAGCGGCAACGGCACCTTTGCCCAGGGAACCTCAGTGACGGTAACCGCAACCCCTGCCGCAACCTACGCCTTTGTGAACTGGACGGAAGGAATTTCCATCGTTTCCACGTCGGCAAGTTACACGTTCACGCTGAATGGCAACCGGAGCCTTGTGGCTAATTTTATCCTGAAAACAGCCCTGGAAGATCTTGCAGGTGCCCATGTTCGCATCTACCCTAATCCTGTCACCGCTTACCTGAAGATTTCAGGGCTCAGAGAGCAGGCAAAAATAACCATCAGTGATATAACCGGCAGGATGGTCTATTTGGGTTGGGTCTTCTCCGCTGAGGAAACCATTTCCATGGCCACATTCCTTCCTGGTATATATCTTCTTTCACTAGATACACCGGGGGATCATGCGGTCTTTAAAGTGACCAAACAGTAATGCTCTTTCCAAACCTGCCGGTAGATCTCTCCGGCAGGTTTTTATGCATAAATTATTTTGTTTTCAGATATGTATTCCTCCCTGCATTGAGCGATGTCGTTATACCCCAATCAAATAGCACAGCAGGGAAATAAAACCGAATTGCAGCTATAAGCAATTGAAATGAGCTATTTTTAAAATAGAAACCAAGAAAACCGTCAACTTCTTTGTTATGTTCAGCGCCCTGATTTTATGGGCATCATCTGGAAGAAATCCGGAAAGAAGTAAGAAGGACCGGTGAATTTTGCCGGATCACTGGCGAGGCCGGGGCCCGGGGAGCATAACCTGAAGGATGATGGAATGTGGTAACCTCAACAAATAGTTGTTTTAAGCCACAGGAAGCCTTGTCCTACTTTCCGGGCGACCATAACTTCCCTTTTAACACAGGAATCTTTCCTTCTGCCACCCCGATAAAGCCTTCCGGCACCTTTTTCAAGTTACGCCAATCCTCTGGTTCTATCTTCAAGAAGTGAATAGACTGA
>Ga0105102_10000589_pt1 | contig 11166 bp, 11 predicted proteins | sample PPLLaktember2015_FD_87032 | JGI IMG/M metagenome (GOLD analysis project Ga0105102, IMG submission 87032) | Freshwater sediment microbial communities from Prairie Pothole Lake near Jamestown, North Dakota, USA - PPLs Lake P7 Core (6) Depth... | ecosystem: Environmental > Aquatic > Freshwater >...
GCAACGGTTGATCGATATGAGTTAACGTAAAAAACGGCGAGGGTTCACTTCATCCCCAACCTGAAGGTTGGGGTATTCGTGACCCTCTGCACTCCCGATGTAATAAAGCATTAAGAAGATGGCCGCAGTCTTCTGATACCCAGCGGCCTCTTACGGGAAAATATTGGGAGATGGGACGGCTCAAATATCCTACGTTGAGCTATTAAACTCCATCATCTTCTCAGTCTGCGGCTCCGATCCGGCTTTAGCCGTCTCCAGGTTGCTTTGGAATTCCTGATTGGAGGGCTCAATCTCGGCTGCCCTCTCAAAGCAGATAATGGCCTTCTCTCTGGAGCCGAGCTCCATCAGAGCCGATCCTTTCTCATTCCAGGCGTCGGCGTTATTGGCATTGAGATCCAACGCCCGGCCCAGGGAGGAGACGGCCTCATCGAATCTTCCCAGATCCTTCAATACCAGCCCTTGCCGGTACCAGGCCAAATCCAAAGACGGATTCAAGGCGGTAGCCTTGCCGTAGGACTGCAAAGCCTCATCATAGCTTTCCTTGACCTCCAGGATGATGCCCATATTGAAATAATAATTGGCGTCGTTGGGATTGATCTCTATGGCCTTCTTCATGGAATCCAGGGCATCATCATGCTGATTGAGTCCTCCGGAGAGGAGAAGAGCGCGATCGTTGTAGGCCTGGGCGTTGCCTGGATCTATGAGGATAAGCTCATCAAAGCTTTCCACTGCCTCACTGTATCGGTTCATATCCTTTAGCAGGTTGGCCTTGAAGCTCCAGGCCCAGCCGTCGTCCGGCTCTAACGCCAGGTATTCATCAATATCATCCAGGGCCAGGGTGCTTGATCCATTCTGAAGATCGCTAACAGCCTGAGCCTGCCAGTAGTTGGCATCCTGCCCGGATGCAGAAATGATGGCAGCCAGGGAAAATGCCAGGAGGAGGAATGCTATACACTTCATGCATTCTAATGTATTAGATGAAGTGGATATAGGTTTCGCTTGGGTTCAACCAATTAAATACTCCGATTGCCCAATCTAATCAAACCATTTCTCAATTAAAATAAGTTTGAAGATCGCCTAGACTATCTTCTCCGCTTCCTCGGCGGTATAGCCCATATGAACCACGGAACATAGCTTCCTGACCAGAAGGGTGGGATTCTCAGCCTGGAAGATGTTCCTGCCGAAGGCAACGCCTCCCCCGCCCACTGCTATTGCATCATAGACCATCTGCAGCAAATCCTTTTCCGTGTCCACCTTGGGACCTCCGGCGATGACCACGGGCACGCTGCACCCCTCTACCACCTCCCGGAAGGAATCCGGCGAGCCGGTATAGTTGGTCTTGATGATATCCGCCCCCAGCTCTGAGCCTATTCGAGCCGCGAGCTTGACGTACTCCACGCCATGTTCGCTCTTGACCTTCGAGCCGCGGGGGTACATCATGGCTATGAGCGGCATGCCCCACAGATCACAGGTCCGTGCCACTCTGCCCAGGTCATGCAGCATCTCTGCCTCATCCTCGGCGCCTACATTGACATGGATGCTCACGGCATCCGCACCTACTCTTATAGCATCATCGACTTCGGTGACCAGGACTTTGTGGTTGGGGTCGGGACTAAGGGAGCTGGACGCCGAAAGATGAATTATCAGTCCTATGTCGCGCCCATAGCCTCGATGGCCGTGCAGGGGCAGGCCCATATGTCCCAGAACTGCATTGGCTCCTCCCTCTGCCACCCTGTCCACGGTGGATGGGAGGTCGGTGATGCCGGCGATGGGCCCCACGGATATGCCGTGATCCATAGGCACAATGACCGTCCTGTGTGTCTTGCGATCCAGGATGCGTTCCAGCCTGATCGCCTTTCCGATTTTGCTCATGGCAGCAGCCTTGTCAGTACTGAAATTAAAGATAATGGTTGAAACAGGAAATTGCAGCCGTCTTGGGCCTCATTGCCATCTCATTCTTGCCTTCAGGATATCTCCACATGTCCACCCTGCATCTTAAGTGAACTCTCCCGAACCCGGCTGCGATCGAGATAAAGCAATGTGGCCAGGGCATAGATATAAGGCAGGGATATGAGCCCCAGCAAGGGGCCTATGATAGGTATGGAGTTGAGCACTGCGCTTATGGCAACAGATGCCAGCACCACTATGAGAGAGTCGGACAGGTTGGCCTCCACGAATCTTTAGCTGGCTTTCAGTGCATCTAGGCCCGACTTTCCATCAATCACAATTAGCTGGGCAATGAAGTAAAAGGCGAAACTCATTATCAATCCCGGTATGAAGAAGAATGCATATCCCAAAGCGATCATTATTCCCGCCAATAGGGAGGTGAGGACCAGCGGCTCAAGATTGCGCCGGGTGCCCTTCCAGGCGGCTGATAGGTCCGCTGCTCTTCCCATAGATGCCTGGCGGATCATCTCTATGCTCGCACCCTCAGCCAGAAAGATCAGCACCACCATCAATATCACAAACAGCAATATAGAGGCCATAAAAGAGAGCGCCAGGAAGCCACCGTCGGCAAATATGGTCATCAGCCCCAGATATCCGGCAAAGATCAGCATTCCCAGAGCCAATGTGGCTATGGGAATTAGCGAGGGCAAGATTATGACCGGATTGTCCTGATAGATCTTCAAGGCCCGGGAGAAGATATGGCCCAGATCTCTATTCCCGGCCTCGTCCTCTCTACCAGCCTCCGGCTTTCCGGTGATATCGCCGGACCGGGAATAAAACTTATAATCGGAATTTACATCCGGCGGAGGTGCCTGTGGATCTTCGGATTTCACTGTGATTCACCTGCAAACAGTCAGAGCTTCATATCTATATCAAATTTTGCAGAATATGAAAATATGAGGCCAGGTGCATCTTAACAGTGGACGCTCTTGCATAGGTGGAGAATATAGCTGCCTCCTGGCCTCGCGGATCTGCCGGGCGAGCTGTTAAATATCTTCAGAGGACAGACTACTCAGGGGATCATATGAATAAGCTAGCTTTAGCATGGGGAATAATTGTTGTATCCTGCATCACCATGACGGCCGCAGCACTGAATCCCACTATATCTGCTATGGGGGAGGGAATGGTATCAGCTCCGGCAGATACCGCCACAATCATCGTATCTGTGTCCAGCAGCTCTGGAAACGCGAGCCAGGATCGGGCCGCGGTCCAGGAGATGATGGAGTCAGCGATTGAGGCTCTAAAGGCGGCAGGGATCAAAGATGATGATATAACGCCAGAGGAGGCCGCCAGCCTCTCCAGCGCTTCGTCCAGAAGAATGATCTGTCGAACCATAAACAACAAGACGGTCTGCGACAATAGTAGCCAGCAGGCCACAGAGCTGTGGCGATCAGCCATGGTCAAGGTCAACAGCACAGAGAAGGCCAGGATAGACGAGCTTCTGGATGCGGCAGAGTCTGCCGGGGCGAGGGCTTATGTGGCAGGCTATGGGCTGACCGATCCCGCCGCCGCAAAATCCCAGGCCAGGGAGAAGGCCATGGCCAATGCCAGGGCCAACGCTGAGGAGATGGCTGCTGCAGAGGGCCTGAGCCTGGGCCAGGTTGTGGATATCTCCGATTACGGGTATCCTGGAGGCTTTTATGAAGGTCTCTTCGATTTGTCTCCGACGGGAATGGTGGATGTTGCTTCATATGTCGTTGTCACATACGAGCTGAAGATGTGATCTGTAAAGAGACCTGAAAAGATATCCTTCTATCTATTTTTCCCAATCCTGAAGCCGATTCTGAGAAGGCCATCAGGCACAATCTATAAAGCATTTTAAGCCAGCTAATGTCTTGGGGATTACTGTGAAACTGATTCGAATATTCTTTCTGGGGATTTTGATTATGCTCTTGACAGCATCTTCTGCCTTTTGCCAGGAGGACAATATGTCCAAGATAATTGTTCAGGGAGAGGGCAAGGTCATTGCCCCAGCGGATAAGGTGACAGTGGTGCTGTGAGTTGAGACCCTGGATGCCAGCGCCGCCAAGGCTGCTTCAGAGAACGCCCGGCTGATGAACGAGACCGTTGCCGCACTGCTGGCTGCGGGAGTTGACCAAAACGAGATTCAGACCAGCAGCTACAGCCTGAGCACATCTCAGGCAGAAGAGCCATTCGGCTCTAAAATCACTATTGAAAGCCCTGAGTTCGTAGCCACCAACATGGTGACTTTCAGCCTCAACCAGACCACCGGTGTGGGAGAGGTACTGGATGCAGCGGTATCCTCCGGATCAAATCGCATTCAAGAGATTTCTTTTGGGCTCAATGACCCCCGGCCCCAAAAAGATCTGGCCTTGACTCGGGCTATTGAGGATGGGGCAAGGAAAGCGGAGACAGCTGCCAGAGCGGCAGGAGTGACTCTGGGGAGAATTCTTGAGATCTCCGAAGGCTATGGATATGTGGCAGCCAATTCGAGAAGCGCTGTCTTTGACATGGCCACGCCCATACAGGCAGGCAACATGGAGATAACCGCCAGCGTGACCGTGACCTATGAGATATCCTAAATAGACGGAATTCACATCTCTTTTTCCCGGGTTGGGCGTATCAAATATACATGGGCTCCGGCGGTCCGGAGACCCGGCCGGTCTGGCCTTCTCCAAAGACCTCCTGGAATTTCCAGACCACATACAGCTCGCATTTGAAGTTCTCCCGAATGGCTTCCATTAGCTTGTTCTTGCTGAGAGCGTCATAGTAGATCTCCCGCACAAATCTTATGCTGCGCATGTCGCTTCCTCCAGGCTCCATCTCGAAGCTGGATTCGCGGAAGAGCAGATCATAGCGCATATGCCAGATAAGCCTCTCCAGGTCTTTGGGAGGCATGGCTAGAAGAGCCTGATAATGCTGGTCGGCCAGCTTGATCCGGCTGAAAACCACAACCATATCCTCATGACCTTTGGGCTGAATGACGGACAGATGACGGCCGGATTTGGCGGGATACTCGGCAGCTATCTGAAAATAGAGGTTCTCTTCCCTGAGCTGCTCCTTGAACAGACCTTCTTCAGTAAGCCAGGTCACGATCCTATCCCTGGTCTCTTCGATCTCCTTGCTTGACATCTCCATTCTCACCACATTTCAGTTTTGGATATGCCTCCTTTGGTTTAATATTATGCCTTGGAGGAAGGAAGCGATTGCATATATGCATCGACGCGGGCAAAGCATTGAGGCTGGGACAGGCTGCCAAAGGGGGCAAAGAATCATGCGATGAAGAAATGGCAAAGCTTGGGCAAAGAATGGAGAAAGCATGAAAACAGGCTGTGAGGTTCGGGCAGGCCAAGCACCGATCCACAGTGCCCTGTTTGGGGACCACCCACAGAAGTGAGGGCCTTGAGCCTGCCTTTCGCCATCACACAAGCGATGACGAGACAGCACTGGAATCCAAACACAGTGCCCGTCTTACGGGGACATGTCATCTGTGATGAGATGCCTGCTCTCGTATCGCCTGCACACAAGCTATCCGTGCCGCACTCACTTAAGAACTGTATGAGGTGTATGACGCTCATGCCGAAGACTTCGCATGGCGCAAAGCGCTCCTTGATTAGTAGACTGATATCAATAGGAGCTTAATCGGCTACAGTTTATCTTGCGGCATACTTCTATCTGTCTTTAATCGTATAAATATTCTTCGAAACAGAATTATTATAAAAATAAGTTTACTTTAAATTCTTCATCCTTACTATGCAGGTTATCCTTTCATGCGTGGTCCTGCAGCCATTTCTCTTCGAATATGCCTGGTCATTTCCATCATTACGCAATCTCCACATCACATAGGGTCGCGAGAGAATGCCGACAGGAGCAAAAACCATGTCAGTGGCTCGAGGGAAAGGCGTAATTGACCCGGACCGATCTTGATATAAAACCGTGATGACATGCAAAGCAACTATAGACAATCCAGAAGAGGATAGCATGGGTCATGAAATTGTCGATCTGGCCGGAAAGCAGGCCCGTGGGTATGTGATACCATTGGGACCGGTGAATCTGGTCGTTGTTGTCACCGATAAGGGAATGGTGGGCTGCGGGGCCATAGATGTCGCAGCCCTGAATAGCTTCGGCTACCCGGCAGCCAGGGTCCGCCCGGCCAAAGGCGGCTCCATCTCCAGCATCGAGGATCTCCTGGCAGGCATAATCAAAGAGGCGAATCCGGCAGCGGAAAAGATGGGAGTGAATGTAGGCCAGACCGGAAGGGAGGCCTTGGATCTGCTCTAAATGTGATTTATCTAACTAATGAATTATTCTTGGTTAAAATCCCAAATGACGGGGATTTCATAGTTATAGCTTTGATTTTTATATGAGCCATTTAAATCTATTAAAGAAATTTTCAATGTAATATTGCCAATTATAAAATGGGAATTGAATGAGGTATAATATGCATCAATCCACAAGTTGCTTATGCTTATTGGTATGCTAAGTTGTTTTTCATCTAATGGGGGAACAGCATGATACTCGCAATATTCACATTTATCTTCCTCAATAGAAACAGATATCGGGTCCAGCCAATCAAATTTCATTTCATATACCCAATAAGTTTCAAGTTCATTATTTGCGCTAAAATTTATTAATTCAATATTTACTTCAAGATCTTCTTGCGTATAAGTTTTTATTTTCAAATCAAGATTAGCTTGGTAATTAGAGTTATATCCTTCCTTTGGAATAACTACTTCGGCTATTGGATCTTTCGAGTCTATTCCTGTTAAACTGATAAATGGTATTGGCTTAGCTTCATTTATGGGACTACTCTGAATTATAGGTTCCCCGCCAAAGAATAAATATATAGTGATTAAAGAAGATACCAATCCAATCAAGGTTGCCCATTTTATTAGAGATCTGGTCTTTTTTGTTTTCAAATGGACACCTACTTGGATGTTCTTTTAGCTAGGGATATAAGCCTTATTCTCCAATCACCACTCCAATCAGATTCGAATGAAATAGATTATATAATAATTATCTGAACATGGCCTTCATCTCGTAAACGCCTTCCTCATTTCTTCGGCTCACATCAAAGCCCATCTTCTTGAAGAGCCTGAATACCGGCTCGTTTCCCACTAAAACCTCAGCCGTGAAGCCCAAGAGTCCCTGCCTCTTGGCCAGGAAGGTCAGATAGGCCAGCATCTCTCCCGCCACTCCTTTATTCTGGAAGTCGTCCCTTACCACCAAAGCCACATCAGCGGTGTACATGTCCCGGTTCACGCCGTACTGGCCGATGCCGCATATCGACTCCTTTTCCTCCTCCTCGATAACCGCAACCAGTACCATCTTGGTGAAGTAGTCCATCGCCACCATTTTTTGCAGCAGTTCATGGGGGATGTCCCTCCGGGCGGAGATAAACCTCTGGTACATGCTCTCATCAGATAGGGAGTAAAAGAATTCCTTGAGCAGAGGCTCATCGCTGATCTTGACCGGGCGGAGCAGCAGCTCGAGACCGGCCCGGGTGGTCTTTCTCACCTCCAGGTCCTGGGGATACTCGCCCTTGATGCCGGGGATGAAGGCCTGGTCGGAATAGATTAGATGTAGCCTCCTGGCCTCCTCTATGAGATGGTGCCGAAAGCCGGGATGAGCGATGGAGATGAGGTCCATAGCCCTCTCCCGAATGCTTTTCCCGTGCAGGTAGGCTATGCCGTATTCTGTGACCACATAATGAATGTCGCCCCGGGTGAGGGTGACCCCGGCGCCTTCCCTGAGGAAAGGCACAATGCGGGATACCAGAGGACCCCGGGCGGGGCCACCGTCAGCTTCATCATGGCCGGCGCTTTGGGCCGTGGAGGGCAGAGCCAGGATGGTGGTGCCGTCCGGTGCCAAGACTGCGCCCCGCATGAAATCCGCCTGGCCGCCTATGCCGCTGTGGAAGCTGTGCCCCAGAGACTCTGCCGTGGCCTGGCCGGTGAGATCGACCTCCAGGGCGCTGTTGATTGCAGTCATCTTTTTGTTTTGGGCTATGATCAGGGGATTGTTGGTGTAGTCGATGCCCTTGAACTGGACGGAAGAATTGTCCCTTAGAAAATCGAATGTCTTCCTGCAGCCCATGCTGAAGGTGGCAATGCTCTGGCCGGGGTGCAGGCTCTTCTGACTGTTATCCACCACTCCGCTTTCCATCAGTTGAGCAATGCCGTCGCCAAAAAGCTCGGTGTGAACCCCCAGATGCTTCTTATTTCCCAGGCAGGAGACTATGGCATTGGGAATGCTGCCGTAGCCGACTTGAATGGTCGAGCCGTCCTCCACAATGCGGGCTACGTAATTGCCTATCCTCCGAGCCACATCTCCGTGAGGGCTCTCAATGTACTCCAAAAGAGGCTCATCATGGGGAATGATGAAATCCACATCATCCATGCCTATCCAGCCGTCACCCTCTACCGCCGGCATAAAGCAGTTGGGCTGGGCGATGACCGTACCCGCCCTCTCCACCGCTGCCCGGACTATATCCACGGACAGCCCAAGGTTCATCCTCCCATCAGCGTCTGGAAGTGTGGTCTGAATCAGGGCCACATCAAGAGGAATCCTGCCGGACCGAATCAGGCCGGGAAGTGCGGATAAAAAGATGGGGGTGTAGTCGGCATCGGCGCGGTTGACAGCCCTTCTGGTGCTATCTGCTATGAAGAAGGAATTGAGCCGCACATTGTCTTTGAACTTCTCATCGGTATAAGGGGCCACACCCAGGGTGACGATATTGATGATCTCGGCGTCCAAGAATGCCTTAGGCTGCTGCTTGATGAACTCGAATAGGGACCCTACCAGATACTGAGGCTCGCCGCATCCGGTGCCCACGAAGATCCGGTCTCCGGGACGGATCTCCTGGAAGATGAACCTCTCTTGATCTCGAAACTTGTCCGGCCATCTGCTTTTGATCTCTTCCCAGGCAGCCGCTGTCATGCCTTTATCTGAAGAACCCTCCATTTACGATCACTTCATGCGCTTTTCATCCTTCTCAGAGCTAAAAAGCTCTGCAATCTTATGGATATTCTCTTCCAGCCCCATGAGGATGATTATGTCGTCCGTGGAAAGCACCAGATCCATATCTGGATTATTCAATGTATCCATGCCCCTGTGAACCGCCAGGGGCTTGATGCCGAGATCTTGCAGTCCCAGATCCAAAAGAGTTCTTCCTGCGGCAGATGAGCCCTGCCATACCCGAAGAGTGCCTATCTCTTCGGCTGCAAGGTTGAGATTCGCATTGCAGTAAGGCTCTCTGGAGAAGCTCCTGAACATATCGTAGCCGTCCGCCCTGACATGGTCGATAAAGCTCTCGATCTTGCTTCTGGGCACATTATATCGATCGAGGACCCGGGCGAATATCTCAATCGATGTCTCGTACTCCTCCGGGATGACCTCATTGGCACCCAGATCATGCAAGGTCTGCATCTCCTGGATGTAACGTGTGCGGGCAATTATATAAATATCGGAATTGAGCCTCCTGCCAAGCTCGGTTATTCTGCGAGTAGCAGAACGATCGGAGATGGCGATTACCATCACCTTGGCATTGACTATTCCCACATGCCTCAAGACGGCTTCCTGAGCGGCATCGCCGAAGTAGATGGGCTCGCCGTTCTTTCCCTCAAACATCACTATCTCCGGGTCCATCTCAACGATCAGATAGGGTATATTCTCTCTCTTTGCCGATCTTACCACATTTCTACCATTGACGCCGTAGCCAATCACCAGCAGGTGGTCTTTATGGACCGTCGACTCCCCGATGATGGTCGGATAGGGTCTCGCCTTGAGATTTGAAGGCAAGGGGAGGCGCAACATTCCTTCAGCCACCCGCGGAGAGGCGGCCATTACAAGCGAGGTAGCGGCCATGGTAAGGACTGTTACATCTAAAAAGAGCTGGTAGTATTCATGGGAGAGAAGTCCGCTCTCAAATCCTACCTTGGAGAGGACGAAGGAGAACTCCCCGATCTGGCTCAGAGCCAGGGATACCAGAACGATGATCCGCAGGGGAAGCCCGATCAGGGATATGGCAAAGCCTGTGAGCAGAGCCTTCAATGCTATTACTGCCAGAGTCAGGAGGATGATATAGACCGGATTTCGGATCAAAAGGCTGACATCCAGTAGCATGCCGATGGATATGAAGAAGATGCTGGTGAAGACATCTCGGAGGGGTGCAATGTTGCCGAATGCCTGATGGCTGTAGGGCGATTCGGATATTATCATTCCCGCCAGAAAAGCACCCAGGCCCAGAGAAAGACCGGCCAGAGATGTGGCCCAGGCCACGGCAAAACAGACGGCAACTATGCTGAGCAGGAACAGCTCATGGTCCTGGGTCTTGGCTACGCTGTATAGTGCACGGGGGACCAGCCATTTGGCGCTGATTATTATCAGGGCGACCAAAGCCAGACCTTTGGCCGCAACTGCAAGAGGCGAGTCGCTCGCGTCCAGCGTGCTGCCCGGCAGCAGGGGAACCAGGAGCATCATAGGGACCACGGCCAGGTCCTGGAAGATGAGAATTCCTAATGTGGTTCTGCCTTGCAGGCTGTAGAACTCATTCTTCTTTTGAAGTATGCGCAGGACTATAGCAGTACTGCTCAGTGAAACCAGGAAACCCAGAAGCACTGCCGTTCCTGCAGGCAAATCCAGGCCCAACATTATCAGGAACACAACTAATGCAGTCAGCAGGACCTGAAGCGATCCCCCGACTAAAACGTATTTCTTGAGCTGGATGATGTCCTTTAATGAGACCTCGATTCCCACGGTGAAGAGAAGAAGGACCACTCCTATGTCGGCCAGCAGCGAAACCTGCTCCGATGCTCTTATCAGGCCGAGCCCCTGAGGACCGGCCAGGATTCCTGTCAGCAAGAAGCCTACAATCGTAGGTGCCCGCAGCCTATGGAAAATGAAGAGAACCACTACCGAAAGCGAGATTACGACTACAATAGATTTGAGTAGTGCCAGTTCCGTTGCCAAACCATCACGTCTGAGTCAATTCAAATTCGATCCAATTTAAGTATTCTGATAAGCTCCGCCATACTTCGACCCAGGCTATGGAGGAGATGGGACAGCTGATCGCCTTCCGGCCCGGCAACCGCTACACCGGCTCCCTTCCATCTTCCTCCATCCAGGCCGGCGGGGGCGAATTCCAGCTCCAATGTATCCAGATCCTCAGGTGCAGTCATCATATCGGTCATGTACCACCAGAGGATGATCCATCCTCCCTCCCTGGCCTTCTGCAATAGTTTTTCGGCGAGAATGGCA
>Ga0105102_10000590_pt1 | contig 11165 bp, 7 predicted proteins | sample PPLLaktember2015_FD_87032 | JGI IMG/M metagenome (GOLD analysis project Ga0105102, IMG submission 87032) | Freshwater sediment microbial communities from Prairie Pothole Lake near Jamestown, North Dakota, USA - PPLs Lake P7 Core (6) Depth... | ecosystem: Environmental > Aquatic > Freshwater >...
AAATCATCTTTCACCGGTAATTCCCATTTGAAATTATTAGGCCACAATTCACCCGAAATACTTGCCAAAGAAAAAGCGCAATTTTTGCTATCATTCACCAACATACTCAGCCATACACCTGTATGCGCTTTTGAATACGAACCACCATTTGCTTTTTTCGTTCCTAATTGATAAGGGTACATAATTGATCCAGTATGCGGTGCTGCAACACTTTCGTTAAAAATAAGCCAATCTCTGCTATTCCCCGGCAAAACAATATTCTCTTTGACGGAGCTGAACAAACGTATTCCACCCAATTTGAACATCTTTAATGCCTTAAGTGAGGAATTCATGACCAGATATGGGCGACCCTCCATCAATTCAAATACAATAGTGAAATTTGAAATTAAAGGATGGTTTTCACAGATAAGATACAAATACTCAACTTTACCTGTATAATTATTTATTTCACTTAGGCGGGTACCTTCCCGCTTTTCCCATTTAATAGTTTTGAATTCAGACATTGATACCCATTTGTCGTTGATTTCAATCTCTGGAAATAAGTTATTAAGTCGGGCAAATTGTTGATCCCATTGGATACTATACTCGGCACTGTTTGTTTTATAGATAATTGTTGGATTAATACCTGCTATTAAATTAAGTGCCAGTAACACTAAGTTAATACTTAAACAAATTCGCTTCATTTCAAGAATTTAAATATATCGTACAAATTAAATAATGAAGTTGCTGATTGACCGACCATAAAAGTCCCATTTATATTGCGAATTTGTTTCATAATTGTATTAGAATCTGAATCATTCATTCAAGCTGCTCCTGACCAAAAATTCATCAGAACTTTAATATCTGAAATTCTGTCCATGTTGGTAATTAAACTGAAGATTTAGGTTCAGTAAATAAAATAATTCTCGAATTATTCCGAAAAACATACAATACCCAGGAAGACTTTTTCATAAATGGTAGGATTTCTATGCAGCACACCAACTATGTTGTTACAGCCAAACACTATATTGACAGAAAGGAAATCGCAAAACAAATGGTAAAGCATGGAATTAGGATTTTCCCGAAAAGAAGTAGTGAAATAATGATTTTAACAGCAGATGAAATCGCATAAAACGACAAAAAAAAACCAAAAAGGCACTCCAGCAGGGCACTCCAGACATAAAAAAAGACGCTACATCTCTGTAACGTCTTGGTAATCAATGTGGGTTGTATTGGAATCGAACCAATGACCCCTACCCTGTCAATGAAGGGCACATGGTAATATGTGTATTGATTATCAACTGATTGCAATATATTAAGAATCGCAAAATCGTACTTCTTAAAGCAATTCTGCACTCCAGAAAGGCACTCCAGATATTTGGATTGGGCTTAAATTTATCGTGTCAAGGTTGTCAATCCCTGACTTACTGGGCTACTTGATGCAGGCTATTCTGCCAGTCACGGTTCTGGATCGTATACTACTTCATATCTATTTGTATATCTTATCATTACAAAAATTCAAATCTCTACTTTTTACACCATTCTTCCCTGTTTTTCCTTTTCTCTGGCAGATTTTCTGGCAGAAATAAAGGACAATCAAATTCAAAAAAATGGCTAAACTTTAAGATTCTTGTTTTTCTTAAAATTAAAGTCTTTAGAGAAAGTAAAACGGAGTATTGAAATTTTATTGTACTTTTAATGATGATGAAAAAACCGGCCATATTCTCGTTATTCCTACTGGTAAGCTTTACTTCAATTATTGCGCAAACGCCTGAAATAGTAAATGTTACAGATATTGACGGAAATGTATACAGAACGGTAATATTCGGGAAATAAAAGAGGCTGCTGGAAAGAATGTGGTCTATGTAAATTGGATACAACTTTTTGAAGGATTTGAGTTGGGAGGAAATGGTTGGTCGATTACCAAAAAATTCATTAACATAAACTTGCATTTTAATTTATAAACGTCTATATTTCAATGGATTTTGATTACAGGGTGTATGACATTATAAAAAGCTGACACAATAAATGAAATACGTCATGAATAAACAATTTACTTTCATTCTTAAGGCATGGGCAATAATTGTATGTTTTTACTTTTCAGGGTTAACAGTTATTTTTGCCCAACCCGCAATTTCCTCTATTTCCCCGGAATGGGGTCCGGTGGGCACCTTAGTAACCATCAGCGGGACTAATTTAAGCAATCCAACCTTGTTGACTATTGGAGGAGTTCCGGCTATCGTTGTTTCCAGCTCAGGCTCCACCGTTGTAGGATTGGTAATGCCAGGAGCTTCTTCAGGTAATGTATCCGTAACATCAGCCGGGGTAACAGCCACATGCTGGAGGAATTTCACCCTAACCACAACTCCTTATCCTTCTCGCCAGCTAGGCAGCAAATTAACGGGTATCTTAACGACCGGTGAACTGGGTTATTCCGTATCTTTGAGTGCCGATGGCAATACGGCACTTGTGGGAGTACCAGATTACAAAACCCTTCTGCACCAAACCTTTTACTATACAGGAGCTGCCTTGGTGTATACCAGGAACGGGTCTTTCTGGACACAACAGGGCAGTGCATTAAGGGGTTCTGATGGAGCAGATGACTCTGCACAAGGTTGTTCTGTATCCTTGAGTGCGGATGGCAATACGGCTCTGGTGGGAGGATATAGTGACAATGTCGGTGTCGGGGCTTCCTGGGTATATACCCGGACAGGGACTACATGGACACAGCAGGGCAGTAAATTGGTGGGCACCGGTGCAATAGGTACTGCTATGCAAGGTCAGTCTGTTTCACTGAGTGCCGATGGCAATACGGCCATCATTGGAGGGTATGGTGACAATAGCTTTACGGGCGCTGCCTGGGTATTTACACGGACCGGAAATACCTGGACACAGCAGGGAAGCAAGTTAGTGGGCACTGGTTCACTCTCTGCAGCATATCAGGGTATGTCTGTAGCCATGAGTGCCGACGGCAATACGGCAATGGTGGCCGGACCCGGACGTGGCATGGCCTGGATATTTACCCGCAACGGGAATACCTGGTCACAGCAGGGAACCGGATTATCCGGATTCGGCATATTTACCAGCAGCCGTCAGGGTTTTACCCTAGCCCTGAATGCTGATGGCAATACAGTGATCATAGGAGGAAAAGATGAAGTTTATGGTTCTACTGCTGCCTGGGTATATTCCCGCAGTGGAACTACCTGGACTCAGCAGGGAAAATTAACAGCCTGGGCTTCAAATGTGACCAGCACTCAGCCTTCTGTATCCCTGAGTGCCGACGGTAATACGGCTGTCATTGGAATCCCGGCAGACGCAACCTCTGCCGGATGTGTATATGCATATACCCGCAGCGGAAATATCTGGACACCGCGGAACTATAAGCTGGTGGGGACAGGTGCAACCGGTGCAGCCAGGCAGGGTTTTTCGGTATCCCTGAGTGCCGATGGCAAGATGGCAATCTCAGGAGGACCTGGTGACGACACCGGTAAAGGTGCTGCCTGGGTATGGGAAGTACAACCGAAACCTCCATTCATAACTTCAATTTCCCCGGAATCAGGTCCGGCAGGCACGCTGGTCACCATTTCCGGGACTGATTTAAACAGTCCGAGGTCCTTAACCATCGGCGGAACTCCGGCTATTGTCATTTCCAACACCAGCACAACATTAGTGTGTATGGTTATGCCCGGTTCCCTGACAGGTAATATTAGCATTAGTACATCAATAGGAACTTCCACAAGCGGAAGTTCCTTTACAGTAAAAGAAACTGCTACTCCTTCTTTACAACAGGGTGGTAAATTAATGGGCACAGAAAGGATTGGTACTGCCAGACAAGGTTATTCAGTTTCAGTGAGTGCAGATGGCAATACGGCTATCGTGGGGGGAGATAATGACTATGATTCAGCCGGTGCTGCCTGGATTTATACACGCGACGGCAATACGTGGACACAACAGGGCAATAAACTAACGGGCACCGGCACCATCGGACAAGCCCATCAAGGCAGTTCTGTATGCCTGAGTGCGGATGGCAATACGGCAATAGTGGGAGGAGAGGCTGACAATATGTATGTGGGAGCAGCCTGGATTTATACCCGTAATGGTAATACCTGGACACAGCAGGGCAATAAATTAACGGGCACCAATGCTATCGGTATGTCTTTTCAAGGGTGTTCAGTATCCCTGAGTGCCGATGGTAATATGGCAATAGTGGGTGGTGGCTGGGACAATGGTTATACGGGTGCTGCATGGGTATACACCCGCAGTGGTAGTACCTGGACACAGCAGTACAATAAATTGGTCGGGACTGGTTCAGCAGGGGCTGCCCGTCAGGGTTCATCAGTATCCCTGAGTGCTGATGGGAATACGGCCATTGTGGGAGGGCCGGTTGACAATTCTTATATCGGTGCTGCCTGGGTATTTACCCGCAGCGGTGATATCTGGACCCAGCAGGGCAATAAATTAGTCGGATACGGCAATGAAAGTTATGCCAGTCAGGGTACTTCCGTAGCCTTGAGTGCCGATGGCAACACAGCGATCGTGGGAGGCCCCTGGGACAATGGCTATAATGGTGCTGCCTGGGTATTTACGCGCAGTGGTTCTGCCTGGACCCAACAGGGCCAGAAATTGTCGGACTTCTTTGCCATCGGGGCAGCCAATCAGGGCCGGTCGGTTTCCCTGAGTGCCGATGGGAATAAGGTTATCGTGGGAGGAGATACAGACAATGACTATATAGGCGCTGCATGGGTTTATACCCGCATCAACTCAACCTGGGTACTGCAGAAAACAAAATTAACGGGTTCCGGTGCTGTTGGTCAATCCCACCAGGGTTCATCAGTATCCCTGAGTGCCGACGGTCAAACAGCTATTGTGGGAGGATATGGTGATAATTCGAATGCAGGAGCTGCATGGGTATATAAAGCGCTCACCGTGGTTACAAGTACCCGAAAGGCCATAGTAACCATTGAAGCAGAGCCCGAAGGAACTGTCTGCGCGGGAACGCCGGTTACTTTCACCGCTACCCCCGTCAATGGAGGCACCCCAACCTATCAATGGATGCAGGGAGGAGTTGCCATTACAGGTGAAACCGGACCGACTTACACATCGGCATCTTTGGCTGACGAAGATGCGGTCTCAGTGGTTATGACCTCGTCAATATCCGACATAGCAGGAAATCCTGCCACATCGAATACAATCTCCATGACTGTGATCCCTGGCCCCGTTCCTGCTCTGACAGGTCCCGCAACGGCTTGTCCCAATACAATCAATACCTATGCAACCCACAGCGGAATGTCTGATTATTCCTGGGCTGTCTCAGCAGGTGGAACGATAACTGCAGGAGGAACTCCCACCAGCAATTCCGTTTCTGTCAAATGGACAGCAGGAGGTGATCAGACAGTCAGCGTTAATTACAGGGGCATTTACGGTTGTGCCGCGACTGCTCCGACAGTGTTAATGGTTTCCGTTTATCCGTTGGTTACTCCTGTCATCTCTGGTCCGACACAGGTTTGTGCCTCAAACTCCCTGAAAAGCGTCTACACCTCCGAGACCGGGATGTTTAATTATGTCTGGAAAGTCTCGGACGGAGGGCTAATCCTGTCTGGGGGTAATCCTGCCAGTAACTTCATTACCTTAAAATGGGGAAATACGGGTGCTAATACAGTCAACGTCAACTATACAACTGCAAATGGATGTACCGCTGTGTCTCCGACTATATTTAATGTTACTGTCGACACGGTTGCTGTACCTGCCCTCATGGGTCCCTCATCAATTTCTCTTTCAGCAAACGCGAATGCTGTATATACTACCGATGCCGGAATGGCAGGTTATGTCTGGACCCTTCCAGAAGGAAAGGGGAACTTCACCGGCGGCCAGGGTTCCGAATCCGTCTCCGTTACATGGACAAAGAACGGAAATGCTAAACTCATGGTTGCTTACATAAGCGTTAATGGTTGTGAAAGTGAACTCACGACTAAGATAATCAAATTGCGGAATGCACCGGAAGCCGTCGGTGATGGCTCGGTTGTTAAATTTAGTAAAGCCGGAACCGGTAATTCTGTTAATAACCTGGAATTTGATGTTTACCCTGTACCCAGTAACGGCCTGTTCACAGCTACAATTTATTCTCCGGAAGATGTTACTTATGATATCCAGGTCTATAATTCACTTGGAATTAAGTTATACGAAAAAAAGGAAATCAGGATAAATGGCCTCAGTGAAACCAAGATTGATCTCAGGCAGACAATCCAGGGGCTCTGTTTCGTTGTTTTCAGGAGCAACCAGCAGCAGGTTGTCCGGAAAATTCTTATAAACAGATAAGATCATTATTCAAAATAAAATACCTGGTCGATGCGTATTGTCCAGTCTTTATTGATACATGTGGAATATTTTACATAAATGTGTCTGTCAGATAATGTTCCGTCGTGAGTACATCAGCATGTCCGTACATTTCACCAAACTGAAATACTATTCTTATATTGCTCGAAACTGTTGGGAAGTTGTTTCATAATGATTTTTGGTTTTAAGTTGCAGGATTAAGCATGTTCCGAATTTTGAGACACCACCATCAATGACCGTTTTGTTTTTGAGGGGAGCATAGATTGGAGAAAGGAATTGGGTGGAGTGATCTTTGGGATGGATAATAAGGTTCTTCATATAGAGGCTAAGGTAAGCCTTTGTTTTTGAGATGCACAATGGTTATGAGGGATTTAGCGTATTGTTAGCGAAGGGTGCTGGAATGAATATGGATTCACCTATTAAAACCTTTCACGGAATTTGCTTTTGTTGGGGAACTGGTGTAATTCTTTAATTTCTAAACAATATTGATCTTCATCTCAGTCAAAAAAGAAAAAGAAGAACAATGCTGTATAAGAAGGTTTTACCCCATCATAATAACCGACTGTACCACGGGAAGAATTTAAAACCCGCCCATCTTCAATATAACCGACGGTTGATCGATTTGAATTCATTACCCTTCCGTTTTCAAAATATCCGATTGTGGATCGCGACGAATTCATTATCCTTCCATCTTTAATATATCCAAGTGTCGAACGGTTTGAACCCATGATTCTACCGTCATCTATGTAACCGATGGTCGCACGGAATGAATTCAGCACTCGTCCATCTTCGATATATCCCACAGTTGATCTTGAAAAATTCATCAATCTTTGGGCGGAGATAGGGGATATGATGGTCATAGACCAAATAAATAATATCAGCAGGATATGTTTCATTGAAAAGCAATTTGAGATTCCATTACAAAAGCTATTCCATTTCAATGAAGATGATTCCAGGAAAAGTTACTGTTTATGCGATATCAAAGTGTTCCTTTATTATTGAAGGAATCACATTTTGGTTATTTCAAACTGCTGCCAGATTGAATTTAGTTCGACAAAAACTAACCCAAATTTATCTCCATTCCGACCTGGAATTTACACCCCTTTTTTCCTGTTTTCCTCATTCTTCTGGCAAAATTCTGGCAAAAAGAAAAGAGTCACAGAATTTAACTTCTGTAACTCTTTCATTTTTAGGGTGGAGAATATCGGAATCGAACCCTTGACCTCTTGATTGCCAGCGAATTTGTAAATTCATCTTATCAATTGAATCTCAAATACATAGTTAATGTATGAAATCACAAAATGCAACAAATCGGAGCAATAAATTACAAAAAAAGAACACTCCGGTAAAACAGACAGCTTTTTTCAATTGACTTCAATATTTCTGCATGATCAGTTTTATTCAAAAATGTTTCTCATGTACTCCATACATTTGGTCACCTCCTTAACAGGATCGGAATCCTTCGGGATTTCATATTCCAGTTCAAGGTCAACATTGATGGGCCATTTTTCTTTTTTGATCAGTAACAGGACATCGGCAATTGGTGTCTCTCCCAGGCCAAAAGGTCTGTTTTCGTTTGGATGAACGTTTTTTGGACCTGTTTTATCCTTCACATGAATGCTCGGTATCAAATGGTGGTATTTTTCAATGATGCCATTCAGATGCAGACCCGTTGATCCGAAATAATGCCCGATATGCAGATTGAGCCGGTTGGCTTTTGAATAACCCAGGTATTTATCAATGTCAAAACGCATATCGAGGGTAGTAAACTCCCTGCACCGGAGTGTTTCTTAGCGGTTTCTTCGGGATTTGCCGAGCCGGTAAGAATGAATTGTGCAGGTAAAGCACGTTTGTCAACCTCGTGGCGTATAAGATTCCAGAGTTTGGGCTGTTCCTGCCATTCGTCTATCAGGCGTGGTGTGTTTCCAATCAAAATGCGGATCGGTGAAGTGTCCATCAGCAGGGGTACCTGAGGGTCGGTATCAACTTCCAAAATGCTTTTTGCAGATTGCTCTCACTACTTATGAACTCGGGTTGCAGAAGACTATCGGTTCAATTAGTAAAAGTGTTATTCCGGTATTTTTATAACAACCTTTTCAATATATCCTGTAAATTCCGAATCCTTAATGTTTTTAAACGTATTATTAACCACCTGGGTGGCTCCATCGACACCTACATCAGCAGTCTCATCAGCGGAAAATAACAAAGGCTGGGTTTTACCGATCCGGCCTTCAGCTACTTTTTCTCCGTTCACAAATATCGTTGCTACTCCGCCTTTACCCAATTCTTTTCCTCCTTCGTATACAAATTCCATTTTTACTTCTGCCCTTCCTTTGGGAAGTGTCGTGGCTGATTTAACCGTATAATTTTCAAGACCGAGCCAGTTATAGGTATAAGCAGGTTTGCCGCCATCCATGTAGAATGCCCAGCCTCCGAACTGTCCTCCCTGACACAGGATAATGCCTCTGTCATTTCCTTTCAGGTCGAGGTTGGCTGTAATGGTTTTGGACTTGTTTTTCACGTTGAGGAATGCATTTTCCAGGATACCGGTCATTCCCTGTGCAAGAGTAAGACTTTTTCTGCCTCCCATCAGATCGGGGCGACCTGCAAAATCTGCATTGAAGCGCTCAAAAGTTCTGTCATCAATAGGATAGACATTATTTTTTATTGCTTCCCGGTCGAAGATTTTTTTCAATTCCTCCACTTTTTCGGGATATTTATCTGCCAGATTATTATATAAGCTGAAATCTTCTTTTGTATTATACAGCTCCCAGACATCTTCCTGCAACGAGTGAAGGGGCTGTGTTCCCCACGGTACACGGTGTATAACGCGGGCCAACCACCCTTCATGATAAATGCCGCGGTTACCGAACATTTCAAAATACTGGGTGGTATGCCTGTCAGGGGCATCCTTATCGTCCAGGGCATAAAGCAGGCTTACGCCATCATAAGGTTTTTGTTCAACGCCGTTGATTGATTTAGCAAATGGTATATTGGCGGCTTCCAGGATAGTCGGTGCTATGTCATTTACATGATGCCATTGTGTACGTATCTCTCCTTTTGCTTTGAACCCTTTGGGCCATTGGATGACCATACCGTTACGGGTTCCTCCGAAGTCGCTTCCCATCTGCTTAGTCCATTTGAATGGAGCATCAGTGGCAACCGCCCAGGCAGCTGAAAAATGCGGATATGAATCTGGACCTCCCCAGTCGTCTGCCCTGGCAAGCATATTCTCAACTGTTTCAGCATCAAATATCCCATTCAGATGGATCATCTCATTGTATGTACCCATAGGGCCACCCTCAGCACTGGCACCATTATCACCCATAATGTAAATAATAAGTGCATTATCAAGTTCTCCGATCTCTTCCACAGCATCAATCAAACGACCTATTTCATGATCGGTATGTGAAGCATATCCTGCATAAACCTCCATTTGCCTTGCGAAGAGCTTTTTTTCATCAGCTGACAGTTGATCCCAATCCTTCAGTTCCTCCGGTTTTGATGTCAACCTGGTATTCTCGGGGACAATACCCATCGCTTTCTGCCTAATCAGGGTTTCTTCGCGCAGTTTATCCCAACCGTCATCAAACTTTCCTTTGTATTGGTCGATCCATTCTTTAGGTGCATGGTGCGGTGCATGCGTTGCACCTGTAGCATAGTAAATAAAAACCGGTTTGTCGGGGGTCATGGCATTCTGAAACTTTAACCACTTAATGGTTTCATCGGTCATATCAGTCGTAAAGTGGTAGTCAGGGTCATCTTTTTTATCCACTTTTTTCTCACCATCATGGATCAGCGGATCCCATTGATTTGTCTCACCGGCGATGAAACCATAAAATTTATCAAATCCCGAATGTGTGGGCCATCGAAAGAAAGGACCCGATTCGGATGTTTCCCAGGGCGCAGTTTCATGCCATTTTCCAAAGGCGGCTGTACTGTAACCGTTTTGTCTCAAAACTTCAGCAACATATTTTGCATCATCGGGTCTTACCCCCTGATTTCCGGGAAATCCTGTGGCAACTTCCATCACAGTTCCTACATTTACATTATGATGATTGCGCCCGGAAAGGAGAGAGGCCCTTGTCGGGGAGCATAAGGATGTGGTGTGGAACCGATTGAAACTGATCCCGTTTTTTGCCAGGCGGTCAAAGTTCGGTGCTTTGATTGCCCCGCCAAAGGTTTCGGACGCACTGAATCCGATATCGTCAATCAGTATCACTATTATATTTGGAGCACCTTCAGGTGCTTCCACCTTAAATTCGGGAGGAGGGGTGGCTTTTCTGGCATCCAGCTCTGTTATGTGCGCATATTTTGGCGGCTGGATCGGCAATACCGTACGGTCAATTTTTAAGTCTGATGTACCTGCCGTTTTCTGTTTGTCATTTTGTGAATTGCAACCTCCAATTATCCAAAGAAGAATAATTAAGTGAAAAAGTTGTGTTTTCATATTGCTTAATTTAATAGGTTTATAAATGTTTGTTAAAGTTATTATAACCGGAATGTTTAATATTCAATATTTTTAAGATTTCTCAAAAAACCTGCATCATTTTTTTAAAAACTTGTCACGGATCTTTTCCTGTTGTTTTGTGTCAATACCCAAAGCGTCAGAAAAATAGTTTTCAATGGTTCCGTAATTTTTCTGCACTTCATCAAAAGAAGCTCTCAGGTATTTGGGTTTAACACCAAAAATCGCAAGTGGAATTAAAGAATCTCCTCCGGCGGCCGCAAATCCATCAATTTGTTTACGATACATGGGAATTATATAATCGTTGCTTTTCAAAAAATCTTCCATCACTATTTCCGGTGAAACACCGAGAAGTGTCAATAATGCTGCTGCCGCCCAGCCTGTC
>Ga0105102_10000594_pt1 | contig 11129 bp, 8 predicted proteins | sample PPLLaktember2015_FD_87032 | JGI IMG/M metagenome (GOLD analysis project Ga0105102, IMG submission 87032) | Freshwater sediment microbial communities from Prairie Pothole Lake near Jamestown, North Dakota, USA - PPLs Lake P7 Core (6) Depth... | ecosystem: Environmental > Aquatic > Freshwater >...
AAAGGGAAGAACATTTTCCGTCGGCTGAAGCCGACGGAAATTGAATCACCCCCTTTATTTACCGTCGGTTTCAACCGACGGATTAGGAACATAGGACCAGGCAGGGCTTTAGCCAAAGAGATTTGGGACTAAAGTCCCTGGAGAAAAGGGAAGAATATTTTCCGTCGGCTGAAGCCGACGGAAATTGAATCACCCCCTTTATTTACCGTCGGTTTCAACCGACGGATTAGGAACATAGGACCAGACAGGGCTTTAGCCCCAAGAGATTTGGGACTAAAGTCCCTGGAGGAAAGGGAAGAACATTTTCCGTCGGCTTCAGCCGACGGAAATTGAATCAACCCCCTGGCAATGATGGAACACCTCCGGTGTTCTGCAAAAAAATGTGTACCATATATCCTAGTATTTATGGAACACCTCCGGTGTTCCGGCAATACTGGCCATTATGTGTTCAGGAAGAATATCGCGGAGCGATTCCATCAATATTAGATGGGTACATTTAATTTATGGGAGAACCACGGAGTGGTTCCATAAAACCCGCGTTAAGGTTTATTTTTCTGATTCATTACAATTTCTTGTCTTACCCCGGGTGAAAACATTGTTATTTTTATATATTTTTATTGACAAATCCATCATTAAAGAAAGGAGCCATCCATGAGTTCAAACTACCCAAAGAAAAACAAACCTCTAAAAGAATTCTCCAGAAGGAAGTTTTTAGGCACAGTGAGCGCTGCAACCGCAGGGTTCACTATAATTCCCCGTCATGTAATGCCCGGGAAAGGGTATCAGCAGCCAAGCGACATGCTGAATGTTGCCGGTATCGGAATTGGAGCCCGCGGAGCGGCTGATATAAGAGGGCTTTGTGATCCTGATGTTCCGATAGTGAACCCTCAGCGCACCAGCACAGGCCAGCCTTTTAGCAAAGAGGAGCTTGCTGCCAGGGCGGCAAGAGCGGCCAACGCGCCTGCCCAGGGTGCCAGGCCCGGACAGGGTCAGCAGCCAGCCCAGGGCGGTCAGCCTCCGCAGGGTGCAGGTGCCCAGCAGCAGCAGAGACCAGCAAGGGATCCTATAAAACTGGCCAACATCTATGCACTTTGTGATGTGGATACCGATTTTGCAGCTCACATATTCAAAGGATATCCCAAGGCAAAGGTCTATACCGACTGGCGCCGGATGCTTGACAGGGAAAAATCGATTGATGCAGTAGTGATTGGAACTCCCGATCATAACCATGCACCGATAGCAGCCGCATTCATGAGGCAGAAAAAACATGTGTATGTGGAGAAGCCGTTATGCAAAACCATTTATGAGTGCCGCAAGCTTGCTGAGATCGCAAAGGAATACGATGTTGTAACCCAGATGGGTAACCAGGGGCACGCAAGCGAGGGAGCACGGCTGATTAACGAATGGATCCAGAGCGGTGCCATCGGGCTTGTCAGGGAAGTTAATCTTTCTACAAACAGGCCTATATGGCCTCAGGGCAATATTACCCGGCCGGCAGGTGTTCCGGTTCCAAAATCACTCGACTGGGATGTATGGCTCGGCCCGGCACCGAAGAAGGATTATCACCCCGATATCTGCCATTTCAACTGGCGGGGATTGCGTGATTACGGAACCGGAGCCCTCGGAGACATGGGAGCCCATATCTACGACCACGCTTTCTGGTCGCTTAATCTGGGGATACCTACAAAGGTCCAGGCAAGTTCATCGGTATTCAACAATGAATTCTGGCCCCTTGCAGAAATGATAACCTACGAATTCCCGGCCAGGGGATATATGCCGCCTGTTACGATTACATGGGTTGATGGCGGATTACGTGCAGTGCGTCCGGTCGAAATTGATCCGGGCACCCGCGTCAATTCAGCTCTCTATATCGGTGACAAGGGCGTTTTGATGCATGGAGACTACGGAGGGAATCCCCAGCTTCTGCCCAAAAAAGTGATGGACCAGTTTGAACCACCGAAACCATGGCTTCCAAGATCACCGGGCATATATGCTGAATGGGTTGATGCAATCAAGACCAATACAAAATCATCTACCGACTTCTCATATGCAAGCAAGCTTGTTGAAACGATGATGCTGGGAAATATTGCAGTGCTTCTGGCAAACAGGAACATTACCCTGGAATACAATCCCGATAAGATGGAGTTCACGAATCTTCCTGAAGCCAACGAACTTCTTCATTACAAATACAGGGAGGGCTGGACACTATAAAACTTACAGAAATAATGCCTCATGGGGTTCTTTAAGAAGCTGATACCTCCCGAAAGGTGGAAGCTACCTGTACTTTTGGCTGCAGGTATCTTTACAGGACTTGGTCTGTTTTCTTTTCACATTTCAAATGCTCCGGCTTATCTCGGAGATAAGCCGGAGACATGTGTTAACTGCCATATTATGGCACCCCAGTATGCAACATGGTATCATAGTTCCCACCGTGAAAAGACAACCTGCAACGAATGTCATGTTCCCCACAATAATATTGTTAGTAAATACTTCTTTAAAGCCAGGGATGGCGTCAGGCATGCAACGATTTTCACACTGCGCAGGGAACCCCAGGTTATTTTCATAAAGGAGGAGGGAAAGGAGGTTGTTCACAAAAACTGTATCAGGTGCCACAAGGAGCTCATTACAGACAGTAAGCTGCTCGCTTACAACCGGGAGACACATGAGTTCAGAATGGACAGGGATTGCCTCGATTGCCACCGCGAGACCCCGCATGGCAGGGTGAACAGCCTTTCGAGCGTGCCATGGGCACGGATACCTCTTCCGGGACCTGTGGCGCCCGAATGGCTGAATGAGGCAATTAAAAAGAAAAGAAAATAATACTCTTGATATGGGATCAATTCAGGAAACTCTAAAGAAAAGACCGTGGCTCGGATGGGTGATTTTTGCCGCAACCGTAGCAATAGTGTTCCTTCTGGGAATGCTTGCCTCATCAATAATACAGAGAAGGGCAGAAGCAGTTTTTGCGTATTCGCCGGAAATAACCTTCTCCGAATTTGAGCCAAGGAACGAAAAATGGGGAGAGATATTTCCCAGGGAGTACAATACTTATATGAAAACCGCTGATACGACCTTCAGGAGCAAGTATAATGGTAATGCAATGGTCGACATGCTGGAGGAGTCTCCACGCATGGTTGTCCTCTGGGCAGGATATCTTTTTTCGAGGGAGTACGGCCAGGGAAGGGGTCACTTTTATGCGGTCGACGACATTCAAAGAAGCCTGCGCACCGGAGCCCCTTCGGCAGGAGTTCCCAGCCCTCAGCCAAATACCTGCTGGACATGCAAAAGCCCTGATGTCCCCAGACTAATGAATCAGACAGGTGCCGCCGAATTTTACAGGGGAACATGGGATACTAAAGGTCCGGAGATCATAAATCATATCGGCTGCGCGGATTGCCACGATTCCAGAACAATGAACCTGAGGATCTCGAGGCCGGCTCTTCCCGAGGCATTTGAGGCAAGGGGGCTCGATATTGGGAAAGTGACGCATCAGGAAATGAGAAGCCTTGTTTGTGCCCAGTGCCATGTCGAATATTATTTCAATAAGAAATTGATCGAAGGTGTCCAGTACCTGGTTTTTCCCTGGAAGAACGGGACCTCAGCAGAGGATATTGAAAAATATTATGATGAAGCCGGTTTTACTGATTGGACGCATGCACTGAGCAGGGCTCCCATGCTGAAAGCCCAGCATCCCGATTATGAGGTTTATCTGACGGGAACACACGCCTCAAGGGGAGTTTCATGCGCCGACTGCCATATGCCGTTTATGAGCGAAGGGGGGCTTAAATTCACGAACCATGATCTGCAGAGCCCGCTGAATAATATTTCCGGTTCATGCCAGGTGTGCCACCGCGAAGAAACGGAAAATCTTATCAGGGATGTTTATTCGCGGCAGGATAAGATAATTGAAAACCGCAATATCCTGGAAACACTGCTTGTAAGGTGCCATGTCGAAGCGAAAGCCGCATGGGATAAAGGCGCTACTGAGGAACAGATGAAAGATATTCTCAACGATATTAGGCATGCTCAATGGAGATGGGATTTTTCAGCTGCCGGACATGGAAATTCATTTCACTCTCCGGTTGAAATGGGCAGGATTATTTCCGGCGGCATTGCCGGGGCCCAGGAGGCAAGGGTTAAACTTGCAAGGCTTCTGGCTTCGCTCGGTTATAACCAGGAGGTCCCTTACCCCGACATCAGCACAAAGGCAAAGGCCCAGGAGTATATCGGACTTGACATGAAGAAATTCAGGGAAGAAAAGAAGATCTTCATTGAAACAATACTTCCGGGCTGGATCTCTGCCGGAAAGGAGCGGGAAATGGGATATGACAGCAAATAATAGGGCTGAGAGTGCCTAAGCCCTCATCCTTGCAGGTTTCCGTACATTCCTGGAGCAGAAATAGGTAAGGCCGTTCATTTCGGTCATATTGGTTATTTTAAAACCGTATGATTCGAGAATTGCAGCGACTTTGTCCCTGCTCATACTCTTTTCACCAATGAAATCGAGATTGCTGACCTTTTGCTTCAGGAGCCTGATTGGATTAAGCATCGATGCCCTGTTGTTTCCGGAGGGAGAGCAGTCGCTGAAGCATCCGATGAATTTGGTATCAGGAGGAAGCACCTGAACCAGAGTGAATAAAAACTCCTCGAGATACTTGATAAGGTTGAGTTTTCTCAGATTTATCAGTGTCCTGACATTCTTCAGCTCATCTTCGTCATAAAAATAATGATACCTCGATGAAAGGACAACCAGATTGTTTTCCCTCGAAAGCCCGAGTTTTTTCAGATAATTGAAGAAACTGCCGCCATCCTCTGCGATCATGTTTACGATCGCAGGAAAGAATCCTGAAATACCATGGGTGGTTTTATCCCTGTGGGGATGATTCAATACAGATTCATTAATTGCTTGTTCGTTACCGGGGTTTGAAACAGTTGCCATTTTTTTATATTTTTATAATGGTAAATGTACTCTGACAGCCGAATGCCTGCAAGCAGCAGAAGCCCAATCAGAGGGCGAATGCGAACTGTTTCCAATCCGTTTGTCAACTGATTCCGGGGCATTGCTTACATATGAGGGCCCTTTACATCAGAATCGGGGTAATTCGTCAAAACAGGCAGAATATTTACCTGAATCCGGCGGGGAAAATCCGGTTACGGGTCAGACTGCATCATATCATACAGTAGATCAGCAAGATACAAGGTCGGCAAAATAATGGGTCGGGTATGATAGTTTTTGACGAATCAGGAATTTCTTTTGATCAGATATTGTGGGATTCTCAAAATTCATACAGCTGTCATTCAGAGCGGAACAAAGTGAAGCGAAGAACCTCATAACCAGTTCAAATATTATCTGGTCATTAGTGACTCCAGAACACTGAACCCCGATTTTTATGCTATCTTTGTGTATACACATTAAAACTCACATAAATGGCTTATAATCAATTTAGCAGGAACGACCTGCCACCTGAATGGAAGAAGTATCTTACAAACTATAAGTATGTCGTGGCGGGTATAATAGGGATCATTTTACTCTGGTCTACTTTTTTCCAGATCAGGCCAGAGGAACTCGGTGTTATAACACGATTTGGAAAGTATGTCAGATCAGAAGATTCTGGCCTTCACTTGAAATTTCCAATACTTGAAAGGGTTTATAAAGTAGCTGTCGAGCGCCAGCAGAAGGAGGAGTTTGGTTTCCGCACAACAAGTACTGGAATTCAATCTCAATACTCCAAGAGTGGGACCACTGATGAATCGTTAATGTTAACAGGCGATCTGAACCTTGCCGATGTGGAATGGGTTGTCCAATACAGGATTGATGATCCCTACAAGTTTCTTTTCAGGGTAAGGGACCCTATCGGTACTATGCGTGATATTTCCGAGAGCTGCATGAGGCAGATCGTCGGCGACCGGACTGTCAACGAGGTTCTAACGGTAGGTAGGACCGAAATAGCTATAAGCGTGCAGGAGGAGATACAGAAACTGTGTACTGAATACTCCCTGGGGATCACCATTGAGCAGGTCGTACTCCAGGACGTAAATCCTCCTGATCCTGTCAAGGATGCATTCAATGCGGTGAATCAGGCTCAGCAGGAGAAAGAGACCATGATAAACCAGGCACGCTCTGAGTATAATAAGATTATTCCAAGAGCTCGGGGACAGGCTGAGGAAACAATTCAAATGGCAGAGGGCTATGCAATGGAAAGGGTAAACAATGCCCTGGGAGAAGCTAACCGCTTCAATGCATTATATAAGGAGTATGTTAAAGCCCCGGAAGTAACGAAACGAAGACTTTACCTCGAGACACTTGGAAGTGTACTCCCGAAACTGGGACACAAAGTCATAACCGATGAGGAAGGTAATAATGTCCTTCCGCTTCTTCAAATGCAAATTGATAAAAAATAACCAGGAACTATGAAACCCACATGATTGAATTCAAACGCAAACATTTAATGAATATAACTTTTCAATCATGTGCGGTTCCAGCATACCATTAAAATCAAAATTATATTATGATGAAACAGAAGAAAATAATAATCCAGATTGCCATTTTGATTGCAGTTCTGATTGTGACCCTGAGTTCAGTGTTTATGGTAACGGAGACTGAGCAGGTAGTTATTACGCAGTTTGGCAAGCCTGTTGGGGAAGCCAGGACTACCCCAGGGTTGAAATTAAAGGTCCCGTTCATTCAGAAGACCAATTATTTTGAAAAGAGGTTCATGGAATGGGATGGTGATCCTAACCAGCTCCCGACAAAGGATAAAAAATTTATTTTCGTCGAAGCTTATGCAAGGTGGCAGATCACCGATCCTCTGCAGTTTTTCAAGAGGCTTACCGACGAAAGGGGTGCATTATCCAGGCTGTCGGATATTCTTGACGGGGAGACACGCGACTATATAGCCAATCATAATCTTGAAGAGGTGGTTCGCTCAGTCAACCGGGTTCCCACACCCTCCGGTACGATAGGGGAAGAGGTTGGCGACACACTTTCGGATATCACCACGGGACGGCTCGATATTCAGAAGCTCATGCTTGAATCGGCCAATCAGAAAGCCAGCGACCTTGGAATTATAATACTTGATGTCAGGCTTAAGCGTCTCAACTATGTAGAGGAGGTTAAAGCTCAGGTTTATGAAAGGATGAAAAGCGAACGGTTCCGTATTGCCGAAAAGTTCAGGTCAGAAGGTGCCGGAGAGGCCTCAAAGATCAACGGTGAAAAGGAAAAGGATCTTAAAACCATTCAATCGGAAGCATACCGGAAAGCCGAGGAGATTAGGGGCCAGGCTGATGCCAGGGCAACTTCTGTCTATGCAGGTGCCTATAACCAGTCCGCATCTTCACGGAACCTCTACAGCTTCATGAAATCGATGGAGACATTTGAAAAGACTTTTGATTCAACAACCACAGTCATCCTCTCAACGAAAAGCGAATTGTATAGGTACCTGATTGATATTGAGTGATGTAACTGACGGAAGAGTCTCCTTCATGGTCAGTGGGTCCGGTTTATTTCTTTATAACCCTGAAAGATCTCTTCATGGAGTTGTTGTAAACTGTGACAATATAAATCCCTGAAGGGAGATCACTTGTATTTACGGTTGACTGAAAACGGCAATTATCGTTTTTCCTCAACAGCTTTCCGATTGTACTGTGAATCAGTATACTGTAGGCATTGTCATTACTGACTGCAACATTGAACTCACCGTTCACAATTGTTGGCCATACAAATACCTCTGGCTCCCCTGAATAATCTTTCTTTTTTACATAAACATAGACTTTCCTGCTATTTACTGTTCCGCATGTTCCGGTAACTTTCGCCTGGTACAGGCCGATATCATTTGCATTCATATCCCGGAGCACAAGATTTGAGGAGGTGCCCTGATCAGCAGGGTAATCATCCTTCATCCACTGGTAAACAAGGTTATGCCCCTCCGTTGTTACATCGAGAGTCAGATTGCCGCCAAAGGGGATTTCGGTATCAGGGTTAATACTGTTGATTTTCGTAACAGGCAAAACGGTCAGGGTACTCGTGCCTGTAACCGTATTGCCGCAGGCTCCCTGGATTTCGCAGAAATATTCGCCCGAATCTTCAATCAAGGCCTCCGGTATGTTTATTACGCCTGACGGGCCCGAGCTAAGGAGATCCCCATTTTTGTACCAGTTGTATATCAGGTTGAATCCTTCAGCCACTGCCTTCAGTTCAACAGGCTTTTCAGCACACATAACAGAATCGGCAGGCTGGCTTAAAAGCCTGGTAAGCTTTGCAACATTGACATCAAGTCCTGAAGGATAGGAGATATCCCCGTTGCGGGTAACAAGCAGATTAATTCTTACGGGACCAGTAAATCCGGGACTCCAGGATACTGATATATTCTCAAAACTGCCGGAAATAACTCCGGCTTCTTCGGGCAGCAGTGACCAGTTGTAAGCAGTTGCCCCGGGCACTGAAGCGGCATGATAGTCGCTCCGGGATGTACCGGCACAAACCACGGCATCACCCTGGGGAACAGGGGCGGTGAATGTAATCTCTATCCCGGTTTTTGAAGTGATCCACGATTCAAACAACGACAGGCGTGTATAGGCGCCGTAGGTATCGCAGTCGCCGCTTCCCCAGCTTACCAGTCCGGCAAGCTTGTAATCTCCAGCAACCGGAACTACCAGCGGACCTCCGCTGTCGCCGATGCAGGCATCCTTGTTGCCGTCGCGGTATCCGGCCATCATGTCTGTTGACGGTATGTCGGGCCATACAGAAGAAGCCTGAGAGTTGGACACTATTGGCAGCTGGACCTTCTGGAGGGTGGAGGGATAGATTACGGGGTCGACGCTGGTGATCCCGTATCCGGTAACCCACGACATTACACCGGGAGCAGTTGCTCCGGCTGCAACATCCAGTGATGCTATCAGCTTTATTGGCACGGCATTCGGATAATCGACGGGCAACGTTAATCTCAGAAGGGCAATATCATTCTCGAGAGTGGAGATATCAAAGGATTCATGAGCTATCACCTCGCTTACCTTGTAAGTTTTGCCCTGGAGGGGGTTTCTTGGATTATTGGCGCCAACGACAACATCAAATGATGATGCCGGTATTCTAACGTTATAATCATCCCTTGTGCAGTGAGCGGCTGTAATTATCCACCGGTCGTCAATTATCGAACCACCGCATGTAAAATCCCCTGCTTCAATGAATACCATCCAGGGGAATGAAGATATGTCAGCGTTTGTCCCTCCGGTTATCTTTGCTTCGCCATCAGCTTTAACCCCGGTAAAGAAAGGCAGGAAATGATCACCGGGTCCGATATCCGGGTCAATACGCATTATCGATTCATTATTGATCAGAAGGGAGAAGAGACTCGTGGCAGAATTATTTATTTCAGATATGGAGATAAGCATGAAATATCTTTTATCGGCCTCAAGTGAAAAAGCCACAGTATCTTCTTTTCCAGGATAATCATTTCCTGAAATCACGGAGATGAGATTTTCATCGAGGATCTGCCATTCTGAAACTGAAGCATTCAATGTCCTTGTTATCTGTACTGCAACTTTCTGCGGCAGCACCGACAGAGGTATCATACAGACAAGGAGAACAAAAAGGCTTCTTTTCATTGAGGAAGATAAACCCCAAAGGTAATAGAAAATCATAATCTCATTACTCCGGCTCGTCCGGTTACTGTTTCATCGGATCAATCCGGCGCAGAAAATTTCTGACAAACGCGGAAGCTCTTTTATCCATTGCCGGTTTTTCTGAGGGGATACCGGAATCATTAAAGGAAGATATGATATTCGCGATCCGGAGAGGCCCCGGGATAGTTTCTGCTCCAAGCTTCCAGAGTGAGAACTGAAGTGAAATGATTGCCTGGGTGCCGGCAAAATTTCCGTCGGAGACTGTCACAAACGCCACCGGTTTGCGATTCCATTCATCAATCAGCAGGTCGACGGCATTTTTCAGGCTTGCAGGAACACCACCGTTGTATTCTGGTGAGATTATTATCACTCCGTCGGCGCTCCTGATTTTTTCAGCGAATTCCAATGCCCCTGATGAAGGCGATTCCTGGTATTTCAGCCGCTCATTGAAAAGCGGGAAATCGTATTTCAGCAGATCGAGTATTTCGGGTTCAGCAAGATTCATTTCTTTAAAGAGGTGCAGGAAATAGAGGGCGACATTATGGCTTTTCCGGCCTTTTCGCACACTTGGGGAAATAATTGCAATTTTCGGCATAAGCAATAATGGAGTGAAAAGAAATCCCTTCGAAATTACAAAAAAATCGTTGATGCAGGATTGCTCCGGAGTGACGAATGGGAGAAAGGGGGAATGGGAGAATGGGAGAAAGGGGAAATGGGAGAAAGGGGGAAGGGGAGAATGGGAAAGGGGGAGATGGGGGGAAAGGGAGAGGAACGAAACGGGATTAATTGTTAAAATATTGCTTCAGCAGGGCACGGAAACCGGGTTCGTCCTGAAGTGCCTTGTAATCGGGATTTATTTTAAGCCAGACCAGATCGCGATAGCCATTTGCAAGAGCTTTCTCAATCTCGCCGATGGCTTCCGGGATTTTGCCCTGAAGGCAGAGCAGTTCTGCAAATTTCTCATGTGTTGACGGGTTCAGCTCAATTGCTTTCTGAAGTGCCTTGACTGAAGACTCCATATCACCCAGATGTGCATTTATTGCACCAATTGCTAAATAAGTTTCGGGCATATCCGGGTAGGTTTTCTTCCATTCTCCGGTTGCTATTCCCTTAAATTCTGAATAGTACTTTAAGGCTTCCTCCCTGTTGTTCATAGCCTCATAATTAATGCCAAGGTCATAAAGTGCAGATACCTCCTCCCTGTTATTTTCCCGGATTTTTTTCAGGATGTCTGCTGCCTCGATGAAGCGTCCCTGAATACGACAGAGGTGGGCCAGGCGGTAGGAATTCATCAAAAGGCCGGGATTTAGTTCATACGCTTTCCTGAAAGCCGATACAGCTTTTGAGAGGGAGTCAGTTCCAAGACAGGAAGATCCCAGATAGAAATAGCCCCAGGGATTTTCCGGATTATCGGAAATCATTTTTTCAGCCCATACCAAAGAGGAATCCATATTGCCAAGTTTTTCAAGATAGATCCAGATAATTCCGCCATAGGGAAACGCCATATCCGG
>Ga0105102_10000595_pt1 | contig 11118 bp, 10 predicted proteins | sample PPLLaktember2015_FD_87032 | JGI IMG/M metagenome (GOLD analysis project Ga0105102, IMG submission 87032) | Freshwater sediment microbial communities from Prairie Pothole Lake near Jamestown, North Dakota, USA - PPLs Lake P7 Core (6) Depth... | ecosystem: Environmental > Aquatic > Freshwater >...
ATCCGATGTTACGCTATGCTGTAATCCTAATCTTTCATCCAGGACACCTCCGGTTTTATTTCTCTGATTCTGAAATTGTCCTGAGTAAGAATAACCAAATAATTCATACCAGGCTCTATCCGCTTCACCTGAAGAAGTTCGGAAAGGATAACTCTGAGCCAATCTGAATAATGCACTTGGCAAAATTTCATAAATATCATTTGTTCCAACTTCTTCTATTACTATTCAATGTATATAAAAGCTACTTGTTACTGTATTTGCAGGTATAATTTCAACAGCACCATCTAATGTTCATGAGTTAGAATGTGACGTAACTACTACTCCATCACTTAATGTTGGATATGTTTTAGATTTAGTATGCAAATGGTTTTTTATCTTCAATAAACGCCCATAAATACTATCGCAATTACATGAATCTCTTTTGTTTCCAATTACATTATTTATTGTATAATCATCTTCTGAACTTGGACAAGATACACGAAAATTCTTTTTATTTCCATTAGAAATTATCAATTCTATCAATCCTTTTTATTTATAATATTCCTCTCTTGTGCCTAATGACTCTATTTGATAATGAATATCAAAATCTCAAGCCAACACATCACCTGAATAATCATTATCATCTCTATATAATTTTATAAGCAACATTGATGAGACTGTGTGACCTGTTCCACTTATCATATTACTTGGTTGTGATATTTGATGAATATTACCAGATTCATATGAATTATATGGTTGGTCAATAATTAAAGTAGTAAATAAGTCAGGTACTGTTTTACCAACATCTATTCATTTGTAATCGATTTTAAACGTTACGTTATTATTAGCCGACTGTTGCCAATGAACATGTGGATTAATATTAGAACCTTCTTTTCATTGATGAGGCAATTGTGTTATGAGATATAGAATTTCGTCAGCATTATTTTGTGGAAAAAGATATCCTACATTTGTTTGGTCAAACTCGGGCTTTAAATTTGAACCTAGTTTTGTTTGAGTTAATGGTGTTCTTAAATCTTCTCATGTTGTATGAGTACCATACATTCAAACACCTTGATTTAAATCGGTATAATTAGTTCCATCTTCATCAACTCTTACTATTGGAGTAGAACCTAATACATGAATAGATGTTGATGGAGTATCATTATCTATTCCTAGATTACTATATATATTGTTAATATTAATTGCTCCAAAATTTCTTGGTTTTGAGTATACATATAAACTCCTCATATCATACAACCCTTTCAATTTAAAAAAATAAAGGCTCTAAAAGCAAATTATCAAAATTCACAAATAGAGCCAATTACATTTTATCTTCTATACTCCTGCATTATAAATTAATCCCATTGGAACTAAACAGCCACTATTATACATAGCAATTGCATTTAAATACAAGTTTTTAGTATTTATCTTATCTTCATCTTGGTCAAATTCAGTTTTCATGAACCATTGCATTAATACATGTTCATAATCAGTATCCCAAAGCATCCAAGCAGTTGTTGAACTCATGTAAGTAGAATAACAAAATTGAATGTTTGGCAATACATTTTTAGTATTAGTATCTTCTATTGCTTTATTAATTGATTTATAAACTTCTTCGACAGCAAACATATTCTTAGCATGTGTAAGACCTTTTTTAGCAACACATTTTTGAACTTTTCCTTGATGGTTTTTGAAGTCATAAAACATATTAATAGCAGTTTGATGTGAATCTGGGTCAGCGATTGAAGCAGCAGTAGCTAAAGTATCATTAGTTAAAGCACTGTTTACTAATGGATGAGAATTACTAGCTAAAGGAACTCCATCAGCTAAATTAACAGCAGTTGCATTGTCAATCCAATAAACAGCGGTTTCTTCTTCTTTTACTCTCATAGTTCTTGCTAGTTCTTTTGCTTTGATACTATTAATAACACCATATAAATCAAATTTTTGTGCTTCAATAGTAACAGCATAACCGTTAGCAACTGTTAAGTTTTTAATTGAAGTTTGGTAAGCTTGGTCAACTTTACCATATGCTATACTGTCGCCTTCAACTTTAACCTCAGCACTTTTTAAATTGCCCATTGAATCATATGTTTCTGTTTGTTTATTTGAAGATTTTTCTGTTGTAAATGATGGATATTCTAAAGGATAGTTATCAAAATTATCCATAAAGATTTCTTTTTGTCCAGCTACTATCATTCTTGATATATCGCTAGTAACATTATAAGCCATATTGTTTCACTCCTAGTTTTAAAATATTATTTAGAAATTCTTGTTTCGTCAGGTCTTCCGTATATTACTTGTCTATCAGTATCGTAACCAGTGATTTTTAACCATCTACCAGTAGAACTTCCACCTGCTGTTGGATATATAGTACTTGTATCTAGCTTAGCACCTGCAATAGTAGCGGTGCTTCCAAATGCAATATACATTCCAATATCGCCATCATCTGGTGTAGTTGCTGAATAATCAGTACTATATTCAACTTCGATTTCTTCATCAGGGGAGAAAGGCATTACATAAAAAGGAACTTCGCCTCCTACAGTAACATCATTCGGAACTGCTGCAATTATACCTACATATCTTGCATTGTCATCACTAGTACCTACTGCCAACTCCGCACAAGGTGTTGAAGCTGTCACTATATATCCTATATGTGAACTAGTTATTGCTCCAAGAGTAGCGTCTGCTGATGGAAGGTATGGTTGTAATGAACCTTTAAATTCATGTCTAAAATTAGCCATATTATTTCACTCCTATTTCTTAGTTTTCATTAATTTCGTATATTTTTCTTCATTTCAATTAGCGTTAGGTTGTGCTATTTGCAATCCTTTTAAAGCTTCTTTATCATATTTATCTAATGAAGATTCTGATTTTGGTGATGATGATTTAGAATTATCAACTGATTTGTCTTTCTTCTTCTTTCTATTATAAAGAGTGCGTTGTTCCATATCAGTTCTTAATTCTTTTAATCTACCACCTACACCTCTAACATGCATATAAGCTTCTTCTAACGTGATATCTATTTCTTTTGATTTCATTTTCTTTATATATTTTTTTATATCGCTTTTATAAGATTTTGCATCAGAGAAAAAACTATCACTAGTTGATAAATCATTTATATCTTCATCTATTTGCGTTTCAAAATCAGAGTTTTTAGTATTAGAATATTGTTCTTTAGAAATGGAAACAATTTCATCTGCTATAGCTTCAGCAAAATCATTATCATAACCTTTAGATGTTCATTTCTCAATGATAGAATTTCTTTTTTTAATAAGATTACTATCTAATTCTTTTTCTTTGAGTTTATTAATGAGTGCTTTATTTTCCTTTAGTTGTCTTTTCAACTCTAAGAACTTATTTAATGGAACAGAGTCTTTAGTTGTTTTGTTCTCTTCTTCTAATTCGTCTTCAACTTCTTCAGCTTCTTCTTCGGATTCGTCAATCTCTTCTAATTCTTCTTCAACAACTTCTTTAACATCTTCTTCAACAACTTCGACTTCTTTGCTTATATCTTTTTTGTTTTTCATTATATTACCTCCACTTTATTAACCGTTAGCGTAAACGTAAAACTAGCTCAGCTAGTAAGTTTTAAAAGGTTATTTTTTAATTTGCTTTACGCCGTTATGTTTTATTTTATTATTCTCAATTGCTTTTATATCCACATTTCTTGCAAAAAGTCCTATGGTATTATTACTTGAGTCTAGTCCAATAAATAATGGTGAATCTGATACTTTAGCAACTTTAGCTAAATTTCCACCACATTGTCTATCATCTAAGTTTAATTTATCTAGGAAATAGACCTTATCAAGTTTAGTTGTTTTGAAATTATATTTATCTAACTCACTAGGTTTTACTTGCATAGGTACTAAATCATCTATATAAATAGCATTTTTAGTAGACATATTGTTTCTCCTTATTAGTTTATATACAATATTCTTTTTTTTTCTAACTCTGTTTTTTCTATTTCTAATAATTCTCTAAACGTTTTACCAGTAGCATCTATATAATAACCATTTGCTAGATATTCGCTGTAGGGCATTGGATTTTTTGATACCGTATTGCATTTTGTACAATAACCAACTGCATTATCAAATGAATCTTTATGTCACATAGCTAATCTTTCACAATTATTACATACAGGTAATCTAGTAAATGGATATCTACCTTCAACAAAACACATTCTTTTGATATCGTCATTTGTCAAAATATGTTTTATATGTTTATTATCATTAAAGATTTTTAATAGTTTATTATTTAATTCTTTACTCTCACTCATAATTTTTCCCCTTAAAGTATAGTTATCTTTTAGCTTGATTTGGAGTAGACATCATAGGATTCCCTCCAGCACTTAATCCTTCCACATTTGCGTTAGGTTGAGCTTGACTATTTTGCAATTGTTCACCTTGCATAGCTTGTTGTTGCATCTGCTGTTGTAACATTTGTTGTTGTAGCTTTTCTTCATCTACTTCTTCTAATGGTATATGTAAAAACTCTTTTAAGAATTTTCTCATTTCATTCCAATCAAGCAATGGTTTAGGTGTTTGTGTTTTAGTATCAAATGAAGTTATTCCTGACAATTGTTGTATCATTTGCCATAAGAATGTTTGATTTTTAGGTAATCCTGCTCCTATAGATATTTCAATATCTAAATCAACAACTTTACTCATTGGACTTCCATTTTCATCATCTAACAACATTCATTTAGGTACTGGTGCTTCAGGATTTTTCTCCTGAAAATCTCTTATATATCCTCTAGTTGCAGGTCGTTTAATTGGTATTGCCGCTAAGTCTCTAAAGTCTATCCATTCATAATCCTCTTCTTTATCTGACAACCTAAATGCTTTTGCTTCGGTATACAATTCCATCATTAATCCAAGCGAATATTCTAACACATCAACCAATGTATCAGTTAAGGTAGATTTCTTTTGATTTGTAGCACTGCTACCTTGTTGTTGTTGAATTGCCGCTTCTGTTGCTGAATCAGATGACCTTCCTTGACCTAACATTAAGTCCGAGAATCTAGTTACTTTCTGTGCCTCATTATGGGCTGACTCTAATAATTGCCACCAATTGGCATTAACTCTTCCTCATGGTACAGAATAAATTGGTTGACCTTGCATAGCACCATTAAATGGTCTAGGTTCAAAAGAACTTTCATCAAAGTCTTCAATATCAACTTCGGCATTAGTATCAACTAATAATAAATCAGGTCTAGCTGCAATTCTTATTTTGTCATATAAATCATTTATCATATCTTGGATAGGATTTAGTAGTTTTATGTCCCCAAATCCATATAGCTTACCTTCTTCTGGATAAAGTGTTGTCATAAAATAAGGATATTTGTTATCAACATATGCATAATAAGGTTCTTCCACATTTTTTTTATTCTTTTGATTTGTTTTTCTATCTCCATCTTTTGACGAGTCATATAATAGAACTCCACAAGCAGAAAATTCCTCTAGTCTAAGTTGACCATTCTTTCTAGACCATCTTTGAATAACAGTAGATGAATATTCATCATCAAGAGTTCTATCCTCATGGAATATACCATTATCATAATATTCATTATTACCATAATCTAAAGATATAGCCTTTTCTTCTCCATATAACTCTACTATTCGCTCTTGTGAGTAAGTGATTGTTTCTGCTATATATGTTGCTTCTTGTAACCTATATATATCTTTTATAGCATTATCTATAAAAACTTTATTTAAAGGAGGTGTACATATTCTAACAAGTCCAAATCCATTTGAAAAATTAGGGTCAAAATATACCTTCATAAAAGCTGAACCAAATTTAAGCCTTCTTCGTTCATGTGTAGCTAATATTTTTTTAATTTTATTCTTTCTAATAGTTCATTCTAGTCCAACTTTAGCTCATTTAGAATAAGCTTCATCATTTGGACTCTGTGGGATTGTTGTTATAGATAAATTTTGGTCTATCATTGCTGATATTTGACCTTCTATATTTGCATTAGTTATATTTATTCTAGTATTTGGTCTATTTGTTTCTTTAGCTTGGTCGCCTTTATATGCAGTTTCCCATTTTTCCCATTCAGAATATAAGTCTTGCATTTGACCTCTATTATTATTAAGTTCAGTTATATAGAAGTTTATTCTATCTATATCTTCATCTTTCATGAATGTTTCCCTTGTTGAATTTTTGTACTTTCTTCACTCTTTACTACTTCTAAATAAGGATTTATTTTTCCCCATATCGTTTTTGATTTTATACAAGTATTACACCTCCTTACTTATTAATTTTATAGTTTGATGTTCTTTTTCCAAGTAATCCATTTTCGTTTCTATAATCTTTATACTTATCGTCTTTATTAATTAGTTTGTCCATATCTTCTCTTATTTTATTAAGTGCTTTTTTATCTTTTAACTCAATTATATTAAGTGAAAATAGTAAACTTACTATTGATAAAGCTAATGAAAAACATGCTAGTATAATAGTCATATTACCCCCTAAAAGTTATTACCACTACCATAATTCTTATTTGCTAATTTGGCAGGTGTTAATACTTGACGTTTTATTTTTGTTGTATATCCTGATATATACTTTTTATATATATCTTTCATTGGTATTGCTCCATCACACAACATCTTAGTACTCACTACTATAGACTCTGCTAATACAAATTTATCACCAGAATATAATGTTGGCAACTCCATAATTCCATTTGCTGTCATTAGTTCCATATTAACACTAAAGTTAATTTTACTATATGGTAATACTGTTCCTATAGCTGTCATCAACTCTGGATATAAAAATATCTCACCAGAAAGCACTTTATGAACTCTCATAATTCCATTGCTAACCATTGAAGGTAACTGTATTAATGACTTAGCATATATGATTGGAGTAGCTGATATTGCATTTCCAACTATTGGTTCAGCAAATATATTAGTATAAAACTCCAAAGAAGGTATACCAAAGGTGCTAATACCAATCATTGATAAAGATTCTATATTCACTCCTGCGTACAATGTTGGAGTAGCTGATAAAGAATTAGCTGTCATAGATTCTACATTTATAGTAGATACAATGTTAGGTATTCCCATAATTGCTATTGAATCACATGGGGTAGCAGGTAAAGTCAATAACATATTAGGTATACCAAAGTCTGATATAGCTGTTATGCTCTCAACTGATGTGTTTATATCAGGTGAACGTGTTAATGATATATATGGTGGGTTAGAACCTTCTCGAGAACTAACAATCATATAAGTAATATCAGATACTGATACATCTATAGTTGGTGTACTAGCAATAGCATTACCAATCATTTCTTCAGCTTCTATGAATACAGTACTTGATATCGTTGGTATTCCCACTATTGTATCTGCACTTAAAGGTGTTGCACTTACTAAAGCACTTCCACTAATTAATGGTACTTCCATTGTAGAATATGATATCATAGTTTCTAAGCCTATTAATGAACTAGCTTTTACTATTGGTATGGAAAACGTACCTGTAGGTGTAGCTGATTCACTATTTATTAGCCCTGATGCAAGAACTAATGGTATTTCAAAAGTACTTATGCCCTGCATTGTTTCTAATGATATACCTGATAAAATTATCGGTGTACTAGCTACCGAACTACTTATCATTGAAGCTGACTCTAATAATGAACTAGCTTTTACTATAGGAGTACTTGCAATTGAATTACCAATCATTGATTCTAGTTGTATTGATACACCAGATATTAAATCAGGCACTCCAAATGTTCCTATATTTGTCATAGATGAAGATTCTATTAATACGCTTGACGTTATTATAGGCGTACTAGCTATCGAATTACCTATCATTGATTCAGAACTAATAATAGAGGCTGTTGAAATGGTCGGTACGCCAACTTCACCAGAATTTATGAATGAAACACTTGATATAATACCACTAGCAGTAACCGTTGGTGTACTAGCTACTACTTCTCCTATCATTGATTCTGATAGTAAGTTTATTAATGTATTAGGCGTTTCAAATGTCCCTATTGAAGTTATAGCTTCTGATATTATCTTTGCCTTGCCTAGTACTACAGGAACTGGTGATGTTGTACTTGCTGTTATAGTAGGTGGTTCTACCGTTTCACCTGAACTAAAATCTGCATCTACATATATATAAGGTCTATTTGCTGTGGTTTCATTTGAACTACTTGCTACTGTTATGTTATCGGGATTATCGTCTGAATCTATTGTTAGCTCAATACCATAATTAGTACTTCCATCTAGCCAAGCTTGTACTTGTTCAGTTATATCTATAGAAATTCATTCGCCTACTACTGGATTTATTTGACCTGTATGAGTACCTAAATAACATTCACAAGACCTGTTACCACTAGCAGGTTTATTAGCATAGGTTACCGTACCCAAAGTTCAACTTGCATCTACTGAGTTAACTACCACATGATATCCAACACCAGTTGTTGTTTCTACAGTTTCTGCTGTTACATATAAATATAGTCTACATTGATAAAGAGTCGATATAGTTTCCACATAATCATTATCTATTTGTATCAAAGTTCTATAGTCATCATATGTTGAATCATTACCAAAAGTAAGAGTTTCTGCTGTACTATAATTAGTAGTTGTATTATTAGGGTCTAAATATGTATCGGAGGTTATTAACTCGCTAGTGTCTTCAGTACCAAATGTACCATTTATTAAAAAATACGGTCTCAAGTACTTTGCGGCGTATTCGGAAGATAAGAAAGAACCATAAGTCGATGTTGTAGGGTGACTATATCTTAATCCATAATTTATCTCAGTACCAGTCAACCAATCATATCCATGTTGTGTTAAATCATATGACTGCCAACCTGCTGAACCTGTTGTTATACTTCCGTATGGGGTTGAAGCATAGGTTGGTTGAACATCATTCCATGTTATTGTATCAACCCAATCTTGAGTAGTCCTATATATATTAATAGGTTGGGCGTAATCTTGGTGATATCCATTTATAGTAAAGCTAAAGTCATTAGGTAGTGTATCATAGAGAGGTAGTGGAGTAGATTGAATATACATTATTACTTCATTGCCTATATATTGACCATAGTATAAAACGGTTTCATTACTAGTATCAGTATTTGGTATATCTTCTTCTACATAGCAATCTTTATTAATTAAGTAAAGCTTATTAAGCATCTATTCCACCCCCTACTCTGAACCATACATTATAAGACCATAATTAGCGTTATCTATTCAATCATCAAAGATTTCATCAATAGGTATCTCATACCAACCAGTTATATCAGTAGGTACAGGCGTAGCTGCTAATTGTATGCTCCCATATGTAGGTTTATTTGTTCAACTAACTGTATTTTCACTTCAATCACTATCAACAATGTCTATTGTTATTTGCGATAACATGTTTAAACTATTTTGTGAATCTATATATATAAATAAAGAAACATTGTCATAATCTTTACCAATATAATTTGATAAGTCGTTTATCTTTAGTATTGGATATGATAACGGTGTGCTTGAATAATATAAATCTAGGCTTGTATCATTTCCATTGGTATTGTCTTCATTACCAACTCTAGAATCCAACCAACTATCTCCATCTATATATAATTTTTCGGTTATGTATAATGAAGGAGTTGCTGATAATGTTATCGCTGTCATAGATGGAGGTTCTATTATCTCCAATGCTGATACTTTTGGGACACCGAAAGTAGTAGTACCTATTATAGATGAAGACTCTATTGTTGAACTACCCCTAATTATAGGTAGCCTAAATTCAGTTATAGCAGTCATTGATTCTGATTCTACTAATACACTTGCTTTAAGTGCAGGAATAGTTGCTGTTGCACTACTTATTACTGGCGAAGGCTTAATTCTTAATATGGTAGAAACAATATTTTGAGCACCTAACGCCGTTATTGGTTCTAAATTTATTGCATTAGATTGTGTTGGTGTTCCAGTAGTGGTTGTAGCTGTGGCTGATGGTGATTCTACTGTCACTGTTGATATATCATAATCTAAATATAGATATGGTTTATTCGATGCATTATCTAAACTATTAAATGTAATTTCGTCACTAGTTGTTCCATTATGAAATATAGCTATACCGTAATTAGTATCACCGTCTAACCAATCCTGAATAACGTCAGTTATATCTATACTGAGTCATGAACCAACTGTAGGATTTAACTGACCAGTATTTGATCCTGTATAAAAGCTAGCGACTTTAGCCATGGTTGGTCTTGTATTCCATGTAACAGTTGAATTAGTTCAGTTTGACGTTATCTTATATATCTCTATAGGTTCTCCAAGTTCAATTGTTTTTGCTGATACATATATCCTTATTTGTGCTTGATATAAAGGGCTAATGGAAGATACTAGCGAAGAATCTATTTTAAACATGTAATACTGGTCTTTTCCATTTAAATCTTCGCCCATAGTACAAGATGTTGATGAACTATAATTTGTGTTTACGAATGCCTCATCTATATATGTGTCCTCTATTGGTGCATAACTTGTTGATTCAGTGCCAAATGTGCCATTTATTAAAAAATATGCATTTTGTGATAAAGATTCTCGGTCGTTAATTTGCAAATTACTCGTTCCAATACTAAATGTCCCTTCGGTTATAGCCAATCCATAGTTAGGTTTAGTTCCGTCAATTCAATCTTCAACTAATGAATCCACATACGAACCATTAAACGAGGTTCATCCAGTTAAGTTATATGCGGTATTATTATATACTGTAGTATATGTTGGTTTTGTATTTCAGGTTACTGTACTCTCGTTTCAATTTGAAGTTACATACTGTCATGACTTATATCCACTACCAGTTTCAAGTACATAAAAACAAAATTCGACATCTAAATCACTTACAATGTTCGATGTAGTTGTTATAGTAGAGGATTTCATTAGTCCACGATAAAGGTGTGAGTTATAGTAGCCAGCCCTAACATAAGCTTCATTGAGATTTGAACTTGGATAAGCACTACTCACATATGTATCACTATCTATATAGAATTGCTTATTAATCATATATTTTCACCACCTTTTCTAGGTGGATACTATACAGTTACATAGAATATACCACTTGCGTTCCATTGGATTGTCAAATCAGAAGAAGTTGACGAAACGTCTCCACCAAAGTCTATATATCCTATTAAAGGAG
>Ga0105102_10000597_pt1 | contig 11116 bp, 9 predicted proteins | sample PPLLaktember2015_FD_87032 | JGI IMG/M metagenome (GOLD analysis project Ga0105102, IMG submission 87032) | Freshwater sediment microbial communities from Prairie Pothole Lake near Jamestown, North Dakota, USA - PPLs Lake P7 Core (6) Depth... | ecosystem: Environmental > Aquatic > Freshwater >...
AATTATTGAACTCACAATGTAATCTTGTCGCAGATAATAGTTGTTGAATTATTTCATTTGATGATTGTAAACTACGTTTTGGTAAGATCATTTTAGATAACGGATCAGTTCGACTACCAACGTAAAGTTCAGTATCAACTTTCCTGTTAGTTTCTAAGATCGGAAGTAGGTTGTCTGATAAATTCAAAAATCTATCCTCACCATTCTCCTTTTCGTAAAGAATGTCGCATTGACCAAATGGAGTTGTTCTAAAATAATCTAGATCATAACTTTGCACGATTCTTTTTTGAATTAAATTTTGCAGAATATTGTTGGAGACTAAGTTTGAAAAAAGTAAAGCAGAATTCTTTAGATCTAACCGAGTAACTTTCGTAATGTACTTACCATTAATATGTTCTTTGTATGTAATATTTCTTCTGCAATCTAAAAACAGATGCCGAGACGAAATATGAAGTCTGCAATCAATCAAATTTCCTCTGTTATATATTACATCTCTACAATCAATTACAAGGTCACAAGGTTGTAGTGTTGTTTCTCCCTCTATAAACATTTCATTTCTTTTGATAATTTTTGTGAATAAACTCTTTTTCATTAGAATATCTGTAAGAGCATCAACTTTATTATCCCCAACATCAATTTCACTATAAATTGAGTTGGTTACATTCTTTAATTCAACGATATCTTTATCAAAAATAACTAACTCTTTACAAAACTCATTTTCTACAATTGCTTCCGCAATAAAACCTCCAAGTGTCCCTATGCCTAATAGTGCAATGCGATGATACACAATTCAAAAACCCCCTAGATTAAAAACATGAGTGGGGGGACTTCTATCCCCCCACTCTACTAACATATTAGGCTATAATACTAGCAACCCTTTGTACCAGCGGGTTTAATGAACTCAAGTCTCTTATCGGAAGCGGTAAGAACATAGCTACCTGAAACTTCTTTGCCATCGACCATTGCATTGGACATTGAGTCGATGTTCAGGGCTTCCTTTAGGAACTCAGCAACCTGAGCTACTGTATAACCAACCACGCTGAACTGACGGGAAACAGCACCACATGAAACGTTAAGTGTGGAGGTAATTCTGTCACCCTTTGCGGAACCTGGATTGGTTACGGCGCTTGTAACCTCAAACTGCATTGCGCCAATACCGCCAGCTGTACCCTTTGGTGCTGCAGCAGCAGGAGCAGCAACAGCAGATCGTGAACCGCTACGTGAACGAAGAATTGCTTCGATGCAATCTTCCTTACGCTCTTTGCTCATTCCGGAAATACCAACTGCTGTGCAAAGTCTGCGAACTTCATCACGACCCATTGAATTCAGCTGATCTCTTGTGTAAGATGCCATTTTCTAAAATTCTCCTTGTTAGCTTTTCGCTTTTTAGTTTTTTACTGCACGTTCATGTGAAACTGTTGACATGTGCTTCAAATCAAAATAAATTTCAGAAGCTTTTAATTCATTTTTAATAACCGCATTGTAAAATGCAGAACACATAATTGTCGCTACCCATAGATTTGTGAAATAGAGCTGAGGCTCTGAATTTGCGAGTTCTTCGCATGACATTTCCGATGGTAAGCGATCTTTAGGAGTAGCAATCTCCGGATGGTATGCACCCAAATGTGGAGTAATATCTTTGCCGTCCTTTCTAACATAAATTTGAACATTCCCATCTAATAGTTCATTGCCACCTGAGATTACGACAATGTTGGGAACGTTTCTTGTATATTCTGAAATAATATTTCTGGTCTTATGGTTATCAACGCATACGAATACCACATCGTTCTCTTTGATTATAAAACCAATATTTGCTGCGTCTACAAATACTGGAGTTGAACTAACTTGTATATTTGAATATTGTACTTTAATTTCATTAGCCTTTACATCTGATTTAAGCCCAAAATCAGCGAACTCTTGTCGTTCAGAATTTTTGGCTTCATACATATCACCATCTACTAAAATAAGTTCACTCTTTGTTTTTACTGAATAGTGTAGAAATCGAGCTAATCGCTCTATTAAGATTGAACCGACTCCGCCCAATCCAACGACTACAATTCTCAAAGTTTCCCCCTTACTTTAGTAATGAATGGAATAATTCTTCCATCTTTACCAAATGCTCTAATTGGTACGGGTGGCCTTGGAATAAATCTTGGTAATGGTAATTGTGTTTGTGGAGTTGTCATAATGCGATGTTTTGTAAGCATTCTGACAGCTTCATCGTTAATAGCTGCTGGAGATTGATCCTTCAACAGTTCTTCAACATCATCTTTTGTTAAAAAATTATCATCTAACTTATCAAAATCTTCATCTGAAACATTGTCAATAAGATCAGCATGTTCTAATGCCCATTCAAGTTTTTCATCACGATGAATACATTCTGAACAAATGTTAAATTCATCATCTGGTGTGTCAATAATCTTCATACCAGCTCCATGTACAATAGCATCAATTGGCATATGCTTTCCACATGGTACTGGTAGATTTTTATCAACGGGGGTGTTATGTTCTACAAAAGGTCCTGGTTCAGGATAACCAGATGGAGATACACCATAACCTTCCCAAGCACCTACACCCTCAGCACCATAATATTCTGAATAATCATCAATTCCCCAATGGTTATAATATTTCTGCCAATCGCCTTGTTTCCAATCACGACCACCAGCATAAACATATGGGGCATATGTCCATTTCTTTTCTGTAATGTTTGTCATAATATCTGCTTCAAAACTGTAATTCTTTTTAGAAGTCTTTAATGAAAAGAATCTTCTCGTACTTACATATGATGAGGTTGGCTTTGTTTCTGTTACTTCAACAAACTTACCATTTTCATATTTATAGTATCGAGAAGTGTATACTGGCATTGCTTTCTCTTCTACTAAATATAGTCCATCTACATAATCAGATGGGTCAACCACAACTCTTGTCCCATTTGATACGATTGATGCAGCAACAGTGAACTTCTCTTTCTCATCCATGTCACCAAATGTAATATGAAGACCATCAAAGTTGGCTTCATCATTAACATCTGTACCTGAATGAAAAGCGTTCATTGATGCGTGACTATGAATTGTACCCAACATAGTCCAATCTGTGAATGGATTATTTCTTTCATATGTGACACTTGCACTACTTACCTCTTGCTTTGGTACAACAAATCTATGTTTCTTTGTTGTTTCATTATAGAATAGAATAACTGCTGCTTCTGATTTATACTTTTCATAAGCTGCTCGAAAAATACCAACTACTTTTGCTGCCATAGAAGCTGGTATCTTCGAAACGTGTAAACGTACCATAGGTACATTTTCTTTTAGAAATGAAATTTGTTTTACAGGAACGAAACTCTCAACAATACCAATCTTCTTGTAAATGTAAATTCCATCCTTGCCTATACTGTAAAAAATATCTTCTTTTGGTAACTCAGTTGTACCATCGTTAATGTGTACCGGAAATAGCAAGTTAGCCTCCAATTTTGCCATTAATGACAGGGTAATAAAATCCGCTTGCAGTACATGGTATAATACCATACGGAGTTGGGAAACCTGTTGTAAACTCTAGAGTCTCGTCATTTAAGGCAGTGCTAAATCTTGGTAGTGGTACACTTAACAGTTTAACATTTCTACCGCCTCTAATGTATTTCTTACTGTATAAAGTCCATGGATAAAGATTTCCAGGATTTGCATAATCATCACATGCATAAGATGTCAGAACCCGTGAAGTATTACAATGAACATACTCAGGCATTGCCGGATCCTGTTGAGCAATAATATCTCCTGGCTGTAATTTAAACTCATTGATAATAGGAGCATGAGCCATTTTCTTCCATTTCTTTGAGGTCATTGGTATAACTGTAAACTTAGACTTAACATCACTAAGCCATAGAGTTAACCCATTTGAAAGGAATACTAAAGGTTCACCCATTTGATCTATAATAAACGCAACAATGATATTTGCATCTTTCTTTGGAAACATATAAATATAAGGCTCTTTGGCAACAATTTTCATTCCAACTGAAAGACCATCAATTTTATTAGTGACCTTTCTAAAACGCTCTGGATATACTCTTGTGCCATGAATAATATCAACTGATGATTCAATTTTATTTTTATCTTCTAATAGAACTAATAATCTTCTATCATCTGATGCTCTAAACCCCATAACTGTTTTAATATTCATCATTTCAAGTGGGTTTTCTTGATCAACAACTAATACTTTTTCACCCACTGATAAGATTGTATCATAGTCGATACCAGGAATGACTAATTTATCTTTACCTGTAAAATCTAAGACTGTGTCTTTTTGAAAAGTATAGTTCGCATAATCCTTTAATGTGTTATGTTCAAGTCTACCATCAATAGAAAATGCATCTTTTGATGTTCTTTTTAAACAGTTTCCGAATCTAAAGGTTGTACCAATGTTTCGTTTAACTGTTTTCTCATTTACTTCAATAACTCTCTGTTTTATTTCTCCCAAATTAATGTTGAATTTATCATCGTTGTTAATATCTTGAAATCTTACAACTACTGAACCAGAATCATCGTGTTTTAGTTCAATATATCTAATTGGTCTTGAATTATTGAATGGTTTCTGAGATGGTCTAGTTGAATACTCGTAGATTCCTGCTTTAAACATATGAATTTCATTAAATACAAAATCATCTTTATTTAGAAGTTCACACCCCTTTAGATTTAGAGAATCTAAAAAGTAATTGCCATAACCAGGAATACCAATTTCAACTCTACCTTCAATATTTTTACGAATATCACTAATAACTGTTGCGAAATCACCGAATGTAGTTACTGATTTAAATTTAATTAAATCACCAACTCTTAATATTTTGCCTTCATATTCAACTTCTTTCAGAGTTGTTTTTCTTGAATATGCATCTTTAAGAAGTTTAACATTTCTAGGTGTCATTTGAAACTTTAATATTTTTCCTTCACAAACAAAGTTTAATGAATATGGAAAAGTTTTACCTGATTCTGTGACAATGGTTTCAAGAATAGCAATTTTTCCATTTCTTAGAATTATATTATCACCTAAATGCACACAAAGTCCTGGAGAAATAAATGCACTTTGTATTGCATTTTCAGTGGTTTGTCTCATTCTACCTGTTTCAGGATCTTTAACTTTCTTTCCTGAAGAAGGATTTTGAAATAGTTCATATAATTGATCAAAGTAACGTGAAGGTGATCTATTACTACCACCACCACCTCTTTCATTTACAAGACCATCTGTAACCATTTGACCAAATAATTTACCTAAAGTTCTTCCTGAACTCTGCCAATCTGCATTGAAAATAAACATTGGATTGGTTCTTGTATTGTGTTGCCATAGAAAATAATCACAAAGATATGGGCTCTTTGCATATTTTTGCATATTGGTATGATAGTCTGTATTGAATGGTGCATTCCAAAAGGTTGCAACGTAATGATCTATCATCTCTGAAGCACCAGAGTAATTTTTAATGTTAAAAACATCATTATTACCAATACAAACATCCTGTGAAGTACCAAGATTGTTAATAGGTGGAATTAAAAGATAATCATCCATAGAACGAAAAGGTGCTAATCTAAAATATACCTTTGTCGTTCTCATACTCATATTTGAGTTAAATACCATTATAAAATTAACATATGGGAAAGCTAATTCAAACTTATAGGGTGGTTTCTTATTTTCTTCAAACCATTCTGCGTTTGCAACTGATTTGAACGGTTCTTTTGATCTATACTTCTCAGAAAGCATGACAGGATCAATACTATTAACTAAGACTGTTCTTATCATAGGTGGTTGCTCGATAATAAAGACAGTACAATCACCTAATGTTTTAACTAATCTACAATTCAATGGCAGGATATCACCAATACCACTTTTAGAAATAATATTCTTTTCAAATCTTCTAAAAAATGTTTCTGCTGTAAGAGCGCCATCACTTCTTATTGAGGATGCGTTCTCATCTATTGGTTTTGCTTCACTTATATTTTCATTTTTATACTCAACGTTCAATAGTGATGCAAAGTTTGGGTTTAGTCTAATTTCGGTAAGGCACTTTCCTGGGTTTTGAAACATTTAGATTCACTCTCCACGTAGATGTTTGTAAAATTTAACAAATTCGACTAAAATATCTTCTGGTTTAACTTTCTCTATTTTAACTGCTTCAACTACCATTTTGGTAGTTCCTTTTAAATGCTTCATAACGAAACTATCCTTGAACTCTCTTTCAAGAGTTACATACTCAGGGTATTTAATATCATCGGGATTAATGGCTAACGATAGAAATATATTAGGACCTCTAGGTAGCCATTGATCTTTTAATTTTTCTTCTTCAACTATTTTATCACATAACTGTCTTAAAATCTCTACTCTATCATCTGTTTTTACTTTATCTAAAAATTCAGTTAACAATGTCATGTCTTTTCTCCGTGTGAATTAAAGAATCTGAAAGAGAAGTATTATTTTCAACTAACATACTCATAAGTTGACATGTATGATTACACAGTTTACAATACTTTCTTTTGTCTTCTTGAATTGCCTCCATCACTTCTGGTTTAATTGAAAAATCTGTAGCAAAAAATGTTTCTGGATAAGCTACGTTAACACATAAAGGAGTCATTACACCGCGAATACGCAGGCATAGTCTAACCGAGCCGTCAGCATCAATAGAAATGTTGTGCAAATTTCTATCAATCTTACAGTCAAGATTAGATGGTAACATTTGCCAGATGAGCGGTAGTAATTGGTCCTTCATGTGAATCTCTAACGATGAATCATCCATTAGTTTCTGAAACTGTTCAGCAAGAACAGGATTCTGAGAAACTAAAAGTTCTTCATCTCTAATGTTAGAGAAGTCGTAAAATTTTGTTTTCGCTACATCAATGAAAGTAATTGAGGATGATATACCATCCATAGATAAGTTTTTTACATGCTCGTAAAGTAGGTGTTGATTGTGCTGCATGATTGTTATTTCTGCAACTACATCTTTAACAAAATTTTTATACTCTTTTAAACTTCTCATTGCTGCTAAACTCTTTTTATCACTATCTGATTTAAGCAATAGATCTAGAATTGGATCACAAGAACCTGAAAAACCTTTAACTGTACCATATCTTATTAGATTATAAATTCTTTCTTTAACTGCATCTGTATTATTCGATATGATTGTATAGTGTATATTTTCAACATTGCAAAACATAATTATGTTCATCAAATCTTTTCTAAGAAGCGGTTCTCCGCCGTAAAAGATGTGGAACATATTGGGGTTATGTTTCTTTAATGCTGTTAATGCTTTTATAACAACCTCAGTGCTCATTTCATTCTTATAGTAATGCGCCATGTCAGGGTACTCAGGTGGCTTGTCTTGATAATCCCTGACGATGGCGCAATACTCGCACTCAAGGTTGCACTTACGAGTTAACAACCAATTGGCTATCTGTATCATTTTAACCTTTCGAAAAAATTACTTTCCTATCATCAAAGTTTCATCCACTTCTATGTCTTCTTGGTGTGTATGTGAAATTATATATATACTTTTCCCTTCTTTAATTTTGTTCATAACCTTTGCGACAGCTCCAATGTTTTCACTGTCTAAACTGTCAAAGATTTCGTCAAAAAGAAGTATATTTATTTTCACATTTTGAATATTGGATTGAAGGTCTCCTAAAGTGAGAATAGTTGCAATATCAACGATCCTTGTTTGACCTCCAGAGAATTGAACTCTTGAATTGGCTTGTGTGTAGGTGTCTAAAAGGTTAACTGAAATTTTATCTCTAAACTCACCAGCCTTAGTTGTCGATAATGTATCAAAAGATACGATATATCTACCATTAGTAAGTTTATCAAGATATTCTGAAATCCTGCGATTCATAAACGGAATAGCTTCGTCAACAAGCATTGAAGGTATACCAGAAGGCGAAAACGCATCTTTCCAGAACTCGAGAATGTTAATCTTTCTAAATACAACATCACATTCTCTTTGAATATCTCCCATTCGAATTTCTTCATTTCTGAGTTGAAGTTGGAGATTTTGTTCCTGACTATCATAACGCTGAGATTCCACATGGTTGTAATTAGTCCTTAATACTGCTAATGAAGTTTTATGATTCTCAAGTTTTCCCTTTTGCTCTTTACAATCTTCATATTCTGATTGTAGGTTAAGGTATGAGGTATTCAACTTAGCATGATCTTGTTGATATTTATGTTTATCATCTGCATATTTTTGAGTTGTTTCTTTTATCAGTCGTTCACGCAACTCTTGAATTTGAGTCTTAGCAGTTCTGAATTGATCTCTAAGTACCTCTAATTCATCTTCCATCATTTTATTTAATTGAGCTTCATTTATCTCTTTTTCTGTTTTAAAAGTTTGTCGTGCTATCAAAGTATCTTCTATTAACATTTTAATAGAGTCATAAGCATTCGTATCTTTTTCAAGTTGAATCTTCAACCTTGCTAAAGTATTTTCTTTTTCTAATTTCATACTTTGAAGGCTATTAATACGATCTTTACCGATAGGTTGAAAACAAGTTGGGCATGTACCTTGATTTAAGTTGTCTTCTACACTCTTTAATTCAACAAGTACATTTTTAATATCTGCTTGAGTCTGTTTAAAAGCAAGATATTCTTTGTTCATCTTCTCTTGAAATTTTTCAACAATTTCAACATTTTGTTTAGTCTTAACTTCTGTTTCTTCTCGTATTACCTTAATATCTTGCATGTTCTTATTTTTAATTACATTGGCTTTTTGTGTTAACTCAGTAGCCATTGCATCTTCTCGTGCTTTAGCTTTTGCTTTTATTTCACTTAACTCTTTATCAAGTTCTTCATTTATAGTTGTTAATTTTTCAACAATAGAAGATATTTTACTTTTAACATCAGCCAACTTATCTTCTATCTTATCATATTTTTTGAATTCTTTTTCTAAATGTTGTAAGATGGATTCATACTCTTTTATTTTAATTTTGATGTTTATTAACTTAGTTTGTTTATCAGATTCAAATTGTGTAACTCTTAATTGATCTTCAACAATTAAGTTTTTTATCTTACCAATAACAGCTTCACATGCCGTCATGTTGCGTTTCATTTCATCGACAACTATGTTCATAGAAGAAATTTGTTTCTTAGTTTCTTCATAATACAATACATAGTTATCTAAACCCAACAGATTTCTAAATATTGATTTTTTATCTGAATCTGTAAGGTCTGTAAAGAAGTCCTTGATCTTTTGTCCAAACATCAATGTATTCATAAATGTTTTAACAGGACAAAGTATTCTCTCAATTTCTGGAAGGACTTCTTTATGACCCTTTTTAATTTCTTTACCGTTTTTTGTTAGTATTACAGTATTACCAACTGACTTGAACTTCTGATAACGATGAACTTCCCACAAATCATCATTCGATGTAAACTTTACCCAAGTATGACAGTCTTTCTTTTTCTTGTTATTAACAACATCATCACCTTTTGCACCCTTACTTGTAATACCATAAAGAGTGTAAGGTATTGCATCAAGTGACATAGTTTTACCAACACCATTTGGGCCGATCAACATGACAACTTTATCATTATCAAAAGTAAGAATCATTGGATCTATATAAGGTCCAAAATTTTGCATTCCAACTTCCAGAAAATTTATATCTCTCATGCAGCCTCTTTCTCTACTTTCTCAATTATATTCAGTCCAATTCCTAAATACTCAGCATGTAAACTTTCATCTATTTTCTTTATTTCAAGATATCGTTTCATTCTTTGATCTTGAGACATTGTACTAGATACACCACGATCAGTTACATCTTTTTCTGATTTATCAACTACATTGAAGTCTTCAAATTTTTTATCTAATGTAACAGAATCAGTTTTAATCAATTTAACATAATCGCCACGATCTTTAACTAATTTGGCTTCTTTTAAGATTTGTGTTTTATTTTCAGTATTTATTTCAAGTTCGATATGTTTCTTATAACCTATTGTCGGTACACTTTCAATTTTTAATGTTGTTGAATCAACTACTAAGAAACGTTTTTCATCACCTTTTTCACCCCAATCAAGTTGAATAGGTGAACCAACATAATATAGTTTAATTGAATCATTTATTATTTCTTGAGGTTTATGGTAATGACCAAGAAGAACAACTTTATATTTACCTATCAAATTCTTCATACCTATTTCAGAAACAATACTTATACCTGAGTTTAACATTCCTTCACTAAGCCCAAAATGTGAAATTAAAATGTCAGAGTTACCTTCTGAAATTATATTTGCTAGATTTTTTGAATAAGGTACAAAAAGAATGTTTTCTAATTTAAGTGTATCTTTATGAGATACAAACATTACATTTTTATATTTAGCTAGAACTTTAAGTGAGGATATTGCATCAACACCTTTATCAGATAGATCATGATTTCCATCTAAAATAATAAAACATAGGGTTGGGTACGCATCAATGAAGTCACCCAGGATCTCTTGAGCCATCGAATAAATAATGGATTTTGTATGGTAGATATCTCCACCAATAACCATTGTGCTGATATTATTTTGTTTACAATAATCAGCCATTTGATATAGAGTGTTTTTAATACCTGAAATTCTTTCAGGGAGACCTGTATGGTCATTTATTTCATCTTGGCCATATCTAGAAAGATGAATATCCGCTGTAAAAACAAATTTCATTCGTTTTCCTTTTTATTGTTTATTTTCATTTTAAATATTGGTTTCTCTGCAAATGTACATGCAAAACCTATTATCATTATAACTAAAGATACTATTCCAAACAACATACATATAAAACCAATACCTATTTGTGATAAAGTTAATACAAATTCTTTTTTACCATCATCTCTAGCTTCTATATATTCAGAAAGAGCTAAAATCATAGCAGCTATAAAACCACAACTAAACCAATATATAAGAAATGTAGAAAATTCCATTTTCACCTCTAAGGTTAACCGTAATCTTTTTCTAAAATATTACCATCAACGTCTCTAACAAAACCTTCAACAGCCTTTTGTCTATCATAATCATTTCTATCTATTGACATATAAATAAGATATTTTCTAGGATTATCTTCTAAATATTTTTTATAGTTTTGATATTTTTCTTCATTAAAATATAAATATTTTCTTGG